>OFTY01000161.1_pt1 | contig 72872 bp, 71 predicted proteins | sample 1775061 | NCBI WGS metagenome assembly OFTY01 (sample SAMN08195773, study PRJEB24354) | sludge metagenome | isolation source: sludge from phenol fed wastewater aerobic bioreactor B | place: India: Nagpur | collected 2016-09-16 | reverse complement strand
TGCAGCGCGCGGAGGGCGCCGCGTGGGAGCCCCCGGTCACCTTCCGAGGGCATGAGGCCCGTGGTCTCGGTGTCGAACACGCAGTACACCAGGCTGGCCAGGGGTCGGTCAAGCAGGGCGGTCGCGGTCTCGCGTTCGGCAAACAGGTCGAAGTCGAAATACTCGGGGCGGCTCTGGCCGTCGGAGGCCTCACCCGCGACCGCCTCGGCATCGAGCGCGGGCACCGCCGGCAGAGCAAACCGGAAGAAGCCCTCGTTGTGCAGGCGGTCCCGCTCGAACCACCACTGCGCACCGTGACGGTCGACGATGTCGCGCAAGGTCAGCGCCGTGGCGGCGCCGCCCTCGGGGATCGGCTCGGAGCCCCAGGTCATGGCGGTTTCGGTGTTGAGTGCCTGGCCTGCCCAGACGAGATCGAGATGGGCAAGGCCTTGCGCCGCCTGAACCCGCAGGCGCAGGTAGCGGACCTGGTACTCATCGATCAGGCGCTGAGCGAGGTAACCCAGCCCCTGGATCAGGGAGAAGCTGTCGAGGCGCAACCAGAGCGGATCATCCGGCGCCTGAAGGTCGGGCTCCCGCCCACCGACCGCGGCCACGCGGCGCGCAGCGGCACGCAGGAAATCGGCCGCGAGCACCTCCTCCAGGGGCCAACGCTGCCGGAGATGCCGCCCACCCTCCTCCGCCCAGTCCCGGATGGCCGATGCCAGTTCGTCCAGGCTCTGCTGCGCGCGGTCGGTGCCCGCCCCGGTGACGAGCGCGGCGCGCACACGCGAAAGCGACGCGCTGGCGCGGGTCGCGAGGACATGGAGCGCGGCTTCCCGCGCAGCGCCTTCGAGGTGTGCCCGTGTAACGTTTTCGAGCAGCAGCACGTAGCCCTGCAGCTGCGCTGCGGCCGCGTCGCCGGCCTCATCTTCCGCGAGCACCGGCGCGACCTGTACCCGCAGCAGTTGGCCCGCCTTCGATGCCGTGACGAACTGCGCCGTCGGCCGGCTGGCCCCGCGGTCGAGGCGCTGGCCGATGCGCTCGAGGGCATGGGCGATGAGTTCCCGGTCGAATACCGCGAAGATGGAGCGGCCGATACCGAGCAGATCGGCGCCGCCCGCCACCTCGGGCTGATCCGACAGCGCGCGGCATTGCAGGCGCGCGCGCCGGTTGTAAAGCACGACGCGACCGTCCGCCGTGCAGACGATGACGGCCTCGGTGAGTTCACCCAGGAGCGCGGCGAGGCGGTTGCGCTCGGTTTGCAGCCGTTGGCTGGCCTCGGCCACGCGGGCGGCGAGTTGCTTGCGCCCCTCTTCCCGCTGGGCCGCCAGTTCGTTGATGGCAGCGGCGAGTTCGGCGTCGTCCTGCCCGCTCGCCACCGGCAGGCGCAGACTGCCCTCGGCATCAGCCACCAGGGCACGCACGCGCTCGGCCATGCGGGCGGGCAGCCGCAGCCACCGCAGGCTGGCCCAGCGCAGAAAGGCAAAGCTGCCGAGCACGCCGGCCGCCCACCCGAGGGCCATGAGCGGCCAACGGCTCAGCGCCAGATCAACGAAGGTGTCGCGGTGGGCGTCGTCGATGGTCGAAATCACCATGGCCGCGACCAGCGCCATCCAGGCGCCCAGCACCGCCGCCAGCACCAGCGTGGCCAGCCAAAGGCGCCGCTTCCAGTTCATGACTTCTTAGGAACCGCGTGCGCGTGGCGCGCCAGCGCGAAGCTGAAGAACATCTTGCACCAGATGGTGCTGCCGGCGATGGCCGTCCACGTCTGGTAATCGAGCGTGCCAAGAAGCACCGACACGATGACGAACACGATCACCCCGCCGGCGAGCAGATGCAGGACCAGATCGTAGGGCGCGAACCGCTGCGCATCCGGCGCGGGCTCGCCGCGGCGCAGCGCGACCTCCGAGAAATCACGCCGCCAGCCGATGCGCCACGCGCGGCGCAACCAGAAGAACGCCATCGGGAAGAGGGCGAGATACAGAATCCAGCTCAGCGCGACGCTGACGTCAAACACCATGAACACGCTCCGTCACAGGCCGATGTGAAGGCCTTGAATCATCCCACACCGGACTCATTGAAAAAGCCTTGCCGGCGGTTCGCGCGGCAAGGCTTGTGAGGGTTCCGAACTCGCCGCCGGGCTCGGTGGGTGCCGGGCCCCGCGGCGGCGAGATTCGATCCGTGGCGTCAGTGGGCGCCGTGCACGGCCTGGGAACCACGCGGGATGCGCACGGATTCGACCATGTGCTGGATGTGCTCCGGCGGTTCCGGGGTCATCTTGTCGACGATGAAGGCGACGATGAAGTTCACCAGCGCGCCGACGGCACCGAAGGCTTCCGGCGTGATGCCGAAGAAGCTGTTGGCCCCCCCGATCAGGCCGAGGTATTCGGTGCCCTTGATGAAGAAGATGCCCTTGTGCGCGAACACATAGAACAGGGTGACGAACAGGCCCGCGAGCATGCCGGCCATGGCGCCTTCCTTGTTCATCTTCTTGGAGAAGATGCCCATCATGATGGCCGGGAACAGCGAGGACGCGGCAATACCGAAGGCCAGGGCCACCGTGCCGGCCGCGAAGCCTGGCGGATTCAAGCCGAGGTAGCCGGCGACCACGATGGAGATGGCCATGGCGACCTTGCCCGCCATGAGTTCGCCCTTCTCGGAGATGTCGGGCACGAAGACGTTCTTGATCAGGTCGTGCGAGATGGCGGCGGAAATCGCCATCAGCAGGCCCGCCGCAGTGGACAGAGCGGCCGCCAGACCACCGGCTGCCACCAGGCCGATCACCCAGTTGGGCAGCAGCGCGATTTCGGGGTTGGCCAACACGATGATGTCGGCGTTGACCGTCAGCTCGTTGCCCTTCCAGCCGGCGGCTTCGGCCTTGGCCTTGGCTTCCGCGTTCTTGGTCTTGTCATCGTAGTACTGGATGCGGCCGTCGCCGTTCTTGTCCTGCCACTTGAGCAGGCCGGTCTTTTCCCAGCGCTTCATCCAGTCGGGGCGGTCCTCGTTCTTGATGCTGGCTTCCGGCGCGTACAGGTCACCGCCCTTCATCACCGCGGTGTTCACCGTGGCGTGCAGGTTGAGCTTGGCCATGGCGGCCACGGCAGGCGCCGTGGTGTAGAGGATGGCGATGAACACCAGCGCCCAGCCGGCAGACGAACGTGCGTCCTTCACCGAGGGAACGGTGAAGAAGCGCATGATCACGTGCGGCAGACCGGCGGTGCCGATCATCAGCGACAGGGTGTACACGAACATGTTGAGCGTGCTGCCGGCCGTGGTGGTGGTGTACTTGCCGAAGCCGAGTTCGGTCACCACCTGGTCGAGCCGGGACAGTAGCGACATGTCGGTGCCGGTCAGGTTGGCGCCCAGGCCCAGTTGCGGCAGGAAGACGCCGGTCAGGTGCATGGAGATGAAGATGGCGGGAATCGTGTAGGCCAGGATGAGCACGATGTACTGCGCCACCTGGGTGTAGGTGATGCCCTTCATGCCACCGAACACGGCGTAGAGGAACACGATGGCCATGCCGACGTAGATGCCCGTCTCGGACGACACGCCGAGGAAGCGCGCAAAGGCCACGCCCACGCCGGTCATCTGGCCGATGATGTAGGTCAGCGACGCGACCAGCAGACAGATCACGGCCACGACGCCGGCGCTCTTGGAGTAGAAGCGGTCGCCGATGAACTGCGGCACGGTGAACTTGCCGAACTTGCGCAGATACGGCGCGAGCAGCATGGCCAGCAGCACGTAGCCGCCCGTCCAGCCCATGAGGAACAGCGCGCCGCCGTAACCCATGTTGGCAATCAGGCCGGCCATGGAGATGAAGGAGGCCGCGCTCATCCAGTCGGCCGCGGTGGCCATGCCGTTGGTGACGGGGTGCACCGAGCCGCCGGCCGCGTAGAACTCGCTGGTGGAACCGGCGCGCGCCCAGATGGCGATGCCGATGTAGAGCGCGAAGCTCAGGCCGACGATGATGTAAATGGTGGTTTGAAGATCCATGACGTCAGCCCTCAGTCTTCATGCACGTCGTACTTGACGTCGAGTTTGTTCATGCGCCAGGCGTAGTAGAAGATCTGCGCCACGAACACATAGATGGACCCTTGCTGGGCAAACCAGAAGCCCAGCGGATAACCGCCGAGGTGGAACTGGTTGAAAAAGTCGACGAAAAGAATGCCGGCCCCGTAGGACACCAAGAACCAGAGAATGAGCACATTCCTCAGCAGCTTGAGTGTTTCCTTCCAGTAGGCCTGACTGTCGTAGTCATGCTTCATGAGGTCTCCTCGATTGAATCAACGGAACATGCGTCGGCAGCCCGCCGCCGCCTCCGCACACGCAAGAAGCTCGGGGATTCCTTGCCTTGCGGGGCGCGACTCTCGCGGCGCTGGCTTACAGCGAACTGATAGATCGGCGCATGGACGGGAAAAACGCGCCCCGTCTCGGGTAAACACCTAGGGCCACGCTGATCGAGCCCCTTGCGTGCCGCGCTGGAGAGGGTGTGTTCAGCCCTGGCGCAACAGGCCGCGCAGCGCCCGCGCGGTGGCCCCATCGCCCGCGGCGACGGCTTCCGGCGTGCCGGCGGCGACGATGCGGCCGCCGCCGCTGCCGCCCTCGGGGCCAAGGTCGATGATCCAGTCGGCCTCGGCGATGAGGTCCAGGTCGTGCTCGATCACCACCACGCTGTGGCCTGCATCGGTGAGGCGGTGCAGCACGCGGATGAGCCGCTCCACGTCGGCCATGTGCAGGCCCACGGTGGGCTCATCGAGCACGTAGAGCGTGTGCGGCGATTTCTGCCCGCGCCGCCCGACGTCGTCGCGGACCTTGGAGAGCTCGGTGACGAGCTTGATGCGCTGCGCCTCGCCGCCCGAGAGCGTGGGCGAGGGCTGGCCCAGCGTGAGGTAGCCCAGCCCCACGTCCTTGAGCAGCTGCAGCGGGTGGGCGATGGCGGGCATGGCGGCGAAGAAGTCCACCGCCTCGTCCACCTCCATGCGCAGCACGTCGCCCACATGCTTGCCGCGCCAGGTGACGGCCAGCGTCTCGGCGTTGAAGCGCGCGCCGTGGCAGGCCTCGCACGGCACTTTCACATCGGGCAGGAAGCTCATGGCGATGGTGCGCAGGCCCTGCCCTTCGCACACCGGGCAGCGGCCCTCGCCGGTGTTGAAGGAGAAACGCCCCGGCCCGTAGCCGCGCGCCTGGGCTTCGAGCGTGCCGGCGAAGAGCTTGCGGATGTCGTCCCAGAAGCCGATGTAGGTGGCCGGGCAGGAGCGCGGCGTCTTGCCGATGGGCGTCTGGTCGACTTCGAGCACGCGGTCGATGGACTCGAAGCCCGAGAGCCCGGCGCAGCCCACCAGCGCGGGCGCGCGGCCGGCGTCCATGGCCGCACGGCCTTCGCGCGTGCTGCGCTGCTGCACCCAGGCGTGCACATTGGTCAGCAGCACGTCGCGCGCCAGCGTGGACTTGCCCGAGCCGCTCACCCCGGTGACGGCCACCAGCCGCGCCAGCGGCAGCGAGACGGTGAGGTGTTGCAGGTTGTGCAGCGAGGCCCCGTGCACCGTGAGCCAGTGCGCGGGCTGCGCGAGCTCGCCGGCGCCACCGGTGGCCGGCGAGGGCATCACCGGCCGGCGTGCGCCCAGCGGGTGGCGGATGGCTTCGCGCAGGTAGCGGCCGGTCTGCGAATCGGGCGCGGCCATGAGGTCTTCGGCGCGGCCCTGGGCCACCAGCCGCCCGCCGCGGGTGCCGGCGCCGGGGCCGATGTCGATCAGGTGCTCGGCGCGGCGGATGGTGTCGGCATCGTGCTCGACCACGAGCAAGGTGTTGCCCTGCGCGCTCAGGGCTTGCAGGGCGTCGAGCAGGATGTGGTTGTCACGCGCATGCAGGCCGATGGTGGGCTCGTCGAGCACGTAGCACACGCCTTGCAGGTTGGAGCCAAGCTGCGCAGCCAGGCGGATGCGCTGCGCCTCGCCGCCAGACAGCGTGGGCGCACCGCGGTCGAGCGTGAGGTAGCCCAGCCCCACCTGTTCCAGGAACGCGAGCCGGCTGCGGATTTCGGGCAGCAGGTCGCGGGCGATCTCGGCCTCGCGCCCGCTGAAGCGCAGCGCCTCGAGCCACTGCCGCACCCCGCTCACGGGCAGCGCGGCGATGTCGGTGATGGCCCAGCACGCGTCGCCCGCATGCAGCCGCACCGCGCGCGCCGTGGCGTTGAGCCGCGTGCCGCCGCAGCTCGGGCAGGCGGCACCGGGCAGGTCGTCGAGTTCGGGCTCGGCAAAGCCTTGTTCGCGGCCACGGTCGTCGTCCTCGCGCACGGTGTCGTCGAGCGCGCGGCGCTGCGCGGCGGTGAGCGCCAGGCCGGTGCCCACGCAGTCGGGGCACCAGCCGTGCTTGCTGTTGTAGGAGAAGAGCCGAGGGTCGAGCTCGGGGTAGGAGGTGGCACAGACCGGGCAGGCGCGTTTGGCGGAGAACACCTGCACGCGCCCGATGCCCGCACCGTCGCCGCCGGCGGCCAGGGCCTCGGCCAGGCCGTCGAGCGCGCTGATCACGTGCACCACGCCTTTGCCGAGCTCGAGCGCGCGCGCCAGGCCTTCGCGCAGCGCGGCTTCGTGCTCCGGCGCGATGGGCAGGCTCAGCACCGGCAGCTCCACCGTGTGTTCCTTGAAGCGGTCGAGCCGGGGAAAACCGGTGGTGGGCAGGAAGGCGCCGTCCACGCGCAGATGGGTGTGACCTCGCGCGCGCGCCCAGTCGGCCAGTTCGGTGTAGACGCCCTTGCGGTTCACCACCAGCGGCGCGAGCAGGCCGATGGTCTGGCCGCGGTGGGCCTGCAGGAGTTGCGCGGCGATGCGCTCGGGCGTCTGCGGCTGCACGGCGGCGCCGTCGTGCACGCAGTGCTGGAGGCCGAGCTTGACCCACAGCAGCCGCAGGAAGTGCCAGATCTCGGTGACCGTGCCCACCGTGCTCTTGGCCCCGCCGCGCGAGAGCCGCTGCTCGATGGCCACCGTGGGCGCGATGCCGTAGACCGCGTCCACCTCGGGCCGGCCCGCGGGCTGCACGATGGAGCGCGCATAGGCGTTGAGGCTTTCCAGGTAGCGGCGCTGGCCTTCGTTGAACACGATGTCGAAGGCCAGCGTTGACTTGCCCGACCCGCTGACGCCGGTGATGACGTTGAAGCGGCCGCGCGGAATGTCCACGCTGAGGTTTTTCAGGTTGTGTTCGCGCGCATGGACGACAGAAATGCGCTCCGGGCCGGTGTTCCGAGGTTTTTCGCCGGAACCCCAGCGCGAAACGGTCAGGTTGTGCTCATTTTTTTGAATTGACTGACCTTCCTCGGCCGCGTGTGCGCCCAGGCCCAGCGCGCGCTCATAGGCGGCCAGCGCCGCGCCGGTGTGCGAGTGCGGGTGGCGTCGCAGTTCCTCCGGCGCGCAGGCGGCCACCAGCTGGCCACCGGCGTCGCCGCCCTCGGGGCCGAGGTCGATCACCCAGTCGCTGGCGCGGATGACGTCGAGGTTGTGCTCGATGACGACCAGCGAGTGCCCCGCATCGAGCAGCTTGCGAAAGCTCTTCATGAGCTTGGCAATGTCGTCGAAGTGCAGGCCGGTGGTGGGCTCGTCGAACAGGAACAACGTGCCTTTGCGCGCCAGCGGCTGGCGGCTGGTGCGGCGGCTGGTCGCCGGGCCGCCCCAAGACCAGCCCGCCCCCTCGGGGGGCAGTGAACCACGCGAAGCGGGGGGCGTGGGGGCACCCTTGGCCGCGTCGGCCAGGTGCGCGGCGAGCTTGAGCCGCTGCGCCTCGCCGCCCGAGAGTGTGGGCACGGGCTGGCCGAGCTTCACATACTCCAGCCCCACGTCCACGATGGGCTGCAGCGCGCGCAGCACCTCGGGGTCGTTGCGAAAGCAGGCCGCGGCCTCGCTCACCGTGAGTTCGAGCACATCGGCCACGCTGAGGCTGCGGCCGCCGCGCTCCAGCGTGACTTCGAGCACTTCCGGCCGGTAGCGCGCGCCGTTGCAGTCCGGGCAGCGCAGGTACACGTCGCTGAGGAACTGCATCTCCACATGCTCGAAGCCCGAGCCGCCACAGGTGGGGCAGCGGCCGTCGCCCGAGTTGAAGCTGAACTTGGCCGCGGTGTAGCCGCGCTGGCGCGCCAGCGGGGTGTCGGCAAACAGCGTGCGCAGCGTGTCCCAGGCGCCGACGTAGCTCACCGGGTTGGAGCGCGCGGTCTTGCCGATGGGCGACTGGTCGACGAACACCACGTCGGCCAGGTGGTCGGCGCCGAGCAGTCGGTCGTGCGCGCCGGGCGCCTCGGTGGCGCGGCCGAAGTGGCGCAGCAGCGCGGGTGCGAGCACGTCCTGAATCAGCGTGGACTTGCCCGAGCCGCTCACGCCGGTGACGGCCACCAGCCGCTGCAGCGGAATGTCCACGCTCAGGTGTTTGAGGTTGTGTTCGCGCGCACCTTCGAGCACCAGGCGCGGCGTGGCGTCGCTCACCAGCCGCTTGAGACCCATGCCGATCTGCTTGCGCGCGCCGAGGTAGGCGCCGGTGAGCGTGTCGGCCTCGCGCAGCGCCGCCGGCGTGCCATCGAACACGATGCGCCCGCCGCGCGCGCCGGGGCCGGGGCCCATGTCGAGGATGCGGTCGGCTTCGAGCATCACCGCCGGGTCGTGCTCCACCACCACCAGGGTGTTGCCCGCATCCACCAGGCGGCGCATGGCGCGGTTGATGCGGTCCATGTCGCGCGGGTGCAGGCCGATGCTGGGCTCGTCGAGCACGAACAAGGTGTTGACCAGCGAGGTGCCCAGCGCCGTGGTGAGGTTGATGCGCTGCACCTCGCCGCCCGAGAGCGTGCGGCTCTGCCGGTCTAGCGTGAGGTAGCCCAGCCCCACGTCGCAGAGGTAGCGCAGCCGCGTGCCGATCTCCTCATTCAGCAGCTTGCGCGCGGGCTCCTGCGCCTCGGGCGCGGCGGCCAGCCGCTCGAAGAACCGCCGCAGCCGTTCGATGGGCAGCAGCATCAGGTCATGCAGGCACAGGCCCGGCAGCGCCTGGAGCTGCGCGCGGCTCCAGCGCACGCCGGCGGGCATGAAGCGCGCGTCGGGCTCGCAGACGGCGTCGGCATCGGCCCGGGTGCCGATGCGCCAGAGCAGGCTCTCGGTCTTGAGCCGCGCGCCGCTGCAGGCCGGGCACGGCGTGTAGCTGCGGTAGCGCGAGAGCAGCACGCGGATGTGCATCTTGTACGCCTTGCTCTCCAGGTACTCGAAGAAGCGGCGGATGCCGTACCACTGCTGGTTCCACTTGCCGTTCCAGTTCGGCGAGCCCTCGATCACCCAGCGCTGCTGCTCGGGCGTGAGGCGCACCCACGGCGTGTCGCGCGGAATGCCCGCCGCCTCGGCGTGGCGCATCAGGTCGTCCTGCGCTTCCTTCCACGCCGGGGTCTGGATGGGCTTGATGGCGCCGGCGCGCAGCGTCAGCTTTTCGTCGGGGATCACCAGCCCCCAGTCCACGCCGATCACCCGGCCAAAGCCACGGCAGGTGTCGCACGCGCCCACGGCCGAGTTGAAGGAGAACATCGAGGGCATGGGGTCGGCGTAGCGCAGACCACTCTCGGGGCAGGACAGGCCGGTGGAGAAGCGCCAGATGTCGGGCTCGTCCGCCGCGGCATCGACCCCGGCATCGCCCGCTGCATTCGGTTCCGCGCCCGCCTGCGTTCCGTCGCGCAGCACGTACACGGTGAGCAGCCCGCCGCCGCGCTTGAGGCCGTTTTCGATCGCCTCCATCACCCGCGCCGGCTCGGCCTTGCTCAGCCGAAAACGGTCGATCACCACGTCGAGCAGCTTGACCTGCCGCGGCGCATCGGCCGCCGGGCGTGCGGTCTTCCTGCCCGCCTGGCCCTTGGCCTTCGCGTCGGCCGCCGGCAACGCAGCCGCGCGCTCCACCAGCCGCTCGGCCTGCACCCGGGTGTAGCCCGAGAGCGAAAGCCACTGCGCAATGTCCTCGGCCGTGGCACTGGCGGGCAGCTCGACCGGGAAGGTCAGCACCAGGCGCGGGTCCCCCGCCTCGGCGGCGCGCTGCTGCAAGGCCTCGAAGATGGACTGCGGCGTGTCGTGCCGCACGAGCAAGGCGGTGTCGCGGTCGAACAGGCCGGCCGCGCGCGCGAACAGCAGCTTGAGGTGGTCGTTGAGCTCGGTCATCGTGCCCACCGTGGAGCGCGAGGAGCGCACCGGGTTGGTCTGGTCGATGGCGATCGCGGGCGGCACCCCCTCGACCTTGTCCACCGCGGGCTTGTCCATGCGGTCGAGGAACTGCCGCGCATAGGCGCTGAAGGTTTCGACGTAGCGGCGCTGGCCTTCGGCAAACAAGGTGTCGAACACCAGGCTGGACTTGCCCGAGCCGCTGGGGCCCGTCACCACGGTGAGTTCACCGGTACGCAGGTCGAGGTCGAGGTTCTGCAGGTTGTGCTGGCGCGCACCGCGAATGCGGATGAAACCGTGGGACATGGCGAGCTGTCATGAAGCGAGCGGATGATTGTAGGAAGCACCGCCGCCTCACCCCGGGCCGGTACGTAATTCCCACAACTGACAGATCGGTGACGCCGGATCAACATCGGCCCCCACCTCGCCACCCCCCACCGAAGACCATGCGTGCATCCAATCGTCTGCTGCTCGGCCTGTTCGCCGCGTGCGCCCTTCTCACGGGCGCGTCGACCCAGATCCTCATCGGCCAGCCCTCGGGCTTCACCGGTTCGGTCGCCGCCGGGGTGAAGGAGAACACCGAAGGCGCCCGGCTGGTGTTCGACGCGGTCAACGCCCGCGGCGGTGTGGGCGGCCAGAAGATCGAACTGCTGTCGGTGGACGACGGCTTCGACCCCAAGAAGACCGAGCAGATCGCCCGCGACCTGGTGACCCAGCGGGGTGTTCTCGCGCTGTTCCTGAACCGGGGCACGCCCCATGCCCAGGCGCTGCTGCCGCTCCTCAACGAATACAAGGTCCCGCTGGTGGGGCCGAGCACCGGCGCGATGGCCTTGCACGAGCCGGTGCAGCCGTTCGTCTTCAACGTGCGCGCCACCTACCAACGCGAGGCGGCCAAGGCCATCGAGCACCTCGCCACGCTGGGCATCCGGCGCATCGGCGTGTTCCAGACGGATGACAGCTTCGGTGCCGACGGGGCGGCCGGCGCCCTCAAGGGCTTCAAGAGCGCGGGGTTCGAGCCCGCCATGCTGGAGAAAGTGCCCCGCGAGAAGCCCGACTTCGGGCCGCTGGCGAAGAAGGTGAACGACGCCGGCATCCAGGCGGTGCTGGTCATCGCCTCGGCGGGCAACACGGCCAGCGCGGTGAAGGCCTTGCGCGCAGCGGGTTCGCGGGCGCAGGTGGTGACCTTGTCGAACAACGCCTCCGAGGGCTTCGTGAAGCTGCTTGGCGAACATGCGCACGGCGTGGTCGTGACCCAGGTGTTCCCCAATGAGCGCACGCTGTCGAACCCGTTGATCAAGGAGGCACACGACCTCGCCGTGGCCAAGGGCATCAAGGAGCTCACCCCCGCCATGATCGAAGGGTTCGCCGCGGCCAAGGTATTGGTGGAGGCGCTGCGCCGCGCCAGCCCCAACCCCACGCGCGAGAAGCTCGTCGCCGCGCTCAACGGGCTGCGCATGGACCTGGGCGGGCTGGAGCTCGCCTACAGCCCGACTGATCACACCGGCCTGGACTTCGCCGACCTGTCCATCATCGCGCAGGACGGGCGCTTCCGGCGCTGAGCCGCCGCGGCGGCTGCACTGCGATCAGCGGCGGTTGTCCGGCGCGGGCGTGCGCTGCACGCCGACGGGCCATCCCTCTGCCGCATCCCACAGCGCATCGGGCAGGGGCGCTTCGCCCGCGAGCTGCTGGCGCAGCATCGGCAGCGCATCGAATCCCCAGAACAGCCGGCCATCGACTTCGCAGGTCGGCACGCCGAACACGCCGCGGGCCAGCGCCTCGGCGGTGTTGGCGCGCAGCCGCTCGCGCGCGGCGTCCTCGTCGAGCTGGCGTTGCGGCTGCAGCCGCGCGGCCAGTTCGGCCAGGCGCTCGGGCGCGGTGGCATCGGCGCCGCCCGCGCGCCACACGTGGTGCAGCACCTGCTCGCACACCCAGCGGTTGGGTTCGCCCGCCGGGCTGCAGGCCACGGCCAGGCGCAGCAGCGGCAAGGGGTTGAAGGGGTGCGCGGCGGGCAGGTCGAACGGCACGCTGTGCGTTCGGGCCAGCCAGAGCACGTGGCGGTAGGTCCAGGCGCGCTTGCCCGCCATCTCGGCCGGGCCCAGCTGCCCGTGGTGCTTGAGCAGGGCGGTGAACAACACCGGCCGGTAGCGCACCGTGTAGCTCAGGCCTTGCAGCGCCTGCGGCAGCCGCTCGAAGGCCAGATAGGCGAAGGGCGAGAGGGGGTCGAACCAGAAGCTGAGGGTCTTCACCGCGCGCCCTCCTCGGCCGCGCGGGCTTGCAGCTGCGCGGCGCGCTCGCCGATGCGCAGCCACACGGCGCGGCGCTCCGCGCCATCCATGGCCGACCAGCGCGCGATTTCCTCCAGCCGGCGCAGGCAGCCCTCGCACCAGCCCGTGTGGGCGTCCATGCGGCACACGGAAATGCAGGGTGAGGACAAAAAATCCCCGGACCCCAGCGTCAACCGGACCTTATCTGCTATCGTTTTTGGATCGATCAAGCCGCCACCTCGGCCACCACGTCCGCCACCGGTGCGCCGGTGAGGCGTTCCAGGTCGGCCGGCGTGAGGCGGAACACCGCATGCGGGTGGCCCGCGGCCGCCCAGATCTCGGCGAAGCGGAACAGCTCACGGTCGATCAGCGCCACCGGCGGCACCACATGGCCCAGCGGCGCCACGCCGCCGATGGAAAACCCGGTCTGCGCCTTGACGAAATCCGCATCGGCGCGGCCCAGCGCACCCACCAGGGCCGCGACCTTCTTCTCGTCCACCCGGCGGTCGCCGGAAGTGATGACGAGCACGGCCGCGCCGTCGCTCTTGCGGCGAAAGATGATGCTCTTGGCAATCTGCCCCAGCGCCACGCCCAGTGCGTCGGCGGCCTGCTGCGCGGTGCGCGCCGCGTCGTCGAGCATGCGCGGCGCATGCGCATGGCCCAGCGCCGCCAGCGCGGCGGCCACGCGCTGCACACCAGGGGGAAAAGTCGTGTCGGTCGGTTCACTCATGGGGACGCATTCTGACGCAGCCGCCGTCAACCGCCGCCGGCGCGCTTGACCATGAACAGGCTCAGCCCCATGGCCATGAGCACGCCGCCGAACACCCGGTTCTGCGCGCGGCGCGCGCGGGCCGTGGCCAGCCAGCGCTGCGCGCGCGAAGCGAGGAAGGCATAGCCGTGCATGACGATGACGTCGGTGGCCACCGTGGTCGCCAGCAGGATGAGCAATTGCAGCCACAAGGCCCGCGCCGGGTCGATGAACTGCGGCAGCACCGCCACCATGAACACGATGCCCTTGGGGTTGGTGACATTGGTGAACAGGCCCAGCAGCACCCGCTCGCGCACCGAAGGCAGGCCAGCGCGCTCCGGTGCCGCGCCGGGTGCAGCCACCGCCGGCCCCGCAGTCGCCGAAACCACCGGGCTGCGCCACTGCCGCCAGCCCAGCCACAGCAGATAGCCCGCCCCCGCGAACTTCACCACGGTGAACGCAGTGGCCGAGGCCAGCAGCAGCGCGCCCACGCCGACCCCGGCAATCAGCAGAATGACCGTGACGCCAAGCTCCAGCCCTACGATGGTGGCCGTGGTGTGGCGCACCCCGTAGGCCAGCCCGTGCGACATGGACAGCACCGCCCCTGAGCCCGGCGAGAGCGCAATCACCCAGGCCGCGGCGAAGTACGCAAGCCAGACGTGCAGGTCCATCAGCGCTGGCCCACGGTGCGTGCAAAGTGCAGACGGCGCGGGCTCATGCGCATGCCGCCGCGCGCTTGGCCAGCAGCGCCCGCGCCACGCGCGAACCGCTTGGCCGGCCGAGGTGCGCGCTGATGAAGGCGCCCGCGTCGATGAGCGCATCGAGATCGATGCCGGTGGCGATATCCATGCCGTGCAGCATGTAGACCACGTCTTCCGTGGCCACGTTGCCGGTGGCGCCCTTGGCATAAGGGCAGCCGCCCAGGCCGGCCACGGACGACTGGAAGTTCCACACACCCATCTGCAGCGCGGCCAGCGTGTTGGCCAGCGCCTGGCCGTAGGTGTCGTGGAAATGGCCGCTGACGTGGTCGACGTCGAAATGCGCCAGCGTGGCCTCGATGGCGGCCTGCACCTGGCGCGGCGTCCCCGCGCCGATGGTGTCGGCCACGTCCACCCGCTCCACGCCGATGCCTTTCATCAGGCCCGCGAGGTAGGCCACCCGCGCGGGCGGCACCTCACCCTCGTACGGGCAGCCCACGGTGCAGCTCATGGCGCCGCGCACCGCGATGCCGGCAGCCTTGGCGGCGGCCACCACCGGGGCGAAGCGTTCGATGCTCTCGGCAATGGAGCAGTTGATGTTCTTCTGGCTGAAGGCCTCGCTGGCCGCGCCGAACACCACGATCTCGTCGGGCCGGTCCTGCACCGCGGCCTCAAAACCCTTGAGGTTGGGCGTGAGAACCGAATAGCGCACGCCGGCCTGCCGGGCGATGCCCTGCATCACCTCGTGGTTGTCGGCCATCTGCGGCACCCACTTGGGGCTGACGTAGCTGGTGACTTCGATTTCCTTCAGGCCGGCGGCCTGCAGCCGGTGCACGAGTTCGATCTTGACCGCCGCGGACACCGGCTGCTTTTCGTTCTGCAGGCCGTCGCGCGGGCCGACGTCGATGAGGCGGACGTGGGTGGGTAGACGCATGGCCATCATTGTCCGACTTCAGGCCGCCGCCTGCAGGCGCAGCAGCTCGGCCCCTTCGGCCACCTGGTCGCCCGGCGCGAACAGCAGTTCGGTGACCACGCCGTCGGCCGGCGCGGTGAGGGTGTGCTCCATCTTCATCGCCTCCATCACCGCCAGCGTCTGGCCCTTGTTCACCGCGTCGCCCGCCTTGACGGCAAAGGACACGACCTTGCCCGGCATGGGCGCGGTCAGGCGGCCGCCTTCGCTCGGGCCTTCGCCGGCGTGTGCGAGTTCGTCCACCTCCACGATCTGCGTGGCGCCGAGCGCGCAGAACACATGCACCCTCTCGTCGCGCGCATGCACCCAGTAGCGGCGGCGCTCGCCGGCGAACTGCAGGTCGATGGCGTCGGCATCGCCCGGCACCGCCGCCCACACGAGCGGCCCCTGCACGTCGCCGATCTGCAGACTGGTGGCGCCATCGTGGTGGTAGCGCAGCACAGCGGTGAGGTTGGCGTCCCCGAAGCGGAAGGCCAGGCGGCGCAGTTGCTCGCCCCAGGCGCGCCAGCCGTCGCGGCGGCTGAAGGGGTCGGTGCCGGCGAGGGCGGCCTCCCCGCGCAGCGTGTGGGCCACCGCGGCGGCCACCGCCCGGTGCGCGCCCACGGGCTCCTGCGCGAACAGGCGCGCGGCTTCGCGCGGGATGAGCGCGGTGTCGAGCTCGGCCGCCCGAAAGGCCGGGCTGTTCACCACATGGCGCAGGAACTGCACGTTGGTCGCCACGCCGACGATGCGCGTGGCCGCCAGCGCCGCATCCAGCCTTGCGAGCGCCTGCTCGCGCGTGTCGCCGTGGACGATGAGCTTGGCGAGCATGGAGTCGTAATACGGGCTGACCACGTCGCCCTCGCGCACGCCGCCGTCGATGCGCACCCCCGCCGTGCCCGCCCCGGCGCTGGACGGCGCCTGCGCACGCTCGAAGGCCACGTGCGCGGGCGGGCGGTAGACCTCCAGCCGGCCGGTGGCGGGCAGGAACTGGTTGTCCGGGTTTTCGGCGCAGATGCGCGCTTCGATGGCGTGGCCGTGGATGCGCAGCGCGTCCTGCCGAAGCGGCAGCGGCTCGCCGCTGGCCACGCGCAGTTGCCATTCGACCAGGTCGAGCCCGGTGATGGCTTCGGTCACCGGGTGCTCCACCTGCAGCCGGGTGTTCATCTCCATGAAGTAGAACCGCATCTGCTCCGGGTGGCCATACCCCCCCGGCTGCTCGACGATGAATTCCACCGTGCCGGCGCCGCGGTAGCCCACGGCGCGCGCCGCGGCCACGGCGGCCAGGCCCATCTGCTGGCGCAGCTCGGGCGTCATGCCCGGCGCGGGGGCTTCCTCGAGCACCTTCTGGTGGCGGCGCTGCACCGAGCAGTCGCGCTCGAAGAGGTAGACGCAGTTGCCGTGCCCATCGCCAAAGACCTGGATCTCGACGTGGCGCGGGCGCTGCACGTATTTCTCGATCAGCACCGCGTCGCTGCCGAAGCTGTTGCGCGCCTCGCGCTGGCAGCTCGCCAGCGCGGCGGCGAAGTCCTCGGTCTTCTCGACCACGCGCATGCCTTTGCCACCACCGCCCGCGCTGGCCTTGATGAGCACGGGGTAGCCGATGGCGTCGGCCTCGGCCTGCAGCAGCGCCGCGTCCTGGTTCGCGCCGTGGTAGCCGGGCACCAGCGGCACACCGGCCTGTTCCATGAGGCGTTTGCTCTCGGCCTTGAGGCCCATGGCCTCGATGGCCTCGGGCGGCGGGCCGATGAACACCAGCCCCGCTTCGGCGCAGGCGCGCGCGAAGTCGGCGTTCTCGCTGAGGAAACCGTAGCCGGGGTGGATGGCCTGCGCGCCGGTGGCCCGAGCGGCGTCGATGATGCGCGCCCACTGCAGGTAGCTTTCCTTGGGACTGCTGCCGCCGATGTGCACCGCCTCGTCGCAGGCGGCCACGTGCTGGGCGCCGGCGTCGGCATCGGAATACACGGCCACGGTGCGCACGCCCAGGCGCCGCGCGGTGGCGGCGACACGGCAGGCGATCTCGCCGCGGTTGGCAATCAGTATCTTCTCGAACATTCAGGACCCCTTGGGTACGGAAGAAAACCAGGCGGCGAGGCGGCGCAGCGCCCCGCGCAGAAAACGAAACAGCACCAGCGTGATGCCCACGGCCATCAACACCGCCACCACGAGGAAGGCGCCGAAGGCCCACGGATGGGTGGTGGCCAGCCAGAGCACGAACACCACGGCGCCATCCTCAAACAGACTGGCCGCGACATTGGAGAACGGCTCGGGCGAGGTGTTGATGGCCGCGCGCGAGGTGGTCTTGGCCGCCTGCGAGGTGGCCGCGAGCGCACCGCCGAAGAGCGCGCCCAGCGTGGCCGCCACCGCGCCGTCGCCACCCAGGGCCGCCGCGGCCAGCGCGGCACCGGCGGGAATGCGGATGAGGCTGTTGGCCAGGTCCCACAGCGAATCGACGCCGGGCACCTTGTCGGCCATGAATTCGAGCAGCAGCAGCGCACCGCTGACGATGAGCAGCGCCGGGTGCTGCAGCACGCCGAGCCCCGGCGGCAGGAGGATCCAGCCCATCTGCCCGGCCAGCCCGACCAGGAACACCGCCGCGTACAGCCGAAAGCCGCTGGCCCAGCCCAGCGCGGCGGCAAGCGCGAGCAGGCTGGGCAGGTCGAGCGCGCTGCCGCTGAGGTCCACCGCCGGCCCCTCGGGCGCGCGCACCGGCGCGCCGAGGTGCAGCCCCAAGCGATGCAGCCATTGCACGAGGTCGGGGCCCATGCAGCGTCGTCTCGTGTCGGGTCAGGATGCGAGCCAGGACGGCTTGCGCTTGTCCAGGAAGGCCTGGACGCCCTCGCGGCCTTCGGCGCTGGCGCGGATGTCGGCAATGGCGGCCACCGTGCCCTGGATGAGCGCGGCGTCGATGGGCCGGCCGGCGACGTCGCGCACCAGCGTCTTGCAGGCGCGAACGGCCGCGGGGCTGGCGCCGGTGAGCGCCTTCACCAGGGCTTGCACCTGCGCGTCGAGCGCGTCGGCCTCGGCCACGGCATGCACGAAGCCGATGCGCAGCGCCTCGGCGGCGTCGAAGCGCTCGGCGGTGAGGAAGTAACGCTGCGCGGCGCGGGCACCCATGGCGCGGATCACGTAGGGGCTGATGGTGGCGGGGATGAGGCCCAGGCGCACTTCGCTCAGGCAAAAGCCCGCCGTGGGCACGGCAACCGCCATGTCGCAGGCCGCCACCAGCCCCATGCCACCGGCATACACGTCGCCCTGGATGCGCGCCACCGTGGGTTTGGGGCAGGTGTCGATGAGGCGCAGCATCTCGGCCAGGCGCGCGGCGTCGGCGAGGTTTTCCTCGCGGGTGTAGCCGGCCATGCGGCGCATCCAGTTCAGGTCGGCGCCGGCGCAGAACGCGGGGCCCTCGGCGGCGAGCACGATGGCGCGCACGTCCTCGCGCGCGCCCAGAGCGGTGAACGCGGCGCTGAGTTCGGCGATGACCGCGTCGTTGAAGGCGTTGCGCAGTTCGGGCCGGGCCAGCGTGACGGTGGCGCAGGCGCCCTCGACGGTGATGCGCAGGTGCTGCGGGGCGGCGGCGGTCATGTGGGGTTCTCCGAGGCAATCTGTTGCAGCAGGTACACCAGGTCGAGTTCCGGGCAGGGCTGGCCGAGCGCCGTCAGCGCCGCGGTGATCTGCCCGCGGTGGTGGGTGCTGTGGTTGAACACATGGGTGAGCGTGGCGGCAAACGGCAGCCGCGCGGGCGTGCCGCGCATGGTGGTGTAGGCAATCTCGCCCTCGAAGCGCTCGGCCGGCCAGCTGGCGATCAGGGGCTGCCAGCGCTCCGCGCCGTCGCGCAGGGCCTGGGCGAGCCGGGCGCGGTCGGGCTCGACCTCGGCATTCAGCGCCACCTTGGGCGAAACCCCTTCGGCAAACCGCCGGTACCACAGAAGCTGCTCGCCCACGAGCAGGTGGTTGAGCGTGCCGTGGATGCTGTGGAAGAACAGGCCGAGATCGCGCCGGTAGTCGGCCTCGGGCACGGCGGCCACGGCGTCGAGCAGCCGCCCGGTGGCCCAGGCGTTGTAGCGGGCGAGCTGTTGGAAGTGGCGTTGCGCGTCCATGCGGTTCACATGCGGAAGAGGCCGAACCTGGTCTCGGGGATGGGCAGGTTCATCGCGGCGCTCAGGCCCAGGGCCAGCACGCGGCGGGTGTCGGCAGGGTCGATGACGCCGTCATCCCACAGGCGGGCGGTGGCGTAGTAGGGGTGGCCCTGGCGTTCGTACTGCGCCTTGATGGGGGCCTTGAACGCGGCTTCTTCCTCGGCGCTCCAGCTGCCGCCCTTGGCCTCGATGCCGTCGCGCCTGACGGTGGCAAGCACGCTGGCGGCCTGCTCGCCGCCCATCACCGAGATGCGCGCGTTGGGCCACATCCAGAGGAAGCGCGGGCTGTACGCACGGCCGCACATGCCGTAGTTGCCGGCGCCGAAACTGCCGCCGATGATGACGGTGAACTTCGGCACCGCGGCGGTGGCGACTGCCGTGACCATCTTGGCGCCGTTGCGCGCGATGCCCTCGTTCTCGTACTTGCGGCCCACCATGAAACCGGTGATGTTCTGCAGAAACACCAGCGGCGTCTTGCGCTGGCAGCACAGCTCGATGAAGTGCGCGCCCTTGAGGGCCGACTCGCTGAACAAAATGCCGTTGTTGGCAATGATGCCCACCGGCATGCCTTCGATGTGCGCGAAGCCGCAGACCAGCGTGGTGCCGAAGCGCGACTTGAACTCGTCGAACTCGCTGCCGTCGACGATGCGGGCGATGATTTCGCGCACGTCGAAGGGCTTGCGGGTGTCGGTGGGGATGACGCCATACAGCTCATCTGCTTCATATTTCGGAGCAACCGGCGACCGGTTGGCGCTGGGCTTGGCGCCGTTTTTGTTCAGATTGGCCACCGCGGCGCGCGCCAGGGCAAGCGCGTGCAGGTCGTTCTGCGCGAGGTGGTCGGCCACGCCGGAGAGGCGGGTGTGCACGTCGCCACCGCCGAGGTCTTCGGCGCTCACCACCTCGCCGGTGGCGGCCTTGACCAGCGGCGGGCCGCCCAGAAAGATGGTGCCCTGGTTCTTGACGATGATGGTCTCGTCGCTCATGGCCGGCACATAGGCGCCGCCCGCGGTGCACGAACCCATGACCACCGCGATCTGCGCAATGCCCTGCGCGCTCATGTTGGCCTGGTTGTAGAAGATGCGGCCGAAGTGGTCGCGGTCGGGGAAGACCTCGTCCTGGTTGGGCAGGTTGGCGCCGCCCGAATCCACCAGGTAGATGCAGGGCAGGCCGTTCTGCTGCGCCACTTCCTGTGCGCGCAGGTGCTTCTTCACCGTCATCGGATAGTAGGTGCCGCCTTTGACCGTGGCGTCGTTGCAGACGATCATGCAGTCCACGCCGCTGACGCGGCCGATGCCCGCGATCAGGCCGGCGCAGGGCGCTTCGTCGTTGTAGAGGCCCAGCGCGGCCAGCGGCGCGAGTTCGAGGAACGGCGTGCCGGGGTCGAGCAGGCGCTGCACCCGCTCGCGCGGCAGCAGCTTGCCGCGGGCGGTGTGCTTGGCGCGCGCGGCCTCGCCGCCGCCGGCCTGCACGCGCTCGATCTGGGTGCGCAAGTCGTCCACCAGCGCGCGCATGGCGGCGGCGTTGGCCTGGAAGTCGGCGCTGCGGGGGTTGAGCTGGCTTTGCAGAACGGGCATGGGCGAAAACTCCGGGGGCAAGACGCGGGGGTGGCGCGAAGATGAACTTCCCGTCTCATTGTCGCGCAGCCCCGCGCTGCCGGGGTTGCCAGATGGGTTGCAAATCCTGCCAGCGTTTTGCACACTGCCGGCGTGAGCCCAGCCGATGCAACCCCACCCCCCAGCGCCCTACCGGCGCGACCCGCCGGCACGCCCATGGCTTTCGTGCAGGCGGTGTGCCGGGCCTATGCGCACGCCGGCCGATCCCCCGCGGCGGCGCTCGCTGCGGCACAAATTGCGCCGCAGGCGGCCGCCCAGGCCCGGGGGCATGTGAGCGCGGATGCCTTCGAGCGGCTGTGCGACCACGCCATGCGCGAGCTCGACGACGAAGCCCTGGGCTGGTTCCGCCGCCGCCTGCCCTGGGGCAGCTACGGCATGCTGGCGCGCGCCTCGCTGAGCGCGCCCACGCTGGGCCTGGCGCTCAGGCGCTGGTGCCGTCACCACGGCCTGCTGACCGACGACGTGGCGCTGCACCTGAGCGAGCGCGAGGGCACGGCCTGGCTCGCCATCGAGGAGCGGCGCGAGCTGGGCGATCTGCGCGAGTTCGCGCTGGTCTCGCTGCTGCGCAATGCGCTCGGCCTGTTCAGCTGGATGGCGGATTCGCGCATCGTGCTCGACGAGGCCCACTTCCCCTACCCGGCGCCGGCGCACGCGGCGGACTATGCCGTTCTGTTCACCGAGACGCTGCGCTTTTCGGCCGCGCAGGCCGCCGTGGCCTTCGATGCGCGTTACCTGGCCCTGCCCGTGCAGCGCGACGAGGCGGCCATGAACCGCATGCTGCAGCATGCGCTGCCGCTGTGGGTGCGCCGCTACCAGCGCGACCGGCTGCTGATGCCGCGGGCGCGCGCCGCGCTGCTGCACGCGCCGCTGACCGAGGCCAGCGCCGAGGCGGTGGCCGCGCGGCTGGCCCTGTCCGCGCGCACGCTGCACCGGCGGCTGCGCGAGGAGGGCACGAGCTGGCAGACGCTCAAGGACGCGGTGCGCCGCGAACGCGCGCTGCGGCTGGTGCAGCGCGGCGACCGGCCACTCAAGCAGATCGCCGCCGAAGTGGGCTTTCGCAACGAGAAGAGCTTTTCAAGAGCGTTTCGCCAATGGACCGGCGAGGCCCCCGGGCGCTACGGAAAACTCCTGAAACCATAGCGCAACCTGACCGGTTGGCGCTGGCATCCCGGCGGATTTCTTCAGAAAAACGCCCTCAGCAGCGCCCCGCCGCCTTGAGCAAGGCGTTGCAGCCCCCTGCGGGCTTGCCCTCGGCGGCCGGGGCGCTGCCGCGTGCCATCGGCGTGCAGATGGCGTCGGAATCGGGAATCTGGCCGAAGGACATGGCCTTCTGAAACCCGGTAGGCGAGTACTGGTAGCAGCGCCAGGTGGCGCCGTCGCGGGCGCGGGCGGTGTAGTTGGTGCGCCCGCCGGTCTCCTCGCTGAAGTCGGTGAGGCTGAAGCTGCCCACCTCGCGGCCGATGGCCTGCGCGGTGCGCTGCTCGAGCTTGTCGTGGGTGACGGTGGAGGCGCAGGCGGCCAGGCCGCCGATCAGCGCGGCCAAGGCTGCCGCCAGCAGCGCATGACGGTGTCGTGTTTGCATGGGGAACGGTTCCGTGTGAAGAGGACGCCGCGCAGTGTCCGGCGCCACCGCCCTTCGCGGAACCCCACCGAAGAAGGGTGCGCGCGCGGCGCCGGCGGTTCACAATGCGCGCGAAGGCACGCGGCGCGGGCCTGGCTTGCATGGCACGCCCGCCGCCGCGATGCATCCCCCCGCCCACACGCCACGCCCTGCCCGAACGCCCACCTACCCGCCCATGCCCGACTGCGCCACCCCGCCCTACCTGCTCGTGCTCGACGACCACCCGCTCGTCGGTCGCGGCATGGTGCAGTGCCTGCAGGCGCAGCATCCGGCGCTGGAGGTGCTGGCCGTGGCCGACTGGCCCGCGCTCGACGCCACCGTGGCTGCGCGCGGCGCCCCCCGGCTGCTCATTGCCGACGTCTGGCTGGCCGATGGCGCCAGCGTGCCCCGGCTGCAGGCTTGGAGCCAGCACCACCCGCAGGTGCCGTGGCTGGCGGTGAGCGGCGACGACGACGCACGCACGCCCGAGCGCGTGCGCAAGGCCGGCGCGCGCGGCTTCGTGCACAAGGGCGCGCCGCCGGAAGCCTTTGCCGCGGCCGTCGCGGCGGTGCTGGAGGGCCGGCTGGCCTTCGATGCCACCCCCGCAGCCGCCGAAGCCCTCGCGCCGCGCCAGTGGGAGGCCCGCGCCGCCGACCTCGGCCTCACCGAGCGGCAGGGCGAAATCCTGGCGCTCGTGCTGCGCGGCCTGCCGAACAAGCGCATCGCCCAGCGGCTCGACATTGCCGAGAGCACGGTGAAGGAGCACGTGAGCGCCGTGCTCGAACGCCTGGGCGCGCGCAACCGGGTGGAGATCATCACCCGCATGCAGCACCTGCGCCTGAGCCTGCCCGACGCCGCGGGCTGAGCGGCCACACCGTTGTGAACGAGCCCCCCACCCCCGGTCCGCTCCCGGCTACGAAGGTGCCGTGAGCGCACCCGCACCCAGCCCCACGCCGCTGCCCACGCCCAGCGCCCAGATGCGGCTGCTGGCGCTGGTGGCGCGGCGGCGCACGGCCGAGGTGGGCCTGCTGCTCCTGCCGCCGCTGCTGGCCGCGCTGCACGGCGCCCTCACCCACCAGCGCTCGCCGCTGTGGCTGTGGGTGGCGGCCATGGCGGCGCTGGCGCTCGGGCTCACCGGGATGCGGCTGGCGTTCCGCCGCACGCCCTGGGCCGGGGACGAGGCGGCCTGGGTGCGGCGCTGGCAGCGGCGCATCGCGCTGGGCGCGGCGCTCGCCGGGCTGGCCTGGTCCGCGCCCGCTTGGGGCCTGCGCGGGCTGGGCGCGGCGCCGCCGCTGGAATGGTCCACCACCTTCTACATTGCGCTGTGCGGGGTGACCACCGGCGCGGCGGTCTACCTGCCCGCCGTGCGCACCGCGTTCACCGGCTATGCGCTGGGCATCTGGCTGCCGGCCGCGCTGGCCACGCCCTGGATGTTCGGCAGCAGCTGGCCAGTGGTGCTGGCGTTTTCGCTGCTGTTCCTGCTGGTGAGCCTGGAGCACGGCCGCGGCACGCACCGCTTTCTGCTGCAGCAGATCCGGCTGGAGGACGAAAGCCAGCAGCTCAGCCAGCGCTTTCGCCAGGCCAAGGAACGCGCCGAGGCCGCGGTGCAGGAGAAGAACCGCTTTCTCGCCACCGCCAGCCACGACCTGCGCCAGCCGGTGCACGCCATGGGCCTGCTGGCCCACGCCATCGCCCAGCGCAACCGCGACCCCGCACTCGAGCCCCTGCTGCACGACCTGCGCCACGGCCTGGGTTCGCTGAACCTGATGTTCAACGCACTGCTCGACCTCTCGCGCAGCGAGGCCGCCACCACCCCCGCGCCGCGCCTGAACGTGGCACTGGCGCCGCTGGTGCAGGAGGTGGCCGTGCTGTTTCGCGAGCAGGCCCTGCAGCGCGGCCTGCGCCTGCGCGTGCACCTGCCGCGCCACACGCCCGCGCCCGTGGTGCTGGCCGACCCGGCCCTGCTGCGCCAGGCGCTGGTGAACCTGGTGCACAACGCGCTGCGCTACACGCGGCGCGGCGGCGTGCTCATCGGCGTGCGCGCGCGCGCAGGCGGCTGGCAGATCGAGGTGGTCGACACCGGCCCCGGCATCGGCACGGCCGAGCAGTCGCACATCTTCGAGCCCTACTACCGCGGCGCCACCCCGCCCGCCGAGACCGCCGACGCCGCCGGCCACGGCCTGGGGCTGGCGGTGGTGGCGCGCTGCGCACGGCTGATGGACGGCACGCTGGCGCTGCGCTCACGCCCTGGCCACGGTTCGCGCTTCTGCCTGCGCCTGCCGCGGCCCGCCGCGGGCCTCGACGTGGTGCTGCACTGGCCCGCCCCCAGCGCAGGCGAGCCCGCGCCGCGCCCGCCGCTGGGCGGCCGCTGCCTGGTGCTCGACGACGAGCCGCAGGTGCGCGGCGCCTGGGCGGCTCTGCTCGGCAGCTGGGGGCTGGAGGCACGCTGCGTTGGCGACGAGGCCGAGGCCCACCGCGTGATCGACGCCGGCTTCGTGCCCGCCGTCATCTTCTGCGACCAGCGCCTGGGCAGCGGCCGCAGCGGCTTTGCGGTGCTGCGCAGCCTGCTGGCGCGCTGCCCGGAGGCCAGCGGCGCCATGGTCAGCGGCGAGCTCGACTCCCCCGAACTCGCGCAGGCTGAGGACGAGGGCTACACCGTGCTGCGCAAACCGCTGGACCCCGCCGCGCTGCAGGCAGTGCTGCAGGCCTGGCTGGGCGGGCGCTGAGAGCCCTCGGCAACTTCACTTTTCATAGCAGAAACCGACCGGTTGACGCTGGGCTCCGGGGCAAATCATTCAAAGATGTCGCCATCCACATAGACCCAGCGCCCGTTCTCGCGCACGAAGCGGCTGCGCTCGTGCAGGCGCTGGCCGCGCCCACCCACGCGCGAGCGGGCGACGAACTCCACCTCCGCATGGTCGGCATCCACGACGCGGTGGCTGCGCACCTGCAGGCCCAGCCATTTCACGCCCGGCTCCAGCGTGAGCTCGGTCGGGCGCGTGCTCGGGTGCCAGCTCGTGCGCAGGTACGCCAATCGCCCCAGCACGAAGGCGGTGTAGCGTGAGCGCATCAGCGCCTCGGCGTCGGGCGCGGGGGTGTCGTGGTCGAGGTAAGGGCCGCAGCAGTCGGCATACGGCAAGGGCCGGCCGCGCGCATCGCTGCGGCCGCAGGGGCAGAAGGCTTCGGGCATGGGCGGCACCGCTTGGCAAAGCCGGCTATCGTAGCGGCCACGAACCGTCTGGAGCCTTCACATGATCGACCTCTCCGCCTTCCCCATCACCCGCAAATGGCCGGCGCGCCACCCCGAGCGGCTGCAGCTCTACAGCCTGCCCACGCCCAACGGCGTGAAGATCTCCATCATGCTGGAGGAATGCGGCCTGCCGTATGAGGCGCACCGCGTGAGCTTCGACACGGGCGACCAGTTCACCCCCGAGTTTCTCTCGCTCAACCCCAACAACAAGATCCCCGCCATCCTCGACCCCCACGGCCCCGGCGGCGAACCACTGCCGCTGTGGGAGTCCGGCGCCATCCTGATCTACCTCGCCGAGAAGACCGGGCGCTTCCTGCCCACGGCGCCCGCACGCCGCTACGAGACCCTGCAGTGGCTGATGTTCCAGATGGGCGGCATCGGGCCCATGTTCGGCCAGGTGGGCTTCTTCACGATCTTCGGTGGCAAGGATTTCGAGGACAAACGCCCGCTTGAGCGCTACACCGCCGAATCGCGCCGCCTGCTCGGCGTGCTCAACCAGCGCCTGCAGGGCCGCACCTGGATCATGGGGGAGGACTACACCATCGCCGACATCGCCATCTTCCCCTGGGTGCGCAACCTCATCGAGCGCTACCAGGCCGGCGACCTGGTGGGCTGGAGCGACTTCCCCGAAGTGCAGCGCGCACTGGCCACCTTCCTCGCGCGCCCCGCCGTGCAACGCGGCCTGAGCGTTCCGGCCGGCGCGGGGTGATGCGGGGAGAGTTGCGCGGCGTGGTGCGCCCCGATTCGAAGGGCCATGAAACTCGGGTGCAGCGCAGGATGGAAAAAACGCACCCAACACAGGTAGGCTTTCTCCGTCTGGAGGCTATCGTGCGGGTGCTCCATGCGCTCCAGAAGCGGGTATTAAAGCCGGGGCGATGTGAAGGGAGCGTGCCGGGTTTCATGGCGGCTTTCTACCTGTATGAAAAGCAGTAGCAAGCGCGTACGCCTGTGATCTATCATCGCCTTTGGGACGAAGACGTGATCAGAATATCCCGCACCGTCCACTTTATCCCGCAGGGTTTGCGGGATACATTGCGTTAGGTTTCCTTTCAATTGTCGGACAGAACTCAGGACCTATTTTGGTAGTCGAACTCAGTTTCATTAACCTATTTCGCGCACTAGCGGCCTTCTGGGTGCTGTTTGCTCATTGCATGATCTGGGGCGGTTGGTACGGTATTCCCGTTCCATCGGCGAAGATTGCAGTTGATCTTTTTATGGTTATCTCCGGCTTCTTGATGGCCGCAAACGCGCATGCGCGCTCCAGTCGAGAGCCTTTGTCTGAGTCAATAAACTGGGTAAAGTTCTGGACGAGGCGATTTTTCCGGATAGCGCCAGCTTACTACCTTTCGTTGTTAATCGCTATTGTTTTGGGAAAGCATTTCCTTGGTGGGTATAGTGCGTTGCAGGAGCTCAATCCTGAAGCATGGGGGAGCGGCGGTGTTTACGATCCACAGCGCATTAGCTATACCTTCAAGAATATCATCTACCACATAACGTTTGTGTTTGGCCTTCACCCATACTATTCTTTTTCAACTTTTCTCCCAGATTGGAGTTTGAGTCTTGAAATGCAGTTCTATTTTGCTTTCCCGGCACTTTGGATATTGCTGCGCCGGTTTGGATTGTCGTACGCAGCGCTTTTGGTGGGTATAGGCGCCTTTTTGGTTGGGGTAGAGGTATCTCGGCGAATCCCCTTTTACGAGCCATCCCTGCTTTTGTTTAAAATAAACTATTTCATAGCCGGAATTGTTTTACATCGGGCACTATATGAACCTCGAGCCGCCAAACGGCTTTTCTACGTGGGAATCTCGGTCGTGCTTTGTGCACTTGATTGGCGATATGGCCGTGAACTGATGGTACTGCCGTCTTTGGTCCTCTTGATGAGCTATCTCGGGATTATGGAAGTGAAGGGTAGGTCGCCCCAAATAATTTCTCGTTTGATGAATGGAAAAGGTGTGCACTTTGCTTCAAATGCTTCGTACGGCGTTTACCTGTTCCATGGATTTTTCATTTCTGCTGCTGGTTTGATAATTAAGTCAAGTCCGGCCCTAAGAAGTGTGTCGGCTCCGGTTCGCGTATTGTTGATTATCATATTCGTCCTTCCGCTTGCGTACGTCACGGCTCACTATGTTTTTAAGTGGATTGAAAAGCCCGGGGTTGATATGGGTAAGCGGGCTCTCGCAATTTTGGACCGAAAGCGGAGTGCTAGCACGGAAACCTAACTATGCATTCAACCCGATTGCGGAACAGGCTCTTCGTTCAAACCAAACTATCGTGCCGCAACGGGTTAATGCGGCGTTAGGTTGCAGAGCGCCCGGGTGCACGGCGCTCCGGGCATTAACACGACCGGTCTTTTTGTATGTACACTCTGACCCGTGCGCATACACTTCGACCCGGTCAAGAACGAACGCAATGTGCGTGATCGTGGTCTCTCCTTCGAGCGCGCCGCTGAGTTCGATTTCTCCACTGCCTTGGTCGGCGTAGACGATCGGAATGAGTACGGCGAAGTCCGGTATGTCGCGCTCGGCATGCTCGCCGAGCGTCTTCATGTGCTGTGCTTTACCGAGGTTCCCGACGGCATTCGGGTCATCAGCTTTCGCAAGGCAAATTCCAGAGAGGTTGCTCGCTATGCCAAGGTCCAAGCCACTGACTGACACGCAGGGCAACGTTCGCGAGATTCAGAGCGCCGATCTCACGAACTTCAAGCCTGCAACGCAGGCACTGCCAGCCTCGCTCCAGCGCAAGCTCGGCGTTCGCGGTCCACAAAAGGCGCCCACCAAGGAGCGCGTCACTATCCGCCTTTCGCCCGAGGTGGTTCAACGCTTCAAGTCCACAGGCGCCGGCTGGCAAACGCGCGTCGACGCTGCGCTTCAGGACTGGCTCAAAACCCACAAGCCAGCCAAGGCAGCGCGCTGAGACTGCAACCTAAGGCAACGCTGAATAAGTCCCCGCGATGGCGCGCGCCTGGCCGCGGGATGAGGTGCGAGGCGCAGAGCGCAGCCATAGCGGGGGCTATGGCGAGCATCTGTAACGAAGCAAACCGCCCGCCGCCAGGATGCGCGGCGCGCGAGGGACTTGTTCAGCGTTGCCATAACCCTTCGCTCGCGTCTGCCGGCAAACCCGACCCGTACGCGGCCCCGTTGGGTTCAGGCACACGCCCAGCGCTGCAGCCGCCGTCCAGGGGTTGCCTGCAAGTCCCGGGCAGCCATGCATCGCCCCCAGAGCGCCCGCCCCTACTTCCTCCAGAACCCCCGCGTGAACAGCACCAGCACCGTCAGCAGTTCCAGCCGGCCCAGCAGCATGGCAAAGCTCAGCACCCAGAGCTGCACGTCGCCCAGCACGCCGAAATTGCCCGCTGGCCCGACCAGCCCCAGACCCGGGCCGATGTTGTTCACCGTGGCCACCACCGCGCTGAAGGCGGTGACGATGTCCAGGCCGGTGAACAGCATGATGAAGGTCAGCCCCATGGTGGCGGCGCCGTAGATCAGCATGAAGCCGAAGGTGGCGCTGAGCACCGTGGGCGGCAGCACCGCGCCGCCCAGCGTCACCGGGTTGACCACCCGCGGGTGCACGATGCGCACCAGCTCGCGCCGGGCCTGCTTGATGAGCAGCACCATGCGGATCATCTTGATGCCGCCGCCGGTGGAGCCGGCACACGAGACGAAGGTGCCGAGGAACATCAGCATCACCGGCGCGAACACCGGCCACTGCGCATAGTCGGTGGTGGCATACCCCGTGGTGGTGGCCAGCGACACCACCTGCACGGCCGCCGTGCGCAGGGCCACGGCCGCGTCGTCGTACACGCCGTGCGCCAGCAGCATGAGGGTGAGAAAGGCGATGGAGACGCCCAGCACCGCGACATAGGTGCGGATCTCGCGGTCGGCCACCAGGGGGCGCAGCGTGCGGCTGCGCAGCACGATGAAATAACGCAGGAAGTTGATGCCCGCCAGCGCCATGAACAGCGTGGCCACCCATTCGATGGCGTTGGAGTTGAAGTAGCCCAGGCTCGCGTCGTGCGATGAGAAGCCGCCCAGACCCATGGTGGTGCACATGTGCATGAAGGCGTCGGCCCAGCCCATGCCGGCCCAGCGGTACGCCAGCAGGCAGGCCACGGAGAAGCCGAAATACACGCCCCAGAGGCCGCGCGCCGTCTCCGAGATGCGCGGGGTGAACTTGGCGTCCTTCATTGGGCCGGGGGTTTCGGCCTTGTAGACCTGGTAGCCGCCCAGGCCCAGCATGGGCAGCACCGCCACCACCAGCAGCATGATGCCCAGCCCGCCCACGAGCTGCAGGAAGCAGCGCCACACGTTGACCGACACGGGCAGCGCGTCCAGCCCCGACAGGGCGGTGGCGCCGGTGGCGGTGAGCGCGCTCATGGCCTCGAAATACGCTTTGGCCACGTCGATGCCGGGCACGGTGAACAGCAGCGGCACGGCGGCAAACGCCGGCAGCACCACCCACACCAGGTTGACCAGCAGAAAGCCGTCGCGGGCCTGCAGCTCGCGCTTCGGGCCGCGCGTGAGCAGCCACAGCACGAGCGCGGCGGCCAGCGTCAGCACCAGGCCGAGGAGCCAGACGCGCACATGGTGGTGGCCGTCGAGAAACCAGGCCCAGCCCAGCGGCACCGCAAAGGTGAGCGCGAACACCGCCAGGATGAGCGAGAACACATGAAGAACCGGGCGCAGCATGGCCAGCGGGCTGAGAGCTCAGCCAAAGAAGGTCGCGCTGACCTGGAACAGCTTTTCCACCTCGCGCACCAGCCGCTTGCTGGGCAGGAAGAGGATGACGTGGTCGTCCGACTCGATGCGGGTGTCGTGGTGCGGCATGAGCACCTCGGACGCCTCGTCGCTGCCGCGCACGATGGCGCCGATGCGCACGCCCGCGGGCAGCCGCAGGTCCTGCACGCGCCGGCCCACCAGGCGCGAGGTCTTGGCGTCGCCGCGGGCCACGCCCTCGAGCGCCTCGGCCGCGCCCCGGCGCAGGCTGTGCACGGCGGCCACGTCGCCGCGGCGCACCACGGTGAGCAGTTCGCCGATGACGGCCTGCGAGGGCGAGATGGCGATGTCGATGGTGCTGCCCTGCATCATGTCGGCGTAGGCGCGGCGGTTGATGAGCGAGAGCACGCGCCGTGCGCCGAGCCGCTTGGCCAGCATGGCGGACATGATGTTGTCCTCGTCGTCGCTGGTGAGGGCGATGAACATGTCCATCTCGCCCACGTTCTCTTCGAGCAGCAGGTCTTCGTCGGCCACGTCGCCGTGCAGGATGAGCACCTGCGAAGGCAGCTGGCTGGCCAGGTAGTCGCAGCGCTTGCGGTCGCGTTCGATGATCTTCACCTCGCACTGGCCCACCAGGCTGCGCGCCAGGCGCAGGCCCACGCGGCCGCCGCCGGCGATCATGAGGCGCTGCACCGGCCGGTCCACCGCATGCAGCGCGCTGAGCACGGCGTGGATCTTGCGCGTGTCGGCCAGCACGAACACCTCGTCGCCGGGCAGGATGCGCGTCTGCGGCGTGGTTTCCAGCTCGGCGTCGTGCCGGTAGACGGCGACCACGCGCATTTCGGCCTGGGGAATCAGGTCGCGGAACTCGCCGATGGCATGGTTGGCCAGCACGCTGCCGGCGGTGGCGCGCACGGCGATCAGGCTGGCGCGGCCTTCGGCGAATTCGAGCACCTGCAGCGCCTCGGGGTAGCTGATGAGCTGGTGGATGTAGCGCGTGACCGAGGCCTCGGGGCAGATCACGCGGTCCACGGCGAAGCCAGTCTTGCCCAGCAGTTCCTCGCCTTCGATGAGTTCGCTCGAACGCAGCCGGGCGATGGTGGTGGGCACCTGGAAGCTGTCGTGCGCCACCTTGCAGCACACCAGGTTGGATTCGTCGAGCGCGGCGCAGGCGATCAGCATGTCCGCGTCGCGCGCGCCCGCCTCGGCCAGCACCGAGGGCTGGATGCCGTTGCCGACCACGCCGCGCAGGTCCAGCCGCTCTTCGAGCAGGCGCAGCTTGGCCGGGTCCTGGTCGATGACGGTGATGTCGTTGTGCTCGGACACCAGGCTCTCGGCCACGCTCTCGCCCACGCGGCCGGCACCGAGGATGATGATCTTCATGCGGCCGATGGTAGCGCCGCGGCGTGACGCGGCGGCGTTCTCAGAGCGCGCGCTGGATGAGGATTTTCTGCACGTCGCTCGTGCCTTCGTAGATCTGGCACACGCGCACGTCGCGCCAGATGCGCTCGACGGGGAAGTCGCTCACATAGCCGTAGCCGCCCAGCGTCTGGATGGCGGCGCTGCACACGGCTTCGGCGGTTTCGCTGGCGAAGAGCTTGGCCATGGCCGCTTCCTTGAGGCAGGGCCGGCCGGCGTCGCGCAGGCTCGCCGCATGCCAGACGAGCTGGCGCGCCGCCTCGAGCCGGGTGGCGCACTCGGCCAGGCGAAAGCCCACGGCCTGGTGGTTGAAGATGGGCTGGCCGAAGCTCTCGCGCTCCTTGGCGTAGGCGATGGCCACGTCGAGTGCGCTGCGCGCCATGCCCACGCTTTGCGCGGCGATGCCGATGCGCCCGCCTTCGAGCGCGGAGAGCGCGATGCGGTAGCCCTCGCCCTCTTCGCCGATGCGGTTCTCCACCGGGATGCGGCAGTTCTCGAGCTGGATCTGCGCGGTGTCGCTGGAGTGCTGGCCGACCTTGTCCTCCAGCCGCGCGACGACATAGCCGGGCGTGTCGGTGGGCACGAGGAAGGCGCTCATGCCGCGCTTGCCCGCGGCCTTGTCGGTCACCGCGATGACGATGGCCACCTGGCCGTTCTGGCCGCTGGTGATGAACTGCTTGACGCCGTTGAGCACATAGTGGTCGCCCTCGCGCACGGCGGTGGTGCGCAGGCTGGCGGCGTCGGAGCCCACGTGCGGCTCGGTGAGGCAGAAGGCGCCGAGGATGTCGCCACGCGCGGCGGGCACGAGGAAGCGCTGCTGCTGCGCGGGGCTGCCGTACATCATCAGGATGGCGTTGTACGGGCAGTTGGTGACGGAGATCGCGGTGCTGGTGCCGCCGTCGCCGGCGGCGATTTCTTCGAGCACCAGCGCCAGCGTGAGGTAGTCCAGCCCCGCGCCGCCGAGCGACTCGGGCACGCAGATGCCGTAGGCGCCCAGGGCGGCGAGGCCGCGGTGCGCGTCCCTGGGGAAGGTGTGGTTGCGGTCCCACTCGGCCGCGTGGGGCCAGAGCTGTTCCTGCGCGAACGCCCGGACGGCGTCGCGGATCATTTCCTGTTCGGCGGTCAGAAGCATGGGGTTACCAGAGTGCGAAGCGGGTGCCGTCGTGGTTGAGGAAGGCGCCGCGCTCGGCCGCGCCGAGCCGGCCGGCGAGCGCGACGAGGTCGGCCGCGCTTTGTTCCACCGACAGCGGCGCGGCTGCGCCGCCCATGTCGGTCTGCACCCAGCCCGGATGCACGGCGACGAAGACGGCCTCGGGGTAGCTGTGCTGCGCGCTGGCCACGGCCATGTTGAGCGCGGCCTTGCTGACCCGGTAGAGCCAGGCGTTGCTGCCGGAGACGTCGGCGACGCGCCCCATCACGCTGGAGACGAACAGAAAGCGCCCCTGCGCCGCCGCCACCAGCGGCCCGACCTGCGGGATGACCTGCATCGCGCCGAGCACGTTGGTGTGCATCACGCGGTCGAAAGCCTCGCGCGTGGGCGGCTGGGTGGCGTCGGCGCGGTCCATCACGCCGGCGACGTACCAGGCGGTGTCAAGGCTTTCGCCATCGAGCTGCCAGGCCAGCGCGCTGACGCTCTGCGCGTTGGCCACGTCCAGGCGCAGCGGCTCGGCGCCGGCTTCGCGCAGGCGCGAAAGCGCCGCATCGTCGCGCGCAGTGGCGATGACGCGGTCGCCCTGCGCGAGGTGGCGCGCCACCAGCGCCGCCCCGATGCCGCGCGAGGCGCCGAGGATCAGTACCGTCGCCACTTTGCAGCCTTTCTGCCGGAACCCCAGCGTGAAACGGTCATATTCCGCTATTTAATTCAGAGCATTTCGAGGGCGACGGCGGTGCCTTCGCCGCCGCCGATGCACAGCGTGGCCACGCCGCGCTTGAGGCCCCGGGCCTTGAGCGCGTACATCAACGTGACCATGATGCGCGCACCGCTGCAGCCGATGGGGTGGCCCAGGGCGCAGGCGCCGCCGTGGACGTTGACCTTCTCGTGCGGAACGCCCAGGTCGCGCATGAGCGCCATGGGCACCACGGCGAAGGCCTCGTTGACCTCCCACAGCTCCACGTCCTGCACCGACCAGCCGGCCTTGGCCAGCGCTTTCTGCGTGGCGCCGATGGGCGCAGTGGTGAACCAGCCCGGCTCCTGCGCATGCACGGCGTGGCTCACCAGGCGCGCCAGCGGCTGGCAGCCGAGCCGCTCGGCGGTGGAGGCACGCATCATCACCAGGGCGGCGGCGCCGTCGTTGATGCTGGAGCTGCTGGCGGCGGTGATGGTGCCGTCCTTCTTGAACGCGGGCTTGAGGGTGGGAATCTTGTCGACTTTGACGCGGCCGGGACCTTCGTCGATGCTGACCACGCGCTCGCCGCTGCGGTCTTTCACGGTGACGGGGGTGATCTCGGCGGCGAAGGCGCCGGACTCGGTGGCGGCCTTGGCGCGCTTGACGCTCTCCATGGCGAAGGCGTCCTGCTGCTCGCGGCTGAACTGGTACTTGGCCGCGCAGTCCTCGCCGAAGGTGCCCATGGCGCGGCCGGGCTCGTAGGCGTCCTCCAGACCGTCGAGCATCATGTGGTCGAAGATGCGGTCGTGACCGATGCGGTAGCCGCCGCGGGCCTTCTGCAGCAGGTAAGGCGCGTTGGTCATGCTCTCCATGCCGCCGGCGACCATGACCTCGGCGCTGCCGGCGAGCAGCATGTCGTGCGCGAACATGGCCGCGCGCATGCCCGAGCCGCACATCTTGCTCATGGTGACGGCGCCGGTGCTCATGGGCAGCCCGCCCTTGAGCAGTGCCTGACGCGCGGGCGCCTGGCCCTGGCCGGCCATGAGGCAGTTGCCGAAGATGACTTCGTCCACCAGCTCGGGCGCGATGCCCGCGCGCGAGACGGCCGCGGCGATGGCCGCGCCGCCGAGGTCGTGCGCGGCGAGGCTGGCGAAGTCGCCCTGGAAGCTGCCCATGGGGGTGCGGGCGGCGCTGACGATGACGATGGGGTCGTTCATGGTGCTCCTTTTCGGTGGTGGGAGGGTGGTTTGAGAGTGTTTTCCTGGCTACCCCAGCGTGAACCGGTGAGGTGGCGCTATCGTTTTCATATCGAACTGGCGACCCGCGCGTCGGTGGGCTCGGGGCGGAAGCGCCGCTCCTGGTCGTAGGGGAAGACGTCGTAGACGTGGCCTTCGAGGATGCGCTCCTTGTGGCTTTGCCAGAAGGCCACGTCGAGCAGATCGGCGTGGTGCTTCATGAAGATGGCGCGCACCCGCGGGTTGCCCAGCAGGAAGGGGCCGAAGGTTTCGGGGAACACGTCGTGCGGGCCCACGCTATACCAGATCTCGCCGCTCATCTCGTCGTCCTCGTTGCGCGGCGGCGGCACGCGGCGGAAGTTGCAGTCGGTGACGTATTCGATCTCGTCGTAGTCGTAGAACACCACCTTGCCGTGACGGGTGATGCCAAAGTTCTTCCACAGCATGTCGCCGGGGAAGATGTTGGCCGCCACCAGGTCCTTGATGGCGTTGCCGTAGTCGATGACGGCATGCTCGAGCTGGCGCTTGGCGCGTGCGTCCTCGGGGTCTTTCTGCAGCGCATCGAACACCTCCTGCAGGTAGATGTTGAGCGGAATCATGCGCCGTTCGATGTAGACGTGCTTGAGGATGACTTCGATGCGCCCGTCGCCGTCGCGGTCGGAGATTTCGAGCTGGCTGGGGGCGAACTTCTCGATCTCGGCGATCAGTTCGTCGGTGAAGCGCTCGCGCGGGAAGGCCACCTCGGAGAACTCCAGCGTGTCGGCCATGCGGCCCACGCGGTCGTGCTGCTTGACCAGCAGGTACTTGCCGCGGATCTGCTCGCGCGTGGTGTCCTTCTGCGGCGGGTAGTAGTCCTTGATGAGCTTGAACACGAAGGGAAAGCTCGGCAGGTCGAACACCAGCATCACCATGCCCTTGATGCCCGGCGCGATGCGGAACTGGTCGGTGCTGTGGCGCATGTGGTAGAGAAAGTCGCGGTAGAACAGCGTCTTGCCCTGCTTGGCCAGGCCCAGCGCGTTGTAGAACTCCGCGCGCGGCTTCCTGGGCATCATGCTGCGCAGGAACTGCACATAGGCCGAGGGAATCTCCATGTCCACCATGAAATAGGCACGCGCGAAGGAGAACAGCATGAGCAGGTCGTCCTCGCCATGCAGCAGCGCGTCGATGACGAGCTGGCCGCGCGCGTTGTGCAGGATGGGCAGCGCAAACGGCAGCTCCTGGAAGCCGTTGATCACCTTGCCCACCACATAGGCGCCCTTGTTGCGGTAGAACAGGCTGGAGAGCACCTGGATCTGGAAGTTCGCCCGCAGGTGCACATGGTCGAACAGCGGGCGGATGGCCTCGAACACGAAGCGGATGTCGCGCTCGAGGTCCTCGAACGGCGCGTGCAGGCCGAAGTCCTCGATCATGCGCCGCAGCTCGGCCCGCAGCGTCTCGCGCTGGGGGTAGTAGGAGCGGAAGGTGGTGTCGGTGCGCCGCGGGTCTTCGCTCTCGATGTACTCGGTGCTGATGGCCGGACGCACGAAGATGAAGTCGTTCTGGAAGTAGCTGCGGTGCAGGATCTTGGTGGTGACCGAGTTGAAGAAGGTCTCGGCCAGCTCGGGCTGGCGGTGATTTACGAGCAGGCCGATGTAGAGCAGCTTGACCTGCTCCCACACCTCCATGGGCTGCTCATGCGCCTTGAACTCGCGCTCGAGCCGGCGCGAGGCCTCGCGCACCCGCAGGTCGTAGAACTCGATGCGCTCGCGCTGCGCGCGCTGCTGGCCGTGCCAGTCCTGCGTCTCGAAGCGGTGCTTGGCCCGCGCGGACTCGGTGCGGAACAAGGTGTAGTGGCGGTTGAAGCCGTCCATCATGGCCTTGGCGATGTCGAAGGCCAGCGGCGAATCGAGTTTCTTGAGCAACATGTTCACACTCCCGCCACCACGGCCGCGGCCTCGCCGCGCGGGTAGCGCTTGATCGCCGCGCGAAACACATCCACCACCTCGCCGGCGTGGCGCATGGTCACGCCCAGGTCTTTGAGCCGCCCGTCGGCCAGGCCATACACCAGCCCGTGCACGGCCACGCGCTGGCCGCGCGCCCAGGCGTCCTGCAGCACGTTGGACAAGGCCACGTTGCCCACCTGCTCGATCACGTTCATCTCGGTGAGCACGTCCTCCTGCTGCGGCGGCGTCAGGTGGTCGATGCGGCGGCGGTGGCGCAGCTTCACGTCGTGCACATGGCGCAGCCAGTTGTCGGCCAGCCCCAGCCGCTTGCCGCGCAGGGTGGCGCGCACGCCGCCGCAGCCGTAGTGGCCGACCACCATGATGTGCTCGACCTGCAGATGGTCCACCGCGAACTGGATGACCGACAGCGCATTGAGGTCCGAGTGCACCACCACGTTGGCGATGTTGCGGTGCACGAACACCTCGCCGGGGTCCAGGCCGATGATTTCGTTGGCCGGCACGCGGCTGTCGGAGCAGCCGATCCAGAGGTACTTCGGGCTTTGCTGGCGCGCCAGGCGCGCGAAGAAGCCCGGGCGCTCGCGCTCGACGTGCGCGGCCCAGGCCAGGTTGTTGTCGAGAAGGGGTTGGAGGCTGGAGCTCATGAACCGGAAAGGAAAGTCATGAACCGAGTCTAGGCCAAGCCCCTTGCGCTCAGGCTTACATCGTCTCCGCGAACAGCTCGCGGCCGATGAGCATGCGGCGGATTTCGCTGGTGCCCGCGCCGATCTCGTAGAGCTTGGCGTCGCGCCACAGGCGGCCCAGCGGGTATTCGTTGATGTAGCCGTTGCCGCCGAAGATCTGGATGCCCTCGCCGGCCATCCAGGTGGCCTTCTCGGCCGTCCAGAGGATGACGCTGGCGCAGTCCTTGCGCACCTGGCGCACGTGCTGCGCGCCCAGCAGGTCCAGGTTCTTGGCCACCGTGTAGGCAAAGCTGCGCGCGGCCTGCAGCACGGTGTACATGTCGGCCACCTTGCCCTGGATGAGCTGGAACTCGCCGATGCTCTGACCGAACTGCTTGCGCTCGTGGATGTAGGGAATGACGTTGTCCATCACCGCCTGCATGATCCCCAGCGGCCCGCCCGAGAGCACGGCGCGCTCGTAGTCCAGCCCGCTCATGAGCACCTTGGCGCCGTTGTTCACGCCGCCGAGCACGTTCTCGGCCGGCACCTCCACGTCCTGGAACACCAGCTCGCCGGTGTGGCTGCCGCGCATGCCCAGCTTGTCGAGCTTCTGCGCGATCGAAAAGCCCTTCATGCCCTTCTCGATCAGGAAGGCCGTGACGCCGCGCGCGCCCAGCTCGGGCTCGGTCTTGGCATAGACCACCAGCGTGTCGGCATCGGGCCCGTTGGTGATCCACATCTTGCTGCCGTTAAGCAGGTAGTAGCCGCCCTTGTCCTCGGCCTTGAGCTTCATGCTGATGACGTCGGAGCCCGCGCCCGGCTCGCTCATGGCCAGCGCGCCCACATGCTCGCCGCTGATGAGCTTGGGCAGGTACTTCGCCTTCTGCGCCTCGTTGCCGTTGCGGTTGATCTGGTTCACGCACAGGTTGCTGTGCGCGCCGTAGCTCAGTCCCACACTGGCACTCGCCCGGCTGATTTCCTCCATCGCCACCATGTGCGCGAGGTAGCCCATGTTGGCGCCGCCGTAGGCTTCGGGCACGGTGATGCCAAGCAGGCCGAGCTCGCCCATCTTGCGCCAGCAGTCCATGGGGAACTGGTCGCTGCGGTCGATCTCGGCCGCGCGCGGGGCGATCTCGGCCTGTGCAAAGTCGCGCACCGCATCGCGCAGCGCGTCGATGTCCTCACCGAGCTGGAAATTGAGGCCGGGCAGTTGGGTCATGGGGGTCTCCGTGTGGGGTTGGCGTTGAAAGAGGTGTGGCGGGCCTCAGAAGTTGTGAATGAATCGGGCGCGTCCGAGCAGGCCGCCCAAAAGCGCCCAATCAAGGCGCAAAGCGCAGCCGTAGCGCGGGCTACGGCGAGCATTTGCAACGCCGAGTGGGCGCTTTTGGGCGGGATGAGCGGGCGTGGCGGGTTCGTTCACAGCTTCTCAGTAGGTCTTTGGCACGGGCACGAGGGTCTGCTGCATCAGCGCGCAGGGCGCGGTGCGGCCTTGTTCATCGACATGCACCACCTCGGCCGCGGTGACGATGAGGCGGCGCCCCGCCTTCACCACCCGCCCGGTGGCGCGCAGGGCACCGCCCTGAAAACTGCCGAGGAAGTTGATCTTGTATTCCGCCGTGACGACTTCCATGCCCTCGGGCGCCACCGTCAGGCCCGCATAGCCGCCCGCGATGTCGGCCACCGCGCCCATGGCGCCGCCGTGAAAGCCGTCCTGCTGCTGCGTGACCCGGTCGGAGTACGGCAGCCAGATCTCCACCGTGCCGCGGGCCACGCGCTCGAGCCGCGCCTGCAGGTGGCGCATCATGCCCTGGCGCTCGAAGCTCTCGCGCACCCGCGCCTGCAGCGCCGCGTCGGCCGCAGCCTCGGCGGGCGATGGCGCCGGCGCGCCGGCCCCGGGGGCGCTCACGAGGCCACCTCGGCCGGCGTGGTGCCGGCCTTGTCCAGCCGCGCGAGCAGGGCGCGCGCTTCCTTCTCGTGCACCTTCACTTCGTCGAGGTTGGCCTGCACCTCGGCCAGCTGCTCCTCGAGCTGGCGGCGGTGCTCGGCCAGCACGGCGAGGAACTTCCGCAGCTGCGGCCCGGTGTCGCGCGGGCTGTCGTACATGTCGATGATGTCCTTGGCCTCGGTCAGCGACAGGCCCAAGCGCTTGGCGCGCAGCGTGAGCTTCAGGCGCGTGCGGTCGCGCGCCGAGTACACGCGGTTGCGCCCGCCAGGGTCGCTGCGCGTGGGCTGCAGCAGGCCCATGTCCTCGTAGAAGCGGATGGCGCGCGTGGTCAGGTCGAACTCGCGCGCAAGATCGCTGATGCTGTAGGTGTTCGGGTTCGTGGCCATGATCGCTTCGCGAAGGACAAGCTGGGCTGGACGCGCACCGCACAGGCATGTCGGCGACAGGCCCGTGGCCGGGTGCTTCTTACAATGACCGCATCATTGACGTTTACGTAAACGTCAATTATGGCCCACAACGCCGCCGCTGCCGAGCCCCCGGGCAGCATCTTCACCCGTCCACCGATGAACGAACTCGAACGCCACCTCCACTACCCGCTGGGCGACACCCTGCCCGCGCCGGGCCGCGCCATCGAGCTGCGGCGCGGCGTGAAATGGGTGCGCATGGGGCTGCCGTTCGCGCTGGACCACATCAACCTCTGGCTGCTGCGCGACGCGCTCGACGGCCGCGAGGGCTGGACGGTGGTGGACTGCTGCATCAGCCGCGACGAGGCCAAAGCGCAATGGGAAGAAGTCATCGCGCACGAGCTCGATGGCCTGCCCATCGTGCGCGTGATTGCCACCCACATGCACCCGGACCACCTCGGCCTGGCCTGGTGGCTGTGCGAGCGCTTCGGCTGCGGGCTGTGGATCAGCGCCACCGACTACCACAGCGGCCGGCTGGCCTCGCAGCAGACCACCGGCTTCGGCGGTGAGAACGCAGCGCGCTTCTTCGCCCGGCACGGCCTGAACGCGCCGCAGGCGCAGGAAAAGATCCGCGCCCGCGGCAGCTACTACCCCAGCCTCGTGCCCCAGGTGCCTTCAAGCTACCACCGCCTGCTCGATGGGCAGGTGCTGCGCATTGGCGGCGAGACCTGGCGCTGCATCAGCGGCTACGGCCACGCGCCCGAGCACATGGCGCTGTACTGCGAGGCGCGCGGCCTGCTGATCTCGGGCGACATGGTGCTGCCGCGCATCTCCACCAACGTGAGCGTCTACGACCTCGAACCCGAGGCCAACCCGCTGCCCCTGTTCCTCGCCTCCATCGACAAGTTCCGCGCCCTGCCCGCCGACACGCTCACCCTGCCCTCGCACGGCAAGCCCTTCACCGGCCTGCACACCCGTATCGACCAGCTGCACGCCCACCACCAGGCCCGCCTGGCCGAGGTGCGCGCCGCCTGCACCGAGCGCGCCATGAGCGCCGCCGACATCCTCCCCGTGCTCTTCCCCCGCGCCCTCGACCTGCACCAGACCACCTTCGCCATGGGCGAAGCCATCGCGCACCTGCATGCGCTGTGGTTCGACGGCGCGCTGCGGCGCGAGGCGGGTGCGGATGGGGTGTGGCGGTTTCTGGGGGTGTGAGGAGTTTCGGGCGCTGAGTGGAGGTCTCACGCCTTCGCCTCCTTGGGCTGTGGCTGACGAGATTAGGTTGGCGGCTGAAGGCGGGCCGCCGAAGCCGCGCCCGAGGCGTTAGGGCTGTAGGCGAGTTGGTCTGGTTTGACCCAACTTACTTCGCCTTCGCGGGCTTTCCCTGTGTTTGCATGAGTTCTGCAAACTTGGCCCATGACAACCGGTGCTTGTTCACCGAGTTCCGGGCCGGGAGCCACTCGATATTGCCTTTGCTTATGAGCAGCGTTCCGAGTTTTCCGTCGTTGGTTTTAACTTCGATCTTTACGTCTTTGTGGAGCACAACCTTGTTGTTGATATCGAGCGAAACTTCATGAGCCATCTCTGGTACCTCCTGTGGATATGAAAACGTGAAGTGCGCAGCTCATTTTTCAACCAAGGGGGAGGGGGGCGAGCCGGCAGCTGGTGTAGCTCCCAAATGGAAAGTAGTGTTCTGCACTATTACGAGTTGTCCTCGCGTTCTGCATCCACGACGCGATGGGTTGTCTTGGGATTTGCTTTTTTGCCGGTTATCTCTTCGTACAGAACACCCGCGAACGCTCCGCCCGCGCCGAAAACAACCCATAAAGGCACGCCGATGGCCGTGCCAAGTGCAGCAATACCCGTACCTTGGCCACCAAAAAGAGTGAGCCCCACTGCAGCACCGCCTATGCCGAGCCTTCCCTTCAGACCGCGTTCGTCCCATGCGAGACGTTTTGTTTCGCGGGCAATCATCTTCACCGCAGGAAATATCACCTCGCTCCTTGCGGTAAGTCCGATGGCTTGTTTGGCTTTTTGTGCCGCCGGCAGGCCAGAAGCCTTGATCTGAAGCAATTGTTCAATCCATAGGCGGATCGCTTCCTTCTCCGCTGCGCTGGCCACAGAGGCGACACGAACGGCAAGTTGTCTTTGTTTTTCTGGTGTTGGTTCAGTCATGATCGTATCTGCGTATTTTCAGGCACTTGGAATCATTGTGACTGTGTATGAGTATATATAGCACAATAGACATCTAAAGCCGAAGTGATCGGCCTGCGCGGCTTTTTTCGCGCTGGGCCGACCGCCAGCCAGGTTGGGCGGCACTTTCACCGAAGTACCGTTACGCGGCTTGAACTGTCGACGAAGAAAACGGATACATCCAGCAGTTTGAGGGCCGAGGAAACGCCTTCGACGAGTGCTCGGTGCGTTGCGTCTCCAGGGAAGGCCAAAGCAATCTTGGCGTCCTCGGACGAATGTTTCTGCCAAAGCATGGCGGCATAGTAAAACGCGACTGAAACATGCGTCTTAACTTGGTTGGAAGTGAAGGGATTGCCGTAGTTGGCGGTGCCTTCCTTGGAACTGGTGCCACCCTTTGCCTCGACCAGCAGGCGTTTCTTCGTTGAAGGATGCTCGGCAACGATGTCGATGCCACGTTGGCTGGTGGAGAGCGAGCTGACGATTCGGTACCCCTCGCCTTCGAGGTACCGCGAAACAGCCTGTACTACATCGTTTTCAGTAAGCACTGACGGCCCCCGGGAGCGCGTGCCGCCCAACGTGTTTTATCTATCATTTCTGCGCGATGACTTTTATCACCACATACCGCACCACCGAAATCGAGCGATAACTCGCTCACCACAACCATCGGATGCGGTCGTCATACGGTTCGCACAAACCGAGAAACACTACCACAAAGATGCTCGACCCATCGCGCGCCGCCGTTAAGGCGCAAAACTAAGCGCTGGCGACGCAACCGGCTTGGCCACGGGGAGCGTGCAGTCATGCGATTGCATGCGTTTCGTCATCGGCGGGAAATCGTTGCTGGTAACGTGGAAGCCGCTCATTTTTCGCATCTGGCCGATGAGCGGCTGGTTTCGCCCCGTCCACCGGACGCTGCTCGCGGCCCTGCTGTTTCTCTGCGTGCAGGTGCTGAAGCTGGAGTTGCCGTGTCTGAAAGAAATCGACCGCCCCAGCCACGCCCACCGCCACCCCCTCAGTCCTCCATCACCACCGCCTGCCGCCGCAGTTCGGCGCGCAGGGCACGGTGGTCGGGCAGGACGGAGGCCACCACGGCCCAGAAGTGGGGGCTGTGGTCCATGTGGCGCAGGTGGCTGAGTTCGTGCACCACCACGTAGTCGATCAGGGCGGGCCGCAGCTGGATGAGGCGCCAGTGCAGGCGGATGCTGCCGTCGGCGCTGGCGCTGCCCCAGCGCGTGGCGGCGTTGGAGAGGGCCAGCCGCGTGTAGCGCACGCCCAGTTGCGGCGCGAAGTGCGCCAGCCGCTGCGCGAAATGCAGCCGCGCCTGCTGCTGCAGCCAGCGCTGCACCACGGCTTGCAGGCGCTCGGCCGGTGCATTCATCGGCAGCCCCACGCGCAGCTTCAGCGTGGCCGGCGCGTCCGCGCTCACGCCCGCGTCCGTGTTGGCGTTGGTGCCAGCCCATTGCGCCAGCAGGGCCTCGGGCAAGCCGTTTGGCACGCCCTCGACCCACACCGGCACGCGCTGCGCCTGCGCGCGGGCCTGGGGGTCGCAGACGAGTTCGGCCTCGCGGCCGAGCAGCGGCAGGCGCGCGCCATGCCGCCAGTCGGTGCGGGCGGCTTCGCGCTGCGCGCGGCGCTGCTGCACCTCGGCCTGTTTGCGCACGATCCACGCGGCCTTGTCCTGCAGCGCGGCTTCGATCTGCGCCAGCGGCACCCAGGCCGGCGCGCGCACCTGCAGGCCGTCGGGGCTGATGCGCATGCCGATGCTGCGCCGCGGCGCACGCGCGAGCACGTAGGGCACGGGCCGGCCCTCCAGCATCACGGTGCGGGCGGGGGGCGTGCGCGGGGTGGGCGCCGCAGGTACTTCACTTTTAATAGCGCCACCTGACCGTTTTGTGCTGGGGTTCCGGGGGTTTTTCTCGGAATCGGTGCCCGTGGGGCGCTGGGGTGGCGCGGAGGCGCCCTCCTGCGCGCCGGTGAACCAGTCGAAGGCCAGTTGCAGCGGGTTGCGCATGCGGGCCGCTCCGTGGGGGGTCAGGCGGCGTAGGCCTCGGGGTCGAGGCGGCGCATTTCGGTTTCGATCCAGGTCTCGACCTCGCGGACCAGTTCCTCGGGGTCGCGGCCCGCGCTCGGGATGGGCGCGCCGATGGACACGTCCACCACACCCGGCCGCTTGATGAAGGCCTTGCGCGGCCAGACTTTCGCGGAGGTGACGGCAATCGGAATCACCGGTGCACCGGTGGCCACGGCCAGACGCGTGCCGCCGCTCTTGTACTGCCCGGCCTGCCCGCGCGCAATGCGCGTGCCCTCGGGGAACATGATGATCCACACGCCCTTGGCCAGCAGCGCCACGCCCTGTTCCACCACCTTGCGGAAGGCCTGCGCGCGCTGGCTGCGGTCGATGTGGATCATGTCGAGCCGGCCGATGGCCCAGCCGAAGAAGGGCACGTAGAGCAGCTCCTTCTTGAACACATAGGCCAGCGGGTGCGGCATGAGCACGGGCAGCAGAAAGGTCTCGAAGGTGGACTGGTGCTTGACCAGCAGAATCGCCGGGCTGGTCTGGCCCAGCGGCAGGTGCTCCATGCCGCTGACGCGCCAGCGCACGCCGCAGATCACCCGCAGCCCCTCGATGACCAGCCGCAGCCAGGTGCGCGCAATGCGGTAGAGCGGCTCGCCGCGCACGCCCACCGCCGCGCCCGCGAGGATGACGATGGCGAACGGAATCACGGTCAGCAGCATCCACAGCGCGTGGATCACGGAACGAAGCAAAGCCATGGGGCGGCGCCTTCCTTGGGGTGGGTCAGCCTAGAAACGGCCGTTGGATGCGCCCGACGGTGCCGTGATCGGGGTGTCAGGCAAGGCGCGACGACGCCGCGGGCTCGTGCCCGCAAGAAGGAGCAACGCCGCATGACGCCGCGAGCACGGCGCTGACGGGTGCATAGCGTTTCCAACCGGACGGAAAGGGCTGTCGGAGCAGGCGAGTGATGATTTCATGCGGGCTGTGGTGAAACAGACAGCGACCAGCGGCGGTTTCTAGGCTCAGGACTGGAGCGTCACGACGCACGCGCCGGCGCGGACAGCAGGTGGTCGGCAAACGCCGCGAGGTGCGCATGGTGGGGCACGCCCGCGAGGTCGGGCGCGGCGTCGGCCGGGCCGATGCGGTGCACCGGGCAGCCGGCGGCGGCGCCGGCCTGCACATGCTCGGGCCGCGCGGCCACGGCGGGCACCTGCGAGAGTTCGATGCCGTAGCGCTCGCCGATCTGCTCGAACAGGCCCGCCAGCGGCATGCGGCAGTGGCAGCCATCGTCGGGGCCGTGCGGGCAGTAGAAGATGGCGTCGAGCCGCGCGCCCACGCTGGCGAGCGCGCGGTGCAGCCGCGTGTGCAGGGCGTTGAGCGCGCTGACCTCGAACAGGCCGCGGCCCAGGCCCGACTGGTCGCTGGCCAGCACCACGCGCCAGCCCGCCTGGTTGAGCCGCGCCACCGCCTCGAGCGCACCGGGCAGTGGCTGCCAGGTTTCGGGCGCGGCCAGCGCGTCGTCACCCTGCGCGTCGAGCACGCCGTCGCGGTCGATGATGACGAGTTTCATGGGCATGATTATCGGGAGGCCGGAACGGAAGCGCTCGGCCCAGCCGCGGCTGGGGCAGAAGCAGCCGCCGTCGCACTCGCCTCATCAGGCGCACCGGCAGCAGCCGCGGCCTCGCGCAGCGTGAAGCCGCGCACGAAGTGGCCCCACCAGCGGCCGCGCACACGCTCGAGTTCCACCTTCGCGCCCGGCTGCACCGCCGCGGCGCGCGCGTCGTCCACCCGCACGCGCTGCGGCAGCTCGACGCCCTGCAGCTTCAGATACCACTCCACCCCGCCCGCGCCGTGGGTGCTGGGCGCCACGCCGCGCGCGGCCAGCACCTCGGCGGTGAGCGTGGGCAGCGGCTGCAGTTGCGACGGTGCGCGGTTGAGGTCACGCGCCGCCAGGCCCGCCGCCCCGCCCAGCCAGGCCAGCGTCCACAGCACGCCCAGCCAGGCCGCCAGCCAGCCGCGCCGCCGCGCGAGCCAGGTCAGGCCGATGAGCAGCAGCGGGCCGAGCAGCCAGGGCGCGAAGTAGGCCCATACGTCGGCCGTGCTGGCCATGACCGGCACCGGCTCGATGGGCCACAGCGGCGCCTCAGACCTGGGTTCGAGCCTGCCGACGCCCCAGCGCACCGCCATGAACGCGAGCGGCGGCAGCACGCCGACCCACAGGCCGCGCTGGCGCAGCACCTCGGCCGGGCTGACGTCGAGCGGGTTCACGCCGCCAGCCGCGAGAGGTCGGCCACGCGGTTCATCGCCAGGTACAGGCGCTTGAGCAGGCCCTGGCGGTTCAGTCGCAGGTCCAGCGCCTCGGCGTTGACCATCACGTCGTCGAAGAAGGCATCGACCGGATGGCGCAGCGCGGCCAGCGTGGAGAGCGAGGCGGTGTAGTCGCCGGCGTCGAACTGCGCATCGGCCTCGGGCGCGAGGCGCTGCATCAGGTCGAACAGCGCCTGCTCGGCCGGCTCCTGCAGCAGCGCGGGGTTGACGTGGGCATCCACCTCGCCGGCTTTCTTCAGGATGTTGGCAATGCGCTTGTTCGCCGCCGCCAGCGCCGCGGCTTCGGGCAGGGCGGCAAACGCACGCACCGCCGCCAGGCGGCGCGGCACCTCGCCCAGGCGCTGCGGGTGCAGGGCCAGCACGGCGTCGACTTCCTGCGCGCTGTAGCCCTGCTCGCGCAGCACGCCGCTGAGGCGCTCCTCGACGAAGGCGCGCACCTCGCTCACCGCACGGCCGGCGTCGAAACCGGCGCGGCCGGCAAACTGCGCGGCGGCCAGCGAGAGCAGCGCGTCGAGGTCGAGGGCGAGGTCCTTGTCGATCAGCATGCGGATCACGCCCAGCGCATGACGGCGCAGCGCGAAGGGGTCCTTGTCGCCCGTGGGCCGCTGGCCGATGCCGAACAGGCCCACCAGCGTCTCCAGCTTGTCGGCCAGCGCCACCACGGTGCCCACGGCGTTGCGCGGCAGCGCGTCGCCGGCGAAGCGCGGTCGGTAGTGGTCTTCGATGGCCCAGGCCACGTCCTCGCCCAGGCCGTCGGCGAGCGCGTAGTAGCGGCCCATGATGCCTTGCAGCTCGGGGAACTCGCCCACCATGTCGGTGAGCAGGTCGGCCTTGGCAAGCTCGGCCGCGGTGTGCACGGCGGCGGCCTGCGCGGCATCGAGGCCGAGCTGGGCGGCGATGCCGTCGGCCACGGCGCACACCCGCGCCACGCGCTCACCCTGGCTGCCGAGCTGGTTGTGGTAGACCACCTTGGCCAGGCCGCCCAGGCGCGCGCCCAGGGGCCTCTTGCGGTCCTGCTCGTAGAAGAACTTGGCATCGGCCAGGCGCGGGCGCACCACGCGCTCGTTGCCGCCGATGACGGCGCTCGGGTCGGCGGGGTCGATGTTGCTGACCACGAGGAAGCGGTTGGTGAGCCTGCCCGCGGCGTCGAGCAGCGGGAAGTACTTCTGGTTGGCCTGCATGGTGAGGATCAGGCACTCCTGCGGCACGGCGAGAAACGCCTCGTCGAACCCGCAGACCAGCACCTTGGGCCGTTCCACCAGCGCGGTGACTTCGTCGAGCAGCGCCTCGTCCATCAACACCTCATAGCCCGGGCCCAGCCGCTCGGCGGCCTGCGCGAGCTGCTGCACGATGGCAAAGCGCCGGTCGTCGAAGCGGGCAATCACCGCGCCGTCGCGCAACAGGGTTTCGGCATAGGCGTCGGCATGCGGCAGCACCACGGGGTCGCACGCGGCCTCGAAGCGGTGGCCGTGCGTGTGGCGGCCCGCCGAGAGGCCCAGCGCCTTCACCGGCACCACGGCGTCGCCGTGCAGCGCCACCAGGCCGTGCGCGGGCCGCACGAAGTGCACCACGCTCCAGCCGGGCAGTTCGGCGTCGCCCTCGGCCGGGTAGCTCATCACCTTGGGGATGGGCAGCCGGGCCAGGGTTTCGTCCAGCGCCTTTTGCAGGCCTTCGTCGAGCGCGGCGCCGCTGGCCAGGCTGTCGTAGAACAGCGCCTCGGCCTTGCCGTCGCTGGCGCGGCGCAGGCTGGCGAGCACGGCGGCGGGCTCGCTCACGTCGGCGCCGAGTGCGGCGAGCTTCTTCAGCAGGGCCGGCGTGGGCTGGCCGGCGGCATCCAGGCCGACCGCCACCGGCATGAGCTTTTGCTGCACGCGCTGGTCGGCCGCCTTGCGAAACACGCGGCTGATGTGCGCGGCCAGCCGGCGCGGCGAGGCATAGGCGGTGGTGACGGCGTCGTCCGCGAGCAGGCCCTGGCGCGCGAGCGACTCGGTCAAGCCAGCGGCAAAGGCGTCGCCGAGCTTGCGCAGGGCCTTGGGCGGGAGTTCTTCGACGAAGAGTTCGACGAGCAGGTTCTCGGTGGTCATGTTCTGCGTCCCTGCGCTCAGGCGGCTTTTTTCTGGATTTGCGCAACCCACTCGCGCGGGGCCATGGGGAAGCCCAGGCGCTCGCGGCTGTCGTAGTAGCTCTGCGCCACGCTGCGCGCGAGGTTGCGGATGCGGCCGATGTAGGCCGCGCGCTCGGTCACCGAGATGGCGCCGCGCGCATCGAGCAGGTTGAAGGTGTGCGCGGCCTTGAGCACCTGCTCGTAGGCGGGCAGCGCGAGCTGCTGCTCCATGAGGTGCTTGGCCTGCTTCTCATGGGCGGCGAAGGCGGTGAACAGGAAGTCCGCGTCGGAGTGCTCGAAGTTGTAGGCGGACTGCTCCTGCTCGTTCTGCAGGTAGACGTCGCCGTAGCTCAGCCGCGTGCCGTCGGGCGCAACCGTCCAGGTGAGGTCGTAGACGTTGTCCACGCCTTGCAGGTACATGGCCAGGCGCTCCAGGCCGTAGGTGATTTCGCCGGTGATGGGCCGGCAGTCGATGCCACCGACCTGCTGGAAGTAGGTGAACTGCGTGACTTCCATGCCGTTCAACCACACCTCCCAGCCCAGGCCCCAGGCGCCCAGCGTGGGGTTCTCCCAGTCGTCCTCGACGAAACGGATGTCGTTCTTCTTCAGGTCGAAACCCAGCGCCTCGAGCGAGCCCAGGTAGAGCTCCAGGATGTTCGCCGGCGCGGGCTTGAGCACCACCTGGTACTGGTAGTAGTGCTGCAGGCGGTTGGGGTTTTCGCCGTAGCGGCCGTCCTTGGGGCGGCGGCTGGGTTGCACATAGGCCGCACGCCAGGGCTCGGGGCCGAGGGCACGCAGGAAGGTGGCGGTGTGGCTGGTGCCGGCACCGACCTCCATGTCATAGGGCTGCAACAGGGCGCAGCCTTGCTCGCCCCAGTAGGACTGCAGTTTGAGAATGAGTTGCTGAAAGCTGAGCATGGCGGCGGCGTGGCCGCAGGCGGCGCACGCGATGAGAGTGTGGAATACGGCAGGCTCGGGCGCGGCCCGCGCGGGGCGACGGCCACGCCGCCACGGCCCGAGCGCGCAAACCATGGATTTTACGGCCGCCCCCGCAGCGCCCCTGCCGCGCGCTGGCGTGACGCACGGCGCACCGCCAGCACAACGACCGCCGCGGCCAGCAGCGCCAGCGGCCACAGCCCCAGGTGCGACACCCAGCGCGCATACGGCGTGAGGCCCGCGCGGCCCTCCGCCTCGGCGCGCAGCACCTCACGCTGAAACGGCGGCAGGGCAGCGGTCACACGCCCGCGGTGGTCGATGACGGCGGTGGCCCCGGTGTTGGTGGCGCGCAGCATGGGGCGCTCGAATTCCAGGCTGCGCATGCGCGAGATGTGCAGATGCTGCGCCACGGCCACGGTGTTACCGAACCAGGCGATGTTGCTCAGGTTCACCATCGCCGTGGGCGCCGTGGTCGCGTCGGCGAAGCGCGCGCCGAGCTCCTCGCCGAACAGGTCTTCGTAGCAGATGTTGGGCGCCAGGCGCTGACCGTCCCAGTCGAAGTTCGGGGCGGCCAGCGGGCCGCGGCTGAAGTCGCCCAGCGGAATGTGCATGAGCTGCACGAACCAGCGAAACAGCGGCGGAATGAACTCACCGAACGGCACGAGATGGTGCTTGTCGTAGCGGTAGGGCTCGGCCCGCCCGGGCGCCAGCCCCAGTGCGGAGTTGGTGTACCCCAGCTCGTAGCTGCCCAGCGGAATGCCGACCAGCGCGGCGCTGGGGCCACTGGCAAAGTGCGCCCGCAGGGCTTCGAGGTAACCCTCGGGCAGCTGGCGGGGCAGCATGGGCAGCGCCGTCTCGGGCGCGACCACCAGCGCCGCGCGCTCGGCCTGCAGCCGCTCGCCGTACCAACGCAGCGCGTCGGCAATGCCGGTGGAAGGCTGGAACTTCTCGCCCTGCGAGATGTTGCCCTGCAGCAGCGCCACGCTGAAGCGCCCGGCCGGCGTGCTGAAGCTGGGGTTGGCCAGCGGCAGCAGCACCAACGCAGCCGCCGCCAGCGCCGCGCCGGTGCGCACCCGCGCCGGGCCGCGCATGAGTGCCACCGCCGCCACCGCCAGCACGCTGGCCACCGCGCCCACACCATACACCCCGAGCCAGGGCGCGTAGCCTGCCAGCGGCCCCTCGACCTGGGCATAGCCGCCCGCCCCCCACGGAAAGCCGGTGAACAGCCGGCCCCGGGCCAGTTCCGCCAACGTCCAAAGAGATGCAAAAACGATAGCGCGGTATGACCATTTCGCGCTGGGGTACCGGGAGAAAATCCATGAAAACACCCCCGCAGCCAGTGCGTAATAGCCCGCCAGGGCCCCGGCCAGAGCCAGCACCGCCGCCACGGCCAGCGGCGCGGCCAGCCCGCCGTAGGTGTGCATGGAGATGAACAACCACCAGAAGGTGCCCGAAAGCCACGCGGTGGCAAACAGCCAGCCCAGACCCGCCGCGCGCGACGCCGGGCGAGCGTCAGAGGTGGCGTCGGAGGTGGCGTCCGACGCGCGTCGGCCCTCCGCATCAGTCGCGGCGCCGGCGGCCGGCAGCCCGCCGCGCGGCTGCAGCAGCGCCACCAGCACCGCCAGGCTCAGCACCTGCAGCCACCATATGGGCTGCCCGCTGCCGGGCAGGGCGAGCGACAGCGCCTGCGCGCCGCCCGCGGCCGGCGCCAGCATGGGCGCACCGGCCCAGGCCCAGCGGCGCGTGGGCGGCCGCGGCTCAGCCGGCTGCATCGGCCGCGGCGGATTCGGCCGGCACGGGCGCGACCTTGAACCAGCGCACCGCGCCGCCGCGGGTGTGCAGCACGGTGAAGCTCAGCCCGCCGAGCACGTGGCGCTCGCCGCGGCGCGGCACATGGCCCATGTCGTGCGCGATCAGGCCGCCGATGGTCTCGAAATGTTCCTCGCCGTCGGCGTGCTGCAGGCGCACGCCGAAGGCTTCCTCCACGCGCTCGAGCGGCGTGTCGCCGCTGACGCGCCAGGTGCGGTCGGCCAGGGCGTAGATGTCGCCCTCGTCCTCGGCCTCGTCGAATTCGTCCTCGATGTCGCCGACGATCTGCTCGAGCACGTCCTCGATGGTGATGAGCCCCGCGGTGCGGCCGAATTCGTCCACCACCAGGGCCAGGTGGTTGCGGTTGTTGCGGAAGTCGCGCAGCAGGTCGTTGAGGCCCTTGCTCTCGGGAATGAACACCGCCGGGCGCAGCAGCGCGCGCAGGTTGAGTTCGGGCGCGCGCTGGAGCTTGAGCAAGTCCTTGGCCAGCAGAATGCCGATGATGTTCTCGCGGTCCCCCTCGAACACCGGAAAGCGCGAGTGCGCGGTGTCGATCACCTGGTGCAGCAGCGCTTCGAAAGGCGCGTCGATGTCGAGCAGGTCCATGCGCGGCGCGGCCACCATCACGTCACCGGCGGTCATGTCGGCCATGCGGATCACGCCTTCGAGCATGGCGCGGCTCTCGGCGTTGATGACGTGATTTTCCTCGGCCTCGGCCAGGGTTTCGATCAGCTCTTCAGGCGTGTCGGGGCCGGGGTGGATGAACTCGGCGAGCCGCTGCAGAAAGCTTCGCCGGTCTTCACGCGCCGCCGGGCGCGCAGGGTGTGGGTCGGACACAGTGGGGTTTGCAGAGCCTGCGGAAGTTGCGACGCCGCCTAGGATAGCGCAAGCCCATGACAGCACACCCGCCGCAGGCGCGAACGCCACTCGGCCCAGCGGTCGGCCAGCGTGGTCGCCAGCGTTGCGGCGGGCAGCTCCAGCCAGGCCTCGCTCTCGCCGCCGTCGCGCACCAGCTGCGCGCCGGCGCGGCGGGCGATCTGCAGCATGGCGGCGTTCTCGCTCAGCGCATGAATCATCATGAAGCGCGCGCCCTCGTTGCGCGCGTGCAGCGCCGCCTTGCGAAACAGGCAGCTCCCCAGCCCGCGGCCGCGGTGGCTGCGCGCCACCGACACGCCGAACTCCACGCACAGCCCGCGCGCGGCGTCCACAAGGTAAGCGAGGTGGGCGACCGCCACCATGCGGCAGTCCGCGCCGGTCACCGCATACAACTCGTCGCGCCGGAAGTCCAGCGCATCCACATAACGGTCGATGTGGGCATCCGTTGCCGGGTAGCCAAAGCGCAGGTAGCGGTCCTGCGCGTCGAGCGCGCGCAGATGCGCCCGCACGGCCTCGCGCTCACGCGGCCGCAGGCGGTGCACCGACACCCGCGCGCAGGCCCGCGCGCGCGACGCGCGGCCGAGGTTGGGCATCGAGGTTTCGAGCGGGTCACCCATGCCCGCATGATAAGGGTAAACCCTAGTTTTTGCGCTCTACATCCGGGCTGACCCCGGCGCCACCGGTAAGGCGGTGGTTGATTTCACCCGCTCCATCACGAAGCTGGTCTTGCAGTCCTGCACGCTGGGATGGCGCAGCAAGGTGTCCATCATGAAGCGCGAGTAAGCGGCCATGTCGGCCACCACCAGGTGCAGCAGGAAGTCCATCTCACCGGTCAGCGCGGCGCATTCCACCACCTCGGGCCAGGTGGTGACGCTGGCGCGGAACGAGTCCATGGGCGTGCGCATGGAGCTGGCGGTCTGCTTCTCCAGGCGCACGTTCACATAGGCCTCGAGCGCCAGGCCCACGCGCTGCGGCCGCAGCAAGGCCACGTACCGCTCGATCACGCCCTGCTCTTCCAGGCGGCGCACACGACGCAGCACCGCGCTGGGCGAGAGCCCCACGGCCTCGGCGATCGTGTCGTAGGTCAGGCGCGCGTCCGCCTGCAGATGCTGCAGGATCTGCGCATCGAGCTTGTCGATTGCGTCCATGGGGGAGTCTTTGCAGTTCGATTGCTTGCCGGATGAAAACACTGGCGGAATTCGCATGCATTTTGCGCCCTCGCGCCCCTACAGTGCAGTCTTTCAGAATCAACGGAGACCGCCGCATGCCAACCGCCGCCAGTACCCCGCCTTCCACCTGGGACAACCCCATGGGCACGGACGGTTTCGAGTTCATCGAATACGCCGCACCCGACCCCGCCGCCATGGGCGCCCTGTTCGAGCGCATGGGCTTCACCGCCGTGGCGCGCCACCGGCACAAGAACGTCACGCTCTACCGCCAGGGCGAGATCAACTTCATCCTCAACGCCGAGCCCGACTCCTTCGCCCAGCGTTTCGCCCGTCTGCACGGGCCGAGCATCTGCGCCATCGCATTTCGCGTGCAGGACGCCAAGGCCGCCTACGAGCGCGCGCTCTCCCTCGGCGCCTGGGGCTATGCAGGCCAGGCGGGCCCGGGCGAGCTGAACATTCCGGCCATCAAGGGCATTGGCGACAGCCTCATCTACCTCGTGGACCGCTGGCGCGGCAAGAACGGTGCGCAGCCCGGTGACATCGGCAACATCGGCTTCTACGACGTGGATTTCGAGCCCTTGCCCGGCGTGCGCGGCGACGCGGCCCTGCACCCGGTGGGCCATGGCCTCCAGCTCATCGACCACCTCACCCACAACGTCCACCGCGGCCGCATGGCCGAGTGGGCGGAGTTCTACGAACGCCTCTTCAACTTCCGCGAGGTGCGCTACTTCGACCTCGAGGGCCAGCAGACCGGCATCAAGAGCCGCGCCATGACCAGCCCCTGCGGCAAGATCCGCATCCCCATCAACGAGGAGGGCAATGACAAGGCCGGCCAGGTGCAGGAGTATCTCGACCGCTACCACGGCGAAGGCATCCAGCACATCGCCCTCGCCTGCGAGGACCTCTACGCCACCGTGGACGCGCTGCAACTCAGCGGCATCCGCCTGCTCGACACCAGCGACACCTACTACGAACTGCTGGACAAGCGCATCCCCGGCCACGGCGAGGACGTGGCGGCGCTGCGCCAGCGCAACATCCTCGTGGACGGCACGCCTGGCGCCCTGCTGCTGCAGATCTTCAGCGAGAACCAGCTCGGCCCCATCTTCTTCGAGTTCATCCAGCGCAAGGGCAATGAGGGCTTCGGCGAGGGCAATTTCAAAGCCTTGTTCGAGACCATGGAACTCGACCAGATGCGCCGCGGAGTCCTCAAGGGCTGAGGCGCAGCACACGGCTCCTGCGCGCCCGATCCATCCACAAAGTCCGCGCTCCCCGCGGGCCCGAGGAGTCTCCTCTCCGGCCGCGCGGACGGTTCCCGCGCTGCCCTACACTGCGGCGCGATAATGAGCACCGAGAACCCCATCCGCACGGCGGTCGGCGAAGTGATGGCCATGCGCCAGCGCCAGGCGGCCGATGCCGCGCTCGGCGCGGCCGTTCGCGCCATCAAGCGCGTGCAGGCGCAGCGCTTCGCCCACACCTACGCCGACCTCCTGCGCGATGAACGCTTTGGCCCACCCGCGCAGTTTTTCCTCACCGAGCTGTACGGCGACAAGGACTTCACCGAACGCGACCAGCAGTTCGCCCGCATCGCCGGCCCGCTGGAGCGCATTTTCCCGGCCGATGTGGTCGCCACCGCCGAAACCCTGGCCGAGCTGCACCGCCTGAGCGAACACCTGGACGACCGGATGGCCGAGGCCTGGCGGGCATTGGAGCCGCTCGGGCTCGATGCTGCTGCCCGCTATCTGCGCGCCTGGCGCGACGTGGGGGAGCGGGACCAACGGCAGCTTCAACTGCACAGCGTGCTCGAATTGGGAACCGAACTCGCCGAGCTGACCACCATTGCCGGCCTGCGCAGCCTTCTGCGCACCATGCGCCTGCCGGCCCGCCTGGCCGGCCTCTCGGCCTTGCAGGCCTTTCTCGAGGCCGGTTTCGACACCTTCGCCGGCCTCGCCCGAAGCCCGGGCGCCGCGCCGCGCTTCCTCGCCACCATCGCCGAGCGCGAGAACGCCTGGATCGCGCAGCTGTTTGAGGAAGATGAAACGAGCTTGCTGCCGCGGCTTCGCGCAGCCCTGCAGGAGCCACTCCCGACCGCGGCAGAGCGCTGAAAACAAAAAAGCCAGGCAATGCCTGGCTTCAATGTTTGGTTGCGCGAGGAGGATTTGAACCTCCGACCTTTGGGTTATGAGCCCAACGAGCTACCAGGCTGCTCCATCGCGCGATAAGCGAGCATTATAGCATCATTCTGCGGCCGCTTCGGCGGGTGCAGCTTCCTGCATCGGACGATCGACCAGTTCAACCAGGGCCATGGGCGCGTTGTCGCCCACGCGGAAGCCCATTTTCAGGATGCGGGTGTAGCCACCCGGACGGGCCTTGTAGCGCGGGCCGAGCTCGGCGAAGAGCTTGGTCACCATCTCGCGGTCACGCAGGCGGTTGAACGCCAGGCGGCGGTTGGCCAGGGTGGGCTCCTTGGCCAGCGTGATCATCGGTTCGACGACGCGGCGCAGCTCTTTGGCCTTGGGCAGCGTGGTCTTGATGGCCTCGTGGCGCAGCAGCGAGTTCATCATGTTGCGCAGCATGGCGAGCCGGTGCTCGCTGGTGCGGTTGAGTTTGCGCAGTCCGTGTCCGTGACGCATGGTGTTTCCTTTCGGTTCGTTTTTGATTGGAGCGAACCGGCCGTGTCAGGTACCGGTCGCTTGGAGGGTGAGGCACCCTCCATGGGACGGAATCAGCGTTTGTCGAGACCGGCGGGCGGCCAGTTCTCGAGCTTCATGCCCAGCGTGAGACCACGCGAGGCCAGCACTTCCTTGATTTCGTTGAGCGATTTGCGCCCGAGGTTCGGCGTCTTGAGCAACTCGTTCTCGGTGCGCTGAATCAGGTCGCCGATGTAATAGATGTTTTCTGCCTTCAGGCAGTTTGCCGAGCGCACGGTGAGTTCGAGCTCGTCGACCGGGCGCAGCAGGATCGGATCGAACTGAGCCGCACCACCGCGGGCCGCCGGCGCTTCGAAGGCCGCGAGTTCGCCGCCTTCCAGTTGCGCGAACACCGCGAGCTGTTCGACGAGGATCTTCGCCGAGGCGCGCACCGCGTCTTCCGCGGACACGGCGCCATTGGTCTCGATCTCCATCACGAGCTTGTCGAGGTCGGTGCGCTGCTCCACGCGCGCGCTCTCGACGGTGTAGCTCACGCGCTTGACCGGCGAGAAGGACGCGTCGAGCACGATGCGGCCGATGGACTTCGACGGCTCGTCCCCATAGCGGCGCAGCGTGCCGGGCACATATCCGCGACCCTTCTCGACCTTGATCTGCATGTCGAGTTTGCCGCCCTGCGACAGGGTGGCGATCACGTGGTCCGGGTTGATGATCTCGACGTCATGCGGCGTCTGGATGTCGGCCGCGGTCACCACACCTTCGCCTTCCTTGCGCAGGCTCAGCGTCACCTCATCACGGTTGTGCAGCTTGAGCACAACCCCTTTGAGGTTCAGAAGCACGTTGACCACGTCTTCCTGAACGCCGTCGATCGACGAGTACTCGTGGAGCACGCCCGCGATCGTGACCTCGGTCGGCGCATAACCCACCATGGACGACAGCAGGACGCGCCGCAGGGCGTTGCCCAGCGTGTGGCCGAAACCCCGCTCGAAGGGCTCGAGCGTCACCTTGGCCCGGTGCGGGCCGATTTGCTCGACTTGAATGGCTTTGGGCTTCAGCAAATTGGTCTGCATGCGAACTTCCTCTCAATACCCCCGGCTCGTTACACCGGTAAGGCTGGTGAAGCACCGGAACCGCCAGCGATGGGCGGAACCGGAACAAATGGAGCCTGACGATCAGGCAAGATCAGCGCGAATACAGTTCGACGATCAGGGATTCGTTGATGTCGGCGCCGAACTCGTCGCGGTCGGGCACCTTCTTGAAGACGCCTTCGGCCTTCTCGACATTGACCTCGACCCACGCCGGCATGCCCGTCTGTTGCGCCAGTTGCAGCGCTTCGACCACGCGGGTCTGCTTGCGGGCCTTCTCACGCACCGCCACCACATCGCCCGGCTTGACCAGGTAAGAGGGGATGTTCACCGGCTGGCCGTTGACGGTCACGGCCTTGTGCGACACCAGTTGGCGGGCCTCGGCGCGGGTCGAACCGAAACCCATGCGATAGACCACGTTGTCCAGGCGCGACTCCAGCAGGAACAGCAGGTTGGAGCCGGTGTTGCCCCGGCGACGGTCGGCCTCCTCGAAATAGCGGCGGAACTGGCGCTCGAGAACGCCGTACATGCGCTTGACCTTCTGCTTCTCGCGCAGCTGCAGACCGTAGTCGGAGGTGCGCTGGCCGGAGATGCGGCCATGCTGGCCGGGCTTGGAATCGAACTTCGCCTTGTCGCTGATGGAACGACGCGCGCTCTTCAGGAACAGGTCGGTGCCTTCACGGCGGGAGAGTTTGGCCTTGGGGCCGAGATAACGTGCCACTTTGTTTTCCTTCGCTTCAACTTCCGCAGGTGCCTGCGGGAGCCAGGGCCGGCAAGCCCGCCCTGGCGGTGGTCTTTCGATCGATCAGATCCGACGGCGCTTCTGCGGGCGGCAGCCGTTGTGCGGCATGGGCGTCACGTCGGAAATCGACGCGATGCGGATCCCCAGCGCGGCGAGCGCGCGAACCGACGACTCACGACCGGGGCCGGGGCCCTTGATCTCGACGTCGAGGTTCTTGATGCCCTGTTCCATCGCCGCGCGGCCAGCCACTTCGGAGGCGACCTGCGCCGCGAACGGCGTCGACTTGCGCGAGCCCTTGAAACCCTGGCCACCCGAAGAGGCCCACGACAGCGCGTTGCCCTGGCGGTCGGTGATGGTGATGATGGTGTTGTTGAACGAGGCGTGCACGTGCGCAATGCCGTCCGCCACATTCTTGCGAACCTTTTTGCGCACGCGTTGCGCCGCGTTATTCGCCGGAGATTTAGCCATGGTGCCCTCTTACAGAATCCGGATTACTTCTTCAGCGCGGCGGCGCCCTTGCGCGGGCCCTTGCGGGTGCGCGCATTGGTGCGGGTCCGCTGGCCGCGCAGCGGCAGGCCGCGGCGGTGGCGGAAGCCACGGTAGCAACCGATGTCCATCAGTCGCTTGATGTTCATCGTGGTCTCGCGACGCAGGTCACCTTCGATGGTGTACTGCGCCACCTGGTCGCGGATCTTCTCGAGGTCCGCGTCGGTCAGGTCCTTGACCTTCTTCGAATAGGCGATGCCGCAGGCTTCGCAGATCTTGCGAGCGCGGGTGCGGCCAATGCCGTAGATGGCCGTCAGGCCGATCTCGGTGTGCTGGTGCGGCGGAATGTTGATGCCGGCGATACGTGCCATGTTCGTCCTCGATGATGATTGCGATCAGCCCTGGCGCTGCTTGTGACGGGGGTCGGTGCAGATCACGCGAACCACGCCCTTGCGCTTGATCACTTTGCAGTTGCGGCAAATCTTTTTGACGGAAGCCGACACTCTCATTTTCTTTCTCCTGATAGCCCCGGCCCCGAAGACCGTGGTTTGAACATTTACTTTGCCCGAAACACGATGCGCGCCCGGCTGAGGTCATACGGCGTGAGTTCCACCGTCACCTTGTCCCCGGGAAGAATGCGGATGTAGTGCATGCGCATCTTTCCGGAAATATGTCCGAGCACCACATGACCGTTTTCCAGCTTCACCCTGAAGGTGGCGTTGGGAAGGTTTTCGATCACCTCCCCTTGCATCTGGATCACATCATCCTTCGCCATCCCGTATCACCCACCGAGCGAGGTCTTGAAGTTCGCCTTTTTCAACAAGGATTCGTACTGCTGCGACATCAGGTAGTTCTGCACCTGCGCCATAAAGTCCATCGTCACCACGACGATGATCAGCAGTGAAGTCCCACCAAAGTAGAACGGCACGTTGTACTTCAGGATCAGAAACTCCGGCAGCAGACACACGAAGGTGATGTAGATCGCCCCCGCAAGCGTGAGCCGAAGCAGGATCCGGTCGATGTACTTCGCGGTCTGATCACCCGGCCGAATGCCCGGCACGAATGCACCGCTCTTCTTCAGGTTGTCCGCCGTCTCCCGGCTGTTGAACACCAGCGCCGTGTAGAAGAAGCAGAAGAACACGATCGCGGCGGCATACAGCATCACGTAGATCGGCTGGCCCGGCGTCAACGCTCCTGAGATGTCCTTGAGCCAACGCATCGACTCGCTGGAGCTGAACCAGTTCACGATGGTCGCGGGCAGGAGAATGATCGACGACGCGAAGATCGGCGGAATCACACCGGCCATGTTGAGCTTGAGCGGCAGGTGCGAGGACTGACCGCCGTAGACCTTGTTGCCCACCTGGCGCCGCGCATAGTTCACGAGAATCTTGCGCTGCCCACGCTCCACAAACACGACAAACCAGGTCACCAGGAACACGATCGCCACGATGAAGATCGCCGCGAGAATGCTCATTGCACCGGTACGCACGAGTTCGAGCAAACCCCCAACCGCATTGGGCAAGCCCGCCGCGATGCCCGCGAAGATCAGGATCGAGATGCCGTTCCCAAGCCCGCGCTCGGTGATCTGCTCACCGAGCCACATCAGGAACATGGTCCCAGCCGTCAGGCTCACCACGGCCGTCATGCGAAAGCCAAACCCGGGGTCGATGACCAATCCGGCGGAGCTCTCCAGCGCGACGGCGATGCCGAAGGACTGGAAGATCGCGAGTCCGAGCGTTCCGAAACGCGTGTACTGCGTGATCTTTCGCCGACCCGCCTCACCTTCCTTCTTCAACTGCTCGAAAGCCGGCACCACGTAGGTGAGCAGTTGCATGATGATCGACGCCGAGATGTACGGCATGATCCCCAATGCAAACACCGTGAAGCGCGAAAGCGCCCCCCCGGAGAACATGTTGAAGAGGCTGAGGATGCCGCCCTGCTGCCCCTTGAAGAGCTGCTGGAGCTGATCCGGGTTGATTCCAGGCACGGGGATATGCGCCCCGATGCGGTACACCACAAGGGCCAGCAGCAGGAAAACAAGACGACGGCGGAGATCGCCGTACTTGCCCGTTTTCGCGAGTTGAGCTGCGTTGGTAGCCAAGACCGTGTCCTATGAAAGGCCGCAATCAGGCCGCGACGCTGCCGCCAGCCGCCTCGATAGCCGCCTTCGCACCGGCGGTCGCGCCGATGCCGACCAGCTTCACCGGCTTGGCGATCTCGCCCGACTTGATGACCTTCACGACCTTGGCCATCTGGCCCACGAGGCCCGCCTGCTTGAGAGCGAGCAGATCGACCTCGGCAACGTCGAGGCTGGCGATGTCGGACAGGCTCACCTCCGCGTTGAACGCGAGCAGATGGGACTTGAAGCCACGCTTGGGCAGGCGGCGCTGCAGCGGCATCTGGCCGCCTTCGAAGCCAACCTTGTGATAGCCGCCGGCGCGGGACTTCTGGCCTTTGTGGCCACGGCCGGCCGTCTTGCCCAGCCCAGAACCGATGCCGCGACCGACACGCCGCTTCGCGCGACGAGCGCCTTCGGCGGACTTGATGCTGTTGAGTTCCATCATCGGCCTCTTACAGAATTTTGACCAGGTAGCTGATCTTGTTGATCATGCCCCGCACTTCGGGGGTGTCCTTGAGTTCGCTCACGCTGTTGAGGCGGCGCAGGCCGAGGCCGCGCACCGTCGCGCGGTGCGACTCTTTGCAGCCGATCGGGCTGCGAACCAGTTGGACTTTGACCGTTTGTTGCGTGCTCATGTGAATCTCCCGCTCAGGCAAACAGGTCTTCGACCGACTTGCCCCGCTTGGCGGCCACTTCGGCTGCGGTCGTGCAGCGACGCAGGGCGTCGAGCGTGGCGCGAACCATGTTGTAGGGGTTGGAGGAGCCGTGGCTCTTCGCAACGATGTCGGTGATGCCCATCACCTCGAAGACCGCGCGCATCGGACCGCCGGCAATGATGCCGGTCCCCTTGGGGGCGGGCACCATCATCACGGTGGAGGCACCGTGGTGACCCACGACGTTGTGGTGGATCGTGCCGTTGCGCAGCGACACCTTCATCATGTTGCGACGGGCCTCTTCCATGGCCTTCTGCACGGCCACGGGCACTTCCTTGGACTTGCCCTTGCCCATGCCCACCTTGCCATCGCCATCACCGACCACCGTCAGGGCCGCAAAACCAAGAATGCGACCGCCCTTGACCACCTTGGTGACGCGGTTGACCGCGATCATTTTTTCGCGCAGACCGTCCTCGGGACCATCCCCTTGCGCGCGTGCTTGAAACTTCGCCATGTCTTTATCCCATTCCTTAGAACTGCAGGCCCGCCTCGCGCGCGGCTTCGGCCAGCGCCTTCACCCGACCGTGGTAGGCAAAGCCCGCGCGGTCGAAAGCCACCTTCTCGATGCCAGCCGCCTTCGCCTTTTCGGCGATGCGCTTGCCGATGACCGCCGCAGCGGCCGCATTGCCACCCTTGCCGGAGCCGCCGAGGGACTGGCGCACCTCGGCTTCGGCCGTGGAGGCGCTCGCGAGGACACGGGTGCCGTCGCCGGAAATAACGGTCGCGTAGATGTGAAGATTGGTGCGGTTCACCGTCAGCCGCGCGACGCCTTGGGTGGCGATGCGAATGCGGGTTTGACGGGCACGACGCAGACGCTGCTCTTTCTTGGTCAACATGGTGCAGCTCCTTACTTCTTCTTGGTCTCTTTGATCACGATCTTCTCGTCCGCATAGCGGATGCCCTTGCCCTTGTAGGGCTCAGGGGGACGAATCGATCGGATGTCGGCCGCCACCTGACCGACACGCTGACGGTCAGCGCCTTTGATGATGATTTCGGTCGGCGTGGGCGTGGCCACGGTGATGCCTTCGGGCATCACGCGATCAACCGGGTGCGAGAAACCCACCGAGAGGTTGAGCTTGTTGCCCTGGGCCTGGGCCTTGTAGCCCACGCCGACGAGGCTCAGCTTCTTCTCGAAGCCCTTGCTCACGCCGAGCACCATGTTGTTGACCAGCTGGCGCAGCGTGCCGCTCATGGCGTCCGCTTCGCGGCTGTCGTTGGCGGGCGCGAAGGTCACTTTGCCGTTTTCGATGACGACGTTGACCAGGGCATTCTGGGCCAGCGCCAGGGCGCCCCCGGCGCCTTTGACGTTGATCTGACCGTCTTTCACGGACACATCGACCCCGGCAGGGACGACGACCGGCATTTTTGCAACGCGGGACATTTCGATTCCTTCCTGTTGCCCTGATCAAGCCACGTAGCAGAGCACTTCACCGCCGACACCGGCAGCGCGCGCTTTGCGATCGGTCATGACCCCTTTGGGCGTGGTCACGATGGCCACGCCGAGGCCGTTCATGACGGTCGGGATGGCATCACGGCCCTTGTACACACGCAGACCCGGGCGGCTCACGCGCTCGATCCGTTCGATGACCGGCTTGCCGGCGTAGTACTTGAGGGCGATTTCGAGTTCGGACTTGCCGCCTTCGGTCTTCACCTGGAAGCCGTCGATGTAGCCCTCGTCCTTCAGGACCTGGGCGATGGCAACCTTGACCTTCGAGGCCGGAATCTGCACCGTGGCCTTCGACACCATCTGCGCATTGCGGATGCGGGTCAACAGGTCGGCGATGGGATCACTCATGCTCATGTCAAATCTCCTGCCGCTTACCAGCTTGCCTTGACGACACCGGGGATGTCACCGGCGAAAGCCATTTCGCGAATCTTCGAGCGACCCAGACCGAACTGGCGGAACGTGCCACGCGGACGACCCGTGATTTCGCAGCGGTTGCGCTGGCGCGTCGGGTTGGCGTTGCGCGGCAGCTTCTGCAGCCCCAGGCGTGCAGCGGCGCGCTCTTCGTCGCTGCGCTTGGCGTCGGTCGCGATCGCCTTGAGTTCGGCGTACTTCTTCGCGTACTTGGCGACCAGTTTGTCCCTTTTGAGCTCGCGCTCAATCAAAGCCATCTTTGCCACGGGTCACCTCAGTTCTTGAACGGGAAACGGAAGCCAGCGAGGAGCGCCTTGCACTCGTCGTCGCTCTTGGCCGTCGTCGTGATGCTGATATTGAGGCCGCGCAGCGCGTCGACCTTGTCGTACTCGATCTCGGGGAAGATGATCTGTTCTTTCACGCCGATGTTGTAGTTGCCGCGGCCGTCGAACGCACGGCCGGAGATGCCGCGGAAGTCGCGCACGCGCGGCAGCGCGATGGTGACGAAGCGGTCGAGGAATTCATACATGCGCACGCCACGCAGCGTGACCATGCAGCCGATGGCCTGGCCTTCACGGATCTTGAAGCCGGCGATGGCTTTGCGGGCCTTGGTGACGACGGGCTTCTGGCCGGCGATCTTGGTCAGGTCACCGACGGCCGCGTCCATGACCTTCTTGTCGGCCACGGCCTCGCTCACGCCCATGTTGAGCGTGATCTTGGTGATGCGCGGCACCTCCATCGGGGACTTATAGCCGAACTTGGCCATCAGTTCCGGAGCGACTTTCTCGCGATAGTGTTGTTGCAGTCGTGCCATGGTCATGCCGCCTTGATTTCGTCGCCGGTGGACTTGAACACCCGAACGCGCGTGCCGTCCGCCTGAACCTTGATGCCGACGCGGTCGGCCTTGCCGGTTGCCGGGTTGAAGATCGCCACATTGGACTGGTGGATCGGCATGGACTTCTCCACGATGCCGCCGACCGTGCCTTTGAGCGGATTGGGCTTGGTGTGCTTCTTGACGAGGTTGATGCCCTCGACCACGAGCAGCGATTCACTCTTGCGAAGCGCGACCTTGCCGCGCTTACCTTTGTCGCGGCCCGCGATGACGATGACCTCGTCGCCTTTACGGATCTTGTTCATGACGCGTCCTCAGAGAACTTCAGGGGCCAGAGACACGATCTTCATGAACTTCTCGGTCCGCAGTTCGCGCGTGACCGGGCCGAAGATGCGCGTGCCGATGGGCTCGAGCTTGGCGTTGAGCAGCACGGCGGCATTGCCGTCGAACTTGACCAGCGAGCCATCACCGCGGCGGATGCCTTTGGCCGTGCGCACGACGACGGCGTTGTAGACCTCGCCTTTCTTGACGCGACCACGAGGCGCCGCCTCCTTGATACTCACCTTGATGATGTCGCCCACACTGGCGTAGCGACGCTTGGAGCCGCCCAACACCTTGATGCACAGGACGGACTTCGCACCTGTGTTGTCGGCCACATCGAGCCGGGTTTCAGTCTGGATCATTTCAATATTCCCAACTTGTACCTGTTGTGCCCTGCACAGCACAGAGCACGCGAGATCAGTCTTGGGCCCGTCTTGGCTGCCGGCGAACCACTCGCCAGCACTTCAGATTGGGCAGATTGCGCTTCCCGCTTCAAGAGCGAAGCCGCGCATTATTGCACCCCTCGGCAACCCTGTCAAGCGCTTTGCACGCCCGGGCGCCGGAGGTACTGCGCCGCCAGCGCGAGGAACGGTTCCAGCCGCGGGGGGCAGCCCGTTTCCTGTTCCAGCACGCGCGCCACTTCCGGCGCTGCCCGGGCGGCTTCGGCGGCGTCGGTGAACAGCAGGCGCTGGCGCCGCGCCAGCACGTCTTCCACGGTGCGGGCGTATTCATGCCGGGCGGCAAAGCGCACCATGGCCTCGGACAGATCCGGGCCGAGCAGGCGGTCGTGCCCGGGCAGCGCGGCCACCCACGACGCTTCGCTGCCATAGGCGTGCAGGCCGCGCGCGCCCGAGAGGTCGGCACCGCGGGCAGGCCCCGCGGCGGCATCTTCGGCGCCGACGAGCCGGCAGTCCCGCGTGGCGCCGGCTTCGCGCCGGGGCAACAGCTTGCCCGCCATGCAGTGCTGGAGCACGTCTTCGGCCATGGCGCGGTAGGTGGTCCATTTGCCGCCGGTGACGGTGACCAGGCCATCCGCGGCGGTCTCGATGTAGTGCTCGCGGCTGATCGAGCGGGTGTCGGTGCCGCGGTCGCTGGGCGGACTGACCAGCGGGCGCAGACCGACCCAGCAGCTGCGCACATCGGCCCAGGTGGGTGCGCGCTCCAGGTACCGCGCGGCTTCGCGCAGGATGAAGTCCACCTCCTCGGGCAGCGGCGACGGCTCGCGCGGCAGGTCCTGGCGCGGCGTGTCCGTGGTGCCGAGCACCAGCTTGCCCAGCCAAGGGACGGCGAACAGCACGCGACCGTCCTGGGTGGCCGGCACGAGCAGCGCGTGCTCGCCGGGCATGAAGTCCGCATCGACGACCAGGTGCACGCCCTGGCTGGGCGCCACCAACGGGCGCGGTGCAAGGCCTGCCGCGTCGGCCGAGCGCGCGCGCAGCGCATCCACCCAGACGCCCGTGGCGTTGATGACGCAGCGCGCGTGCACCTGGTGGCGATTGCCCGTTTCCTCGTCGCGCACCACCACGCCCGCGAGCCGTCCGCCCTCGTGCAGCAGTTCATCGACCGGCGCGTGGTTGAGCAGCAACGCGCCGTGCAGGGCCGCCGTGCGCGCAATCGCCAGCGCCAGCCGCGCATCGTCGAACTGCCCGTCCCAGTACTGCACACCGCCGCGCAGGCCCTGGGCGCGCACGTTGGGCAACGCCCGGCGCACCTGTGAACGCGAGAGCCACGCGGTGGCGCCCAGGCCGGCGCGGCCGGCCATGAGGTCGTAGAGTTCGAGCCCGATACCGTAGAACGGCGCTTCCCACCAGCGGTAGGCCGGCATGACGAAGGGCAGCGCGCGCGCGAGGTGCGGCGCGTTGTGCAGGATGCGGCTGCGTTCGCGCAGCGCCTCGCGCACCAGGCCGACGTGGCCTTGCGCCAGGTAGCGCACGCCGCCGTGGACGAGCTTGGTCGAGCGCGAGGAGGTGCCGCTGGCGAAATCCACCGCCTCGAGCAGCACCACGCGAAAGCCCCGCAGCGCGGCATCGAGTGCGATGCCCAGCCCGGTGGCGCCGCCGCCGATGATGGCCACGTCCCACGGGCCTTCGCTGCGCAGCCGCGCAAGCAAGGCGTCGCGCTGCGTGGGCAGCGGCGTGGTGCTCGCCGCGCTCACGGACGCGCCGCCCCAGCCTGGGCCCAGCCGCGCGAGCGGGCGACGGCTTCGCGCCAGCGCGCACGCCACGCACGGCGCGGCGGCTCGGCCAGACGCGGCTCGAAGCGCCGCTGCGCACGCCAGGTGGCGCTGAGCGCCTGGGCATCGGGCCAGACCCCGGTGGCCAGACCGGCGAGGAAGGCCGCACCGAGCGCGGTGGTTTCCGTGACCTCGGGGCGCACCACCGGCACGCCCAGCGCGTCGGCCTGCAGCTGCAGCAGCAGGTCGTTGCGCGCCGCACCGCCGTCCACCCGCAGTTCGGTCAGGGCCACGCCGCTGTCGCGGCCCATGGCGTCGAACACGTCGGCCGCCTGCAGCACGATGGCCTCGAGCGCGGCGCGCGCGATGTGCGCGCGCGTGGTGCCACGGGTGAGGCCGATGAGCAGCCCGCGCGCGTCGCCGTCCCAGTCGGGGGCGCCGAGGCCGGCGAAGGCGGGCACCAGAAACACGTCGCCGGTGTCGGACACACTGGCGGCGAGCGCCTCGACCTCGGCCGCGCGCTCCAGCAGCCCCAGGCCGTCGCGCAGCCACTGCACGGTGGCGCCGGCCATGAACACCGAGCCTTCGAGCGCGTAGGCCGTGCGCGCCGGCGCTTGCGCCGGGCCTTGCCAGGCAACGGTGGTGAGCAGCCGGTTGCGGCTGGGCACGGCCTGGGTGCCGGTGTTCATCAGCATGAAGCAGCCGGTGCCATAGGTGGCCTTGGCCATGCCGGGGGCGAAGCAGGCCTGCCCGAAGGTGGCGGCCTGCTGGTCGCCGGCGAGGCCAGCGAGCGGCACGGCCGCGCCGAGCAGCGCGGGGTCGGTTTCAGCGAAGACGCCGCTGGAGGGCACCACGCGCGGCAGCACCGAAAGCGGGATGTCGAAGCTGCGCAGCAAGGCGGCATCCCATTGCAGCCGGTGCAGGTCGAACAACAGGGTGCGCGAGGCGTTACTGGCGTCGGTGACGTGGCAGCGGCCGCCGGTGAGCTTGTAGACCAGCCAGCTGTCGACGGTGCCGAAAGCCAGCTCGCCCGCCTCGGCCCGCCGGCGCGCGCCGGGGGTGTGGTCGAGCAGCCACTGCAGCTTGGTGGCGGAGAAGTAGGCGTCGATGACCAGGCCGGTCTTGCGCTGGATGCCGGCGGCGCGGGCGCCGCGCGAGAGTTCCGCGCAACGCGGCACGGTGCGGCGGTCCTGCCAGACGATGGCGCGGCCGACGGGTTCGCCGCTGGCGCGGTCCCACAGCACGGTGGTTTCGCGCTGGTTGGTGATGCCGATGGCGGAGAGCTGCGCCGCGCCGATCCCCGCCTGGGCCAGCGCCTGCCCGGCCACGGCGAGCTGGGTGTGCCAGATGTCGTTGGCGTCGTGCTCCACCCAGCCCGGGTGCGGGAAATGCTGCGGAAACTCCTGCTGCGCCATGGCCACGACCCGCGCCTGGGCGTCGAAGACGATGGCGCGCGAGCTCGTCGTGCCCTGGTCCAGGGCAAGCACATGGGTGTTCATGGCCGCCAAGCGTAGCGCAAGACGATGGCAGCCCCAAGGCCGCGCATGCACCTGGGCGACGCCAGCGCCCCGCCCGCCAACGCGCACCCCACGCGCCGGCGCCCGGGCGGCGACAATGCGCGGCATCGTCAAACCTCACTGCCGCACGACCGCCCATGAACACCTCGCCCGCCTCGCCTGACTCCCCCGCCCTGCCGCAAGGGCTGATTGCCTTCGTCGGTGGCGGCAACATGGCCAGCGCCATCATCGGCGGCCTGCGCGCGCGCGGCCTGCCGGCCCAGCAGCTGCTGGTGGTGGAACCGGTGCCGGCGGCGCGCGAGCGGCTGCAGGCGCAGTACGGCGTCGCAGGGCTTGCGGCACCGGGGCCGGCCCTGGCGGACGCGAGCCTGGTGGTGTGGGCGGTGAAGCCGCAGTCCTTTGCCGAGGCCGCCGAGGCGGCCGCGCCTTTCGTCGCGCAGGCGCTGCAGCTGAGCGTGGCCGCGGGCATCCGCTCGGCCAGCGTGGCGCGCTGGCTGGGCACCGAGCGCATCGTGCGCACCATGCCCAACACGCCCGCGCTGGTCGGCCAGGGCATGACGGCGCTGTTTGCCCGCGCCGCGGTGGACGCCGCCTCGCGCGCGCAGGCCGAGGCGGTGCTATCCGCCACGGGCGAGCTGATGTGGGTGGAGGATGAGGCGCAGCTCGACGCGGTGACGGCGCTGTCGGGCTCGGGGCCGGCCTATGTGTTCTATTTTCTGGAGGCGATGCGCGAGGCCGGAGCGGCCATGGGCTTGTCGCACGAGCAGGCCTACCGCCTTGCCGTGGGCACGTTTGCCGGTGCATCGGCCCTGGCGCGCGCCAGCAGCGAGCCGCCCGAAGTGCTGCGCGAGCGCGTCACCTCCAAGGGGGGCACCACGCATGCGGCCATCAGCGCCATGGAGGAGGCGGGGGTGAAAGCGGCCTTCGAGCGCGCCATGCACGCGGCCCATGTGCGCGCACGCGAGCTGGGCGACGCCTTCGGGCGCTGAGAGGCCGAGAGGAACCCGGCCATGCCCGCTCACGGCGCGGGCGTTGCACGCATCAACGCAGCGCGTGCTGCAGCGCGATGCCCGCGAACAGCGTGAAGCCGAGCCAGTGGTTGAGGCGGAAGGCCTTGAAACAGCCCTCGCGCGCGCGGGGGCGGATCAGCGCGAGGTGCCACACCACCTGGGCCAGCGCCACCAGGATGACTACGAAAAAGATAGCATCATGTGACCAGATGGCGCTGGGGTACAGCCAGAAAAACAGGTAAATCAGGTAGAAGAGGCCGATCGCGGGCACGTCCAGCCGCCCCAGGGTGATGGCGGAGGTCTTCATGCCGATCTTCAGGTCGTCGTCGCGGTCGACCATGGCGTACTCGGTGTCGTAAGCCAGCACCCAGAACAGATTGCCCACCAGCAGCCACCATGCCAGCGGCGGCACCTCGCCGCGCACGGCGGCAAAGGCCATGGGAATGCCGAAGCTGAAGGCCACGCCCAGCACCGCCTGCGGCATGGCGAAGAAACGCTTGGCATAGGGGTAGACGAGGCTGATGGCCAGCGCCGCGAAGCTCCAGGCCACGGCGACCGGGTTCGTGGTGAGCACCAGCGCAAACGCCAGCAGCGCGAGCGCGGCGCCCACGGCCAGCGCCTCGCGCACGCCCACGCGCCCGCTGGTGACGGGGCGCGCGGCGGTGCGCTTGACGTGGCGGTCGAAGTCGCGGTCGGCCACGTCGTTGACGCAGCAGCCCGCGCTGCGCATGAGGATGGTGCCCAGCGTGAACACCGCCAGCAGATGCCAGCCGGGGAAGCCGCCGGCGGCGATCCACAGCGCGGACAAGGTGGGCCAGAGCAGCAGCAGCCAGCCTGCCGGGCGATTCCAGCGGATGAGGTCGAGGTACAGGGAAAGGCGCGAGGGCGCCGCTGCCGCGCTCACTCTTCCAGGATGGAGCGCAGCATCCACGCGGTCTGCTCATGCACCGTCAGGCGCTGGGTGAGCAGGTCGGCGGTGGGCTCGTCGCTGGCTTGCTCCACCAGCGGGAACAGCTCGCGCGCGGTGCGCGCCACGGCCTCGTGGCCCTGCACCAGGATGCGCACCATCTCCATCGCCTTGGGCGGCGCGGCGGGCGCATCGGGCACCGAGCTGAGCTTGCCGTACTGCGCGTAGCTGCCCGGCGCCACATGGCCAAGGGAGCGGATGCGCTCGGCGATCGGGTCCACCGCGTTCCACAGCTCGGTGTACTGCTGCATGAACATGTCGTGCAGCGAGTTGAACATCGGGCCGGTGACGTTCCAGTGGAAGTTGTGGGTGGTCAGGTAGAGCGTGTAGGTGTCGGCCAGCAGCTTGGACAGGCCGGCGGCGATGGCCGCGCGGTCTTTCTCGCCGATGCCGATGTGGATGGCTGCGGTGGACTTGCGGGAGGTTTTGGCCATGGGAATCTCCTTCGTGGGTGGGGATGGCGGCCGAGTGTAGGCTGACACTCAGGACAGGCGCTTGACGCCGGGCAGTTCGCAGGCGTAAATGGCATTGCGCAGCGCGGCGATGGCTTCGTAGCGCGGAAAGCTGCGCCGCCAGGCCAGCACCACGCGGCGCGTGGGCGGTGGCGCGCCGTGCTCGTCGACCACGGGCAGGTAGCGCACGAAGCCTTCATCCTTCTTGCCGCGCCGGGGCGGGCACAGCGCCTCGGCGGGCACCGACAGGCGCGGCACCAGCGTCACGCCCATGCCGGCGGCCACCATGTGCTTGATGGTCTCGATGGACGAGCCCTCGAAGCTCTTCTGGATGCCCTCGGCCTGGCTGGAGTAGCGGGCGAACTCGGGGCAGACCTCGAGCACATGGTCGCGGAAGCAGTGGCCCGTGCCCAGCAGCAGCATGGTTTCGTTCTTCAGCTGCTCGGAGGTGACCGAATCCTGCGCGGCCAGCGGGTGGGCGGCGGGCACGGCGGCGAGGAAGGGCTCGTCGTACAGCGGCGCAATGGCCAGGCCGGTGTCGGGGAAGGGTTCGGCGAGGATGGCGCAGTCGATCTCGCCGGTGCGCAGCATCTCCAGCAGCCGGGCGGTGAAGTTCTCCTGCAGCATCAGCGGCATCTGCGGCGTGGCCAGGATGATCTGGCGCACCAGGTCGGGCAGCAGGTAGGGGCCGATGGTGTAGATCACGCCGAGCTTGAGGGGGCCGTTGAGCGGGTCCTTGCCGCGGCGCGCGATTTCGCGGATTTCGGCCGCCTGCTCCAGCACCGCCTGCGCCTGGCGCACGATTTCCGCACCGATGGGGGTGACGGCCACTTCCGAGGCCGAGCGCTCGAAGAGCTTGCACTCGAGCTCGTCCTCGAGCTTCTTGATCGCCACCGACAGCGTGGGCTGCGAGACGAAGCAGGCCTCGGCGGCGCGGCCGAAGTGCTTCTCGCGCGCCACGGCGACGATGTATTTGAGTTCGGTCAGGGTCATCGCAGGCAGCCAGGCTTCAGGCTTTGAGAAACTCGGATTTTCCACCGAGCCAGCGCTGCACATGCCGTGCCGCGAGCTCCGGGTGCTGCGCCAGCAGTTGCGGCGCCACGCGCCGCGCCCAGGCCAGCAGCGCGGCATCGGTGGCCAGGTCGGCCACGCGCAGCAGGGGTGTGCCCGACTGGCGCGCGCCGAGGAATTCGCCCGGGCCGCGGATCTCGAGGTCGCGGCGGGCGATCTCGAAGCCGTCGTGGGTCTGCACCATGGCGCGCAGCCGCTCGCGCGCGGCCTCGCCCAGCCGGCCGCCCTCGGGCGCCTCAAACAGCAGCACACAGGCCGACGCCGCGCTGCCGCGCCCCACACGGCCGCGCAACTGGTGCAACTGGCTCAGCCCGAAGCGCTCGGCATGCTCGATCACCATCAGGCTTGCGTTGGGCACGTCCACCCCCACCTCGATGACGGTGGTGCTCACCAGCACGCCGATCTGCCCGGCCGCGAAGGCCGCCATCACCGCGCGCTTCTCGGCCGCGGGCATGCGCGAATGCAGCAGCGCCACGGCCACGCCGGGCAAGGCGGCGGCGAGTTCGGCCTGGGTTTCGGTGGCGTTGCGCAGGTCCAGCGCCTCGCTCTCCTCGATCAGCGGGCACACCCAGTACGCCTGCCGGCCCTGCTGCAACTGGCCGCGGATGCGCTCGATCACCTCGCCGCGGCGCGCGTTGGCCAGCGCGCGGGTGAGCACGGGCGTGCGGCCCGGCGGCAGTTCGTCGAGCGTGGAGACATCCAGGTCGGCGTAATAGCTCATGGCCAGGGTGCGCGGGATGGGGGTGGCCGACATCATCAGCAGATGCGGCTCCACGCCGTCGGCGGCCGACTTGTCGCGCAGGGCCAGGCGCTGCGCCACGCCGAAGCGGTGCTGCTCGTCGATGAGCACCAGCCCCAGCCGCGCAAAGCGCACCTGTTCGGAAATCACCGCATGCGTGCCCACCACCAAGGGCGCCGCACCACTGGCAATGCGCGCCAGCGCCGCGGCGCGCTCGGCCTTCTTCTGGCTGCCGGTGAGCCAGGCCACCTCCACGCCCAGCGGCTGCAGCCAGCCCACGAGCTTGCCGAAGTGCTGCTCGACCAGCAGTTCGGTGGGCGCCATCAGCGCGCACTGCCAGCCGGCATCGATGGCCACGGCCGCCGCCAGCGCCGCCACCACCGTCTTGCCCGCACCCACGTCGCCCTGCAGCAGCCGGTGCATGGGCGTGGGGCGGGCGAGGTCGTGGGCGATCTCCTCGGCCACGCGGGTCTGCGCGGCCGTCAACGCGAACGGCAGCGCCGCCAGCAGGCGCTCGGGCAGTGCCGAGGCGCCCTGGGCGGCGCGCAGCACGGGCGCACGCAGGCCGGCGCGCTCGCGCCGCGCCAGGGCCTGCGAGAGCTGCTGGGCCAGCAACTCCTCGGCCTTGAGGCGCTGCCAGGCCGGGTGGCGACGGTCTTCGAGCTCGGCGGGGCGAGCCGTAGGCGGCGGTCGGTGCAAAAATGTGAGCGAAACCTGACCATTCCACACTGGGATCAGCAGGTTTTCATCCAGAAAATGGCTGGGAATGGTGTCCGAAAGGTCCACCCGTGCCAGCGCCTGCGCAATCGCACGCCGCAGCGTGGGCTGCGGCAGGCCGGCGGCGGTCGGGTAGACGGGGGTGAGCGCGTCGGCCAGCGGCGCACCCGCGGCCGAGATCGTCGGGTGCATCAGCGTGAGGCCGAACAAACCGTGGCGCAGTTCGCCGCGCACGCGGACGCGCCGGCCGACTTCGCGCGCGACGTGCCCGAAGGTCGCCAGGGGATTCGAGTCGCCCATCGAGTGCGACGTGCCGCGCGGCGCTGGCTGCTGAACGCGCCCGAGCGGCTCGGCGACATCCGGGCCGAATGGAACAGGGAGCTTTCCGCGTGACGAACAACGAGATCGTGGCCGTGATCGGCCGCAGGGTGTGGGATTCGCGCGGCCGTC
>OFTY01000159.1_pt1 | contig 73526 bp, 67 predicted proteins | sample 1775061 | NCBI WGS metagenome assembly OFTY01 (sample SAMN08195773, study PRJEB24354) | sludge metagenome | isolation source: sludge from phenol fed wastewater aerobic bioreactor B | place: India: Nagpur | collected 2016-09-16 | reverse complement strand
CTACCCCCGTAAAAATGGGGTTAGGGATGGTATTACTGGGAGTTGGATTCTTTTTTATGTTGGGTGCGATTGCCCAACGAGGCGGTGATGTAGCTGATGAGACAATTAAGGCTAGTTTATTTTGGCTTGTGATGACTTATCTCGTACATACAATAGGGGAACTATGCCTTTCTCCTGTTGGTTTGTCTGTTGTAACCAAGTTAGCTCATCCAAAATTTGCGTCGTTGATGATGGGTGTTTGGCTTTTGGCAACTTTCGTGGCAAACATTGTTGGAGGTTTCCTTGCCTCTTTCGTCGAAAGCATGGGAGCCCAGTTAATTTTTTCCACTATTTCAGGTTTCGTAATTGTTTTAGGACTCGTGTTAATAGCGCTTAATAAGCCGATCCAGAAAATGATGCATGGTGTTAAGTAGTCACCACTCAACTTTTAGGTCCCGGTTTAAACAACCGGGATTTTTTTATACCGTCAATAATCCCGCCTTGTATAGTTGATTTACAGGCTTGTTGAACCAGAACATTTCGAAGTCTTCAAAGTCCGCTTGTTCGTATCGGGTTTTCACTTCCTGCATAGTCCATGTTTGCTCATGGTATAGCATCAGGGCAGGTAGTAATGCGCACAGCCAGTTCCCTTTTTCTTTGTCCAGGTTGATGGTCATTTCGCCCGATGAAGTATAAAATGTTAGCAGTGCATTTTCCCAGGTTGCACCTTTTTTCGATTTAGTCTGGTATTGCACCGCAGGCAGTGTGCCGAGGAAGATGACTTTGGTGTTTGCTTTATATTCAGGCAGCGCATCATCTGCCAATGCGGCCGTGATATAGCCAGCCGCAACAGTAGTCTTCGGCGTCTTAAAGTCAAACCATTTATGCAAAGGGTGGTCGAGACATGCTCCGTGCATATAGTTGAAAAGGGACTTTTTTAAGCCAAAAGAAAAGCTCTCGTGATCTGCTCCGCCGGGGTCATGGTGTACTCTGTCATTGTTCGCAAAGCTCCCTGGTTCTGCGTTTTCGATGGTTACCTGATATTGTTCGGGTGCAAGGCCTACCGGGCTATGGGCCGTCATGGCAAACTGATGCCAGAAGGCCGACTGTAAGATTCCCGCCGCAAACATTTGGCGCACCATTTCCAGCGAGTCAATTGTTTCTTGCGCGGTCTGCGTAGGAAATCCATACATGAGGTAGGCGTGCACCATTATACCGGCTTCGGTAAAGTGTTGGTTGACCTGTGCCACTTGTTTTACTGTAATGCCTTTTTGTATCAGCGCAAGCAACCGGTCGGAAGCCACCTCCAATCCGCCGCTTACGGCTATGCAGCCAGAGGCTTTGAGCAGCATACAAAGGTCGCGGGTAAAGGCTTTTTCGAAGCGGATATTGGTCCACCAGCTCACCACCATTTTGCGCCTGATGATTTCCAGTGCCAGCGCACGCATCAATGCCGGGGGGGCAGCTTCGTCCACAAAATGGAAACCCGTAGTTCCGGTTTGTGCAATCAGTTCTTCCATTCTGTCTGCCAGCAAAGAAGCTGCCACAGGCTCGTAAGCGGCGATATAGGGCAGCGAGGTATCGCAAAAAGTACATTTGCCCCAGTAACATCCATGGGCCATCGTCAGTTTGTTCCACCTTCCATCGCTCCACATGCTGTGCATGGGGTTGGTCACTTCTATTACCGATATGTATTGGTCGAGCAGCAGATCGCTATAGTCGGGTGTGCCCACCTGCCCCTGTCGGTAATCGCTGCATTGTTGATTATTTCTATACACAACGCCGTCGTTGAGTAGCAGGTAAGTTCGTTTTAGTTCGGCTTCGCTTTTAGTGCCCTGCACAAAATGGATCAGGTTTTCTAAAGGAGCTTCACCATCATCGAGCGTGATGAAATCAAAAAACTCAAAAACACGCGGGTCGCTGAGGGAGCGTAGTTCGGTGTTGGGAAAACCTCCGCCCATCACCACTTTCACAGCAGGGTGTTCCTGTTTTAGCCATTGAGCACACCGGAAGGCGGAGAACAAATTTCCCGGAAAGGGCACGGAGAATCCCGCTATTGCCGGTTGCATAACGGCCAGTTTTTCGGAAAGCGTTTCGATGGTGAGCTGGTCGATCAGGCTCAAAGGCTGTTGCAGGGCAGTGTAAAGTTCGTCGAAGCTTGCCGCACTTCTTCCCAGCCGCTCGGCATATCTGCTCAATCCGAAGTGGGGGTCCACAGCCTGTTGTATCAGGTCCGACAGGTCTTCAAGATACATGGTCGCCAGGTGCTTGGCTTTATCTTGTATGCCCATTTTCCCAAAGGCGTGCACAAGATCATCCATTTGCGCAAAGCGTGGTCCTTCCGGTAGCAAATTTCTACTGCAGATCAGATGGGCCAGGGTTGGGTTCTTTCCCTGTAAAAATTCCACCGTAGCCTCGATAGTATTGCAGTAGCGTTCGCGCAACTCATACATTCGGCTATAATCCTCGGTGAGGTCAGCTTCTCTCAGCCTTGCGAACAGACGCGTTAGGCCAGATTTTGAAAATAACCTCAGGGTCACTTCTATGCCCAGGTCGCATTGAAAGGACGGTATGTTTCGGGTGTTGAGAAATCCCTTTAAATAGGTTGTGGCCGGATAGGGTGTGTTGAGTTGTGTGAACGGCGGCGTAAGGAGCAGTATGGAAGGAGACAAGCCAGTTAAGTTTCTTCAAAAGTACGGGCTGAAAAAGTAACGGTTATGGCGCGGCCGATATAGAGATCACTTCAAAGGCTACGCAGGCATAATTGTTAGCGGCTGCAAAAGCTTTGAGACCGATATGCGGAAATGCCTTGCAGAAATGGGTGTAAGCGAGATATTCGTGCTCTTGTGCAGAGAATTCGTCAAAGACCAGAATATCGCCCACTCGGAGCCACGGTGCAAGGGTAGTAAGTACGAACAGTGTTGCGCTGTAAAGATCCGCATCGAGCGAAATGAACTTTTTTTTATCGTTGGGAAAGGTCTTTAAGAAATTGAAAAGCGTTTCCTGAAAAAGTCCTTTAATAAGGGTTACTCTTTTGTCGGCTACGGTCGGTATCACCCCCTGCAAGTCAAAAGTTCCTTTTTTGTAATGACCCCAGTCTTCCGGAAGTCCGGTAAAGGTGTCGAAGCCAAAGAATAAAGACTCAGGATGTTTGTTCTGACTGATCCACCACAGTAATGTTTCGCAATCGGCGACGCCAAATTCCAGATAGTGAATGGGCTCATCCTTCAGCTTTGCGGCGATGAGTTCATGCACGTTGTAGCGGCGTTTATACACACTTCCGTCTGCTCTGAAATCGTTGTATTCGAGCTGCTGATTTTCCTCCACCCATTGGGCGAAACGCAGGAAGTGCAGCACTTTAAAGAGCCGGTCCGTGAGCGGCCTGAATATCTTGTGTGCCGATAGTTTGTAAAGAGCGTATTTTCCGGGGGTCATAAGTTTAGGCGTTGATCGTTTTCATCTTCAAAAAATAGAAAAAGCTTTCCGCAAAAAAAAGCCGCGCTTGCGGCACGGCTTCAACAATTTATTCCCAAACTTTATTGAGCAAGCTCTTTAACTTTCTCAAATACCTCATTTTCACCTCCTTCTTCATAACCGGTATGCATGTAGGCCACCTTCCCATTCTTGTCCACGATCAGTGTAAACGGCACGGTTTGAAAATTGAGGGAGCGCTTTAGATCTGAGTTCGGATCAATATAGTAAGGAAAATCCCATCCTTGTGATTTTGCGTAGCTGCGTACCAAACCCTCGGCTCTCGATTCATCAATGGATACAGTAACGTAATTGAAGTCGGCTTCCTGTTTCCAGGCTGCCATTTTTTCGCGGATATTTTTTATTTCTTTTTTGCAGGGCACACACCAGGTAGCCCAGAAGCTCACCAGCGTAACTTTCCCTTTTTCAAAAGTTTCGCCAAATGCAACCTTTTTACCGGTGTTCACATCTTTTACCTGTGTATCGGGCAGTTCGCTCTGCGCAAACAGGGACATCGAAAATGCAAGGCCGGCTACGGTTGCAAAAAATTTCTTCATAAACGAGTAGTTTTTAAAATATTAATCCAAAACCTTGCCATTTCTTAACAAGTGTTCTAAATTCGGAAAATTTTTGATAATCACCAGTGTAAATTAAAGAAGTGCAGGCCCGCAGCGGGCGGTCAGGCCTGGCGGTGGTGGCATACCGGGCTGGTTTGTACTGCATTTCTAAGGCAACCAATTGCCAATTAAACACAACACAATTCAATGAAGAAAGCAGTTCTATTCTGTTTGTTGTCGGGGCTGGCCCTGCGCGCTTCGGCTCAGGGAAACCTGTCGGGCGATCTGATGGCCAATGTAAATTTTTATCAGCGCGATTCATCCATCAATGCTGCCAACAATCCGCTTTATGACAACTTGCTCAGTGGCGGAGATGCCTGGCTTACGCTGCGCTATTCCTACAAAGGATTTCACGCTTTTGTACGGGCCGATGCCTTTCACAATTCCAACTTATATCTTCCGGGTACAGCTTTTACTCAATGGGGTGTGGGCGCGTGGAGTGTGAGTAAAGACGTGAAAAACCTAACCATTACCGGCGGCTACATCTACGATCAGATTGGTAGTGGCATCATTTTCCGGGCGTACGAAGACCGCGGTCTGCTCATTGATAACGCACTTGTGGGCCTTCATTTGCGCTATCAGCTTACGGATAATATCATGGTGAAGGGATTCACCGGGCAGATGAAGAATATCGCAACCTTCGGCCGTTATGATCCCATCGTAAAGGGTATCAATGCAGAGGGCGATTTTCAGGTAGGGAAAGACATTCATTTGTCGCCGGGTATCGGAGCGGTCAACCGTACACTTGATGCAGAAAGAGTAAATCAGATTGCCACGGCCATCAATAACGAGCCGGAAGTAAGTAACAGATTTGTGCCTACCTACAATACCTATGCGTTTACAGCCTACAATACTCTTACGGCTGGTGCTTTTTCCTGGTATGCAGAAGGTGCCTATAAAACGCATGAGGCTATTCTGAAAAACACACACTTTGAAGATCTTTCAGGAAGCGTTTTGTACACATCTGTTGGCTATGCCCGAAAAGGTATTGCCGTCAATCTGAATGGCAAACGCACGGAGAATTTTTCTTTCCGGGCTAATCTGCAGGGTGAGGATGTACTGGCCCAGCGCGGTTCTATAGCCTGGCAGCCGGTTATTGCGCGCATTCGTCCGCAAAGACTTATGGCGCGGTACACACCCGCTTCACAAGACCTTTCTGAGATGGCGCTGGGTGGTGATGTACTGATATCTCCCAACGACGATCTTGATATTTCGCTGAACTATACTCATATCAATACGCTTGCCGATACTACACTGTATCGCGAAGCCTATGCCGAAGTAAACTATCGGGGGGTGAAAAACTGGCAATTTCAACTGGGGGTGCAATACCTTAAGTACAATCAGGCGCTCTATCAGGTAAAGCCGAATGTGCCGCTGGTAGAAGCCCTTACACCCTTTTTGGAAGTGGTGTACAAAATCGACCCAAAGAAATCCATAAGGACTGAGTGGGAATATATGCATACCGAGCAGGACTATGGTAGCTGGCTCTTTGGTCTGATCGAGTTCAATATAGCACCCAAATGGTCGTTTGCCGTATCGGATATGTACACGGTAGATCTCAATCCGCACAATCTGAGCGGGCTCAAAGAACCCCAGCATTATTACAATATTTTTATGGCACACACGCAGGGCCCTCACCGGTTCACGCTGCAATATGTGCGTCAGGTGGATGGTATTAACTGTACAGGCGGTGTGTGCCGGTATGAACCCGCCTTCAGCGGTGTGAAATTTTCGGTGACGTCGAGTTTTTAGCCTGTTTCACCACACACGAATTTTACCTTTGAAAACGGTTCCTTTCCGGAGCCGTTTTTGTTAATGAACATTTTATGCTGCAAACAGATTTTCTGATTATTGGCTCGGGCATAGCAGGTCTTACGTTCGCGGTGAAGACCGCAAGACGATTTCCGGACAAGAAAATTGTGATCCTTACCAAAGCCAATACCGATGAGACGAATACCAAATATGCTCAGGGTGGTATTGCTGTAGTAAACGATCTGGAAAATGACAGTTTCCAAAAGCATATTGACGATACCCTTGTGGCCGGCGATGGCCTTTGCAACCCTGCGGTGGTAGAGATCGTTGTGAAGGAAGGACCGGAAAGGGTGAACGAGATAATTGATTGGGGCACCAATTTCGACAAAGACGAGGCCGGTGGATTTCTCAGAGGAAAGGAAGGAGGTCATTCGGAGTTTAGAATATTGCATCATAAAGACGTTACGGGCTTTGAGATAGAACGCGCCCTGGTGGAGGAAACCCGGCGTTACCCGAATATTGAGATCCACAACCATTGGTTTGTAGTGGACCTGCTCACACAACACCATCTGGGTTTTTTGGTCACCAAATCTACTCCAGACATTGAATGCTATGGCGTATATGCGCTCAACCTGACCACGGGCGGCATCGAAAAGATACTGTCGAGGATCACGCTGATGGCCTCCGGAGGCACAGGGCAGGTGTATCGCACCACTACCAATCCGCGCATAGCCACCGGCGACGGCATAGCTATGGCCTACCGTGCCAAAGCCCGGATCGAGAATATGGAGTTCATACAGTTTCACCCCACTGCGCTGTATGAGGCGGGTGTAAGTCCATCATTCCTGATCACAGAGGCCGTGCGCGGCGACGGTGGAATATTGCGCAACAAAGATGGCGAGGCCTTCATGCAACGCTACGATGCGCGCCGCGATCTTGCTCCGCGCGATATTGTGGCCCGTGCTATAGACAACGAGATGAAACGCACCGGAACCGAACATGTGTACCTCGATTGCAGGCATATGGATATGGAAAAGTTTCGTGCGCATTTTCCCAACATCTACGAGAAATGCCTGCAAACAGGTATTGACGTGGCTCAGCAGATGATACCGGTGGCGCCCGCTGCTCACTATTGCTGTGGCGGAATAAAGGTCGATGAACACGGATGCTCCTCTATTCGCAACTTCTACGCCTGTGGTGAATGCAGCAGCACAGGTCTGCACGGTGCCAACCGGCTGGCTTCCAATTCGCTGCTGGAGGCATTGGTATTTGCCCATCGGTGTGCGGCCCATGCTGCAGAAAGAATTGATCAGATCGTAGGACATCCGGATCTTCCCGACTGGAACGCTTCCGGAACGACAGATCCGCGTGAAATGATCCTGATCACCCAAAGTCTTAAAGAGCTTCAGCAGGTTATGAGCGACTATGTGGGGATTGTGCGCAATGACGTGCGTCTGCAACGGGCCATGCGCCGGCTCGATCTGCTGCATGAAGAAACCGAAGAACTGTACAAAACCACTTCTGTATCGCCACAGTTACTGGAGCTGCGCAACCTGATTACTATCGGATTCCTGATCGTAAAGGGAGCACAGTTTCGTAAAGAAAGCCGGGGACTCCATTACAACACAGACTATCCTGCCAAAAGTAGTTTACTGCAAAATGTAGTGTTGTAGTACGATCAGGCTACGGGCAATAATATTGAAAAAGTGCTGCCTTTACCCGGAGCGCTTTCCACCTTCACCTTTCCACCGTGCGCTTCTGCCATGGCTTTTACATAGCTAAGACCCAGTCCGAAGCCCTTTACATCATGTAGGTTGCCGGTGTGTGCCCGGTAAAATTTTTCAAACACTCTCGACTGTGTTTCCTTATTCATACCGATACCGTTGTCCTTCACTTTGATAACAAGCATTCCGCTTTGGTTCACCGTTTCTACTTCTATTTTGGGCTGGTCTTTAGAGTATTTTATGGCGTTGTCCAGCAGGTTGAAAATGATGTTAGAAAAGTGCACATCGTCGGCGTTGACGTTGTGGTTGTGCGCCGCAAGCTTCAGGGTGAGCGATCCGTTGCGTTCCTGTATCTGCAGCGAAAGGTTGTCCGTTACCTTTTGAATAATATCATGCGCATTAAGTGTTTGCAGGTTCAGTCTCACTTCCTGTCGCTCTATACGTGCAGCCTGCAATATTTTTTCCACCTGCTTATTCATTCTTTTATTCTCGTCTTTGATCATGCTGCTGTAGTACCGTATCTTCTCTGTGTCGTGGATCACTTTTTCGTTCGTCAGTGCATCAATAGCGAGCGATATGGTGGCCAGCGGAGTTTTGAGCTCATGGGTCATATTGTTGATAAAGTCTGACTTGATCTCAGAAAGTTTTTTCTGCGTAAACATCTGACGAACCGTTAGCGCAAAGGCCGATATAATGATGATGGTAAAAATGATAGACCCTGCAATGATCCAGCCCAGTCTGCTGACGATGTAGTTGTTATTCTCTCTGAAGTATAGAATCAGCGTTTCCTTGAAGGGCGAGTTTTCTGTTGTGAGCTGCACTCTTATTGCGGCATGGCTTTCCTCAGGCCGGTAGCCCGGTGAGCGAAAAAGGGTATTCTGAAAAATATCGGTGATGATGTATTCGTATTTTTCTTTGATGCCCGTACGTTTGATGGAACCGCTGATGAGCCGGTCCACATCCTTTTGCTCCATGAAGCTGGTCGTGAAATTGGACAAGTACCAGTTCTTTGATTTTTCATCCTGTGGATACTGGCCGATGACGTTGAAGTAATTTTGGTAAAACTCCTCCTTAATACGGTTTACGGCAGTGTTTATGTCTTGTTCGTGTTGCTGCTTGCGGAGGCTTATGGCACTGCGTATCCAGGAGATCTGGATGAAAATGATGCCCAGCACCGAAAGCGTGATCAACAATACGATAACAGGAAAAACTTTTTTCATCCAAAAAGGTTTGGCTCAGTGAGCACCATGATCTGTAAAAATAATATACCCCGGGTGGCGGCCCGCAGCATCGCCCTCAGGTTCCTCGTAAACTTTTCTTAAAAAAAATTAGTTTTTCCTTTCACTTTCTTCCATCTGGATTAACTTACAGTGTCAACAATATCGCTTTTGAAACCGGTAATCAGCGCAAAAAATCTTACGAAATCTTTTAAAGAGTTTAAAGCCGTCGACGATTTGAGCTTTTCTATCGAACAAGGTTCCGTTTATGGTTTCCTTGGAGAAAATGGTGCCGGTAAAAGCACCACTATGCGCATGTTGCTGGGGCTCATCAGGCCCGATGCCGGGCAGGTGTTTATTAAAGGCCGCGAGTTTACGAGCCGCAGGAGGTACCTGCTGAAGTATGTGGGAGCTATCATTGAACGGCCCGATCTTTACGGCTTTCTTTCAGGCTGGGATAACCTGCGGATGATGGCTTTGTTGAGTCGTAAGCCGATAAGAAGAAAGCAGCTCTATGAGGTGTTAGAACTTGTGGGTCTGAGGGGCAGGGAACAAGACAAAGTAAAAGACTACTCCCAGGGCATGAAGCAAAGGCTGGGCATTGCTATTGCTTTGGTGCATGAGCCCGATCTGCTCATTCTCGACGAGCCTACAAACGGCCTCGATCCGCAGGGTATTGCCGAAATGCGGTCACTGATACTGAAGCTCAGCCGGGAACATCAGAAAACGATATTGGTGAGCTCGCATTTGCTGTATGAAATAGAACAGATCGCCACGCAGATGCTTATTATTCACAGGGGCAAAAAGGTGATCGAAGGCAATGTGGCGGAGTTGCTTGACCCTAAGGAAACCCTTTTCGACATCAGAATGGAACCCGACGATATGGTGCTGCGCTCGCTGAGGGAGAGCCGCTGGCAACCCTATGTGGCAGAAGCCGGGCAGGGTATGCTCACCATGAAGATGCACCCCAGGCAGATGCCGGAACTCAATCGCTGGCTGGTACATCAGCATGCTGCCATTCTCGAGATCCGTTCTCGTCATTCACTCGAAGCATATTTTTTGTCACTCACGCATGAAGCAGCTCGTTAAACTTGAACTGTATAAGATTTTCCGGCGACCGCGCACCTATATAGCCTTTGGCGTTATAGCCGCTGTTACGTTGATTATAGAAGCCGCGTTGTATGCCGATGGCAACAGCTTTATTCAGTTTGCCCTGGCCAGCGTCACGGAGCAGTTCGATCTGCAGGGCAATATCATCAATGGTTACCTCGTTACCTACATCGTTCTGCAGTCGCTCATCGTCAATATTCCGTTGCTGGTGGCACTGGTAGCGGGCGATGCCATTGCCGGTGAGGCCAATAACGGAACCCTGCGCCTCTTGCTCACCAAACCGATAACGCGGGCTAAGCTGGTCTGGGCAAAGTTTCTGGCCAGCGTAGTGTACACTTTGCTCCTGCTGCTGTGGCTGGCTATAGTATCGCTCGGTTTGTCACTCCTTATCTTCGGCACCGGCGATCTGATCAATATGAAAAGTGATGCGATGGTGTTGCTGCTCAAAGACGATGTGCCCTGGCGTTACCTGGCGGCCTTTGGCTTTGCCGCATTAGCTATGACCTCCGTGGCCGCATTGTCCGTGCTGCTTTCCGTGTTTGCCGAAAACTCTATCGGACCTATTGTGAGTACTATGGGTGTGATTCTGTTTTTTACCATCATTACCAATCTGGGGCTGCCCTCATTTGAGGTAATCAAACCCTACCTGATGACGACACATATGATAGCGTGGAAAGGTTTTTTCAACGATCCGGTGCCCTATGGCGCCATTTTGAAGTCGGCGCTGGTGCTCACCGCCTATATCTTTGGCTTTGTGCTCACCACCATAATAGTTTTTAGTAAGAAGGATATTAAGACATGAGAAAGTTGATTTTGATGATCGCGCTGCTTTGGGGAAGCGTAGCGGCCGGTGCTCAGTCTTTGTCGGCAGAAGAGCTTTTTTACGGCATGCGCGACAAGCTGGAGCAGGTACATGACTATGTGGCCGAGGTAAAGATGAAAATAAATATCTCCTTTATGCGGGTGCCGGTGCTGCACGGAAAACTGTATTTCAAAAGCCCCGACAAAATGAAGCTGGAAAGAAACGGAGGCATTTCTATCTTACCCAAAAAGAGTATCAGCCTCACCCTCAACAACCTGGTGCCCGGCGGCGAGGCTACCGTAATCGATGCAGGCCGCCAGATAATAAACGGGAAAAGCCTGCGGGTGATTAAAGTGATACCGGACAGTGACCAAACGGATATTGTACTCACCAAAATCTGGGTGGATGAGCAAAGACTTCTGGCCATACGTACAGAAACCACCACAAGAGACAACGGTACGGTGACAATGGATCTTAAGTTTGGAAAATATGCTGCGCTGGCTCTGCCCGACGAAGTGATATTTTATGTGGATGTGAAAGAATTTAAAGTGCCAAAGGGTGTGGCTATGGACTATGACCCGCAGGCAGAAACCCGCCCTGTAGAAGCATCTGCCACCGGAAAACCCCGAAAAGGAACCATTAAGATCAGCTATCTCAGTTATGAAATAAATAAAGGCCTCGACGACCGGATCTTCACCAGCGAAAAGAATTAAGCCACCATTTTTAAACATCATTTCAATTCATTAGCTTTAGCTGAAATTTTCTGTATTTAGTATGAGGTATTTGTTAGCATTCGCAACCTTAGTGCTTGTTTTTTCAGCTTGCAGCAAGGCTCCTGAAAACTCTCCAAGCAAGGAAGATGACCTGCGCGGCGGTAAATGGAAGATGGTAGCCGGTACGCAAAGACTCGATCCTGCCGTAGGGATGGACACCATTTATCATTATTACGATTCGCTGGCGCTCTGCGCAAAAGACGATTATCTCGTTTTTTCTGAAAACATGGACGGCACGCAGAACAGTGGTGAAAAATGCGACCCCAGCGAACCCGATGTTGTGGATTTTAAGTGGTTTTTGGAAAATAACGGAAGCAAGATCAACTTTTACAACGCTACGCAGACCTTTCTTCATCAAAGTGCAGTAAGTGCGCCGTTTGTAAGCTTTGGCCCCAACGAGTTTACGATTCGTTATGTAGAGTTGATGGCAAGTACGAATGCTCCCGGTAAAAACGATACGATGACCTATACGTACACCTTTCGAAAACAGTAACCAGTAACTTTTTTTCATAAAGACCACTGGTGCATGCCGGTGGTTTTTTGTTCAATATATTTCATCATAGGCGCAATTAGTACATTTGCAGCCATCAAATCAAGCGAGTTCATTTTATGATACATATTTCTTTCCCCGACGGCGCCGTACGTTCTTACGAAGAAGGCATCTCGGCGCTGGAGATCGCAAAATCAATTAGTGAGGGCCTGGCGCGCAAAGTGTTGGCCGCCGAAGTAGACGGAGAAGTGTGGGACGCTACAAGGCCCATTTCTAAAGATTCGAGTCTGCGCCTGCTGACCTGGGACGACAAAAGTGGTAAATCTACTTTCTGGCATTCCTCGGCACACCTGATGGCTGAAGCATTGGAATCTATCTTTCCGGAAACCAAGTTCGGTATCGGGCCTCCCATCGAAAATGGTTTTTATTATGATATTGATCTGGGAGGAAGGGCGATAAGCGAAGACGATCTGAAAAAGATTGAAGATAAAATGAAGGAACTGGCCCGCCAGAGCAATGCTTATCAGCGCCGGTCGGTACCCAAAGAAGAAGCCATTGGCTATTTCACTGCCAAAGAAGATCCTTACAAAATCGAACTCTTGCAGGATCTGAAAGACGGAGAGATTACCTTCTATACTCAGGGAAATTTTACGGATCTCTGTCGGGGCCCGCATATTCCTCACACCGGTTTTATTAAGGCCATCAAGCTTACCAATATTGCCGGTGCTTATTGGAGGGGAAGTGAGAAAAATAAGATGTTGACACGCATCTACGGTGTGACCTTCCCAAATCAAAAAGAGCTGGATGAATACCTGCTGATGATGGAAGAAGCAAAAAAGCGCGACCATCGTAAACTGGGTCGCGAACTCGATCTGTTTGCTTTCTCTGAAAAAGTGGGCAGCGGGTTGCCCTTGTGGCTGCCCAAGGGTGCTATGCTGCGTGAGCGCTTACAGCAGTTTTTGCAGCGTGCGCAATTGGATAGTGGCTACCTTCCGGTCATTACACCACATATTGGCAGCAAGCAACTCTATGTTACCTCGGGCCACTGGGAAAAGTATGGTAAAGATTCCTTTCAGCCCATCACCACACCCCAGGAGGGCGAAGTGTTTTTGCTAAAACCCATGAACTGTCCGCATCACTGCGAGATCTATAAGTCTTCGCCGCGCTCTTATCGCGATCTGCCCCTGCGTCTTGCAGAGTTTGGCACTGTGTATCGCTATGAGCAGTCGGGAGAGTTGCACGGGCTTACACGGGTGAGAGGATTTACTCAGGATGATGCGCACCTGTTTTGCAGAGCCGATCAGGTAAAAGATGAATTTAAAAAGGTAATAGACCTCGTCATGTTTGTGTTTGCTTCGCTCGATTTTGAAAATTACACGGCGCAGATATCACTTCGCGATCAGGAAGACCGCAGCAAATACATTGGCAGCGAAGAAAACTGGGAGATTGCAGAGCGCTCCATAATGGAAGCGGCAGAGGAGAAAGGTCTGAAAACCGTGATAGAGTATGGTGAAGCCGCATTTTATGGGCCGAAGCTCGACTTTATGGTTCGGGATGCACTGGGACGTAGCTGGCAATTGGGAACGATTCAGGTAGATTACAATCTGCCCGAAAGGTTTGAGCTGGAATATGTTGATGCAGATAACAGCCGCAAAAGACCGGTGATGATTCACCGGGCGCCCTTTGGATCTATGGAGCGGTTTATAGCCGTGCTACTGGAGCATTGTGCCGGCAATCTTCCCCTTTGGCTGGCCCCCCTGCAGGTAAAAGTGCTGCCTATCAGCGACAAGTTCAGCGAGTATGCACATTCGGTAGCTGCCCATCTTCGTACATCAGACATCCGCGCAGAGGTGGACGACAGGAGCGAAAAAATCGGTAAAAAGATTCGCGACACCGAGCTGATGAAGGTACCCTATATGTTAGTTGTAGGAGAGAAAGAAATGAACGAAGGAACCGTTGCCGTGCGCAAACATGGAGAGGGCGATAAGGGATCCATGACCAGCGGCGAGTTTACGGACCTGCTAAAATCAATTGTTAACCAGCAGACGAACGGCAGAAAGCCGGAGGCAGTGGCATAACTTTTTTCAAACTGGATTAGTTTGTTGATATTACAAATACGCTATTTTTGCCATCGTTATTAATAAATTTTAATGCAAAAAAGAAGCAGAGGACCTTTCATAAGACCAAGACAAGTACAGCGTGAGCACAAGCTCAATAATGAAATAACAGCGCAGGAAGTGCGCGTGGTAGGCGAAAACATCGAACCCGGTGTTTACCCGCTCGCCAAAGCGCTTCAGATGGCTACAGAGCTGGAGGTTGACCTTGTGGAGATTTCTCCAAATGCCGTACCCCCGGTTTGTCGGTTGATCGACTATCAAAAGTTTCTGTACGAAAAGAAGAAAAAGGATAAAGAACAAAAGGCCAAATCGAAACAGTCGGAAGTGAAAGAAATTCGCTTCACACCCAATACCGACGAACATGATTTCGACTTTAAGTCAAAGCATGCCGAAAAATTTCTTCAGGATGGCAACAAGGTGAAGTGTTATGTGCAGTTCAAGGGTCGCGCCATAATGTTTCAGGAACGCGGCGAACTACTGCTGCTGAAGTTTGCCGAGCGCCTTGCCGAAGTAGGCTCGCTGGAGTCTATGCCCAAGATGGAAGGCAAGCGGATGATCGCCATTTTTACACCGAAAAAGAAGAAGTAGATTTTAATCTCGGTTTAATACTTTAACATTTTGTTAACAAAAATAAATTGGCATTTTTTAATGCCATTTTTATTTTTGTACCTGTAATCAATGCCGATGTAGCGTTTCCATCCATTATAAAAAAGTTTTCATGGTGATAGGGTTTATAGGGGCTGGTCTGTTCTCAGACTGGCTTTCTCTTTGTACATAGCTCATCAAAGCCGCACCAGTTGCCCATCTTCATATTCCTTCCATGCGTTTTTTTTCGATCCCTTTAAGGTCGCTCTGAGGTGCAGATAAACATATGGCTATCAAATCCAATAGAAAATATTATTTAATTCTTAACGGAATTGTTTTCAGTAATTTCAATAGAGATTGTTTTGAAATAATTTTTTACCGCGCTATTGTTTTTTTAAAAAAATATTATTTTTGCAACAGTTTTCATAGTGATAGGGTTTATAGGGGCTGGCCTGTTCTCAGGCTGGCTTTTTTATTTTAACTTACCAAACATTTCTGCTGCACATGCTGAAGTTTTTAAGTTTCCTTTCTACCATTCTGTTGTCCGTCTTTTCATTTGCTCAACCGCTATCCGCCTATGTCAATCTGCAAAATCAGGTAATGGTGTGGGACGATGGAATTATCCGCAAGATTGATTATCTGACGCCCATATCACTTAAGATTGGCCGCACGGCTATTCCTTATCTCGACAATTCGCGCTCCTTCAAAATATATTATGGAGGCGGGATGCGCACCATCAATGCCGGCTTTACCAATGACTATTTTGTAAGTGACAATCTCGTTGCCTACATCAATGCCCGGTCGCTCAATGTGTTCGACAACGGTGCTACGCGCAATTTGTCACCCATGGTTCAACAGTACTTTCTTGGCGATAGCGTACTCTTATTTCTCGACGGTATTCGCAGTGAATGGAAGGCTTATTACAACGGCGATATCTACCCGATTGAAAATTTTCTGGCTGCAGAGGCTATTGAGGTGGTGAAAGTTTCGGATAATATTGCCGCCTACGACAATTACGCCAATCAGTTCCGGATATTTTTTCACGGCACTGTTTTCGCGCAGGAAAATTATGCAGTGAGTAGTTTCGATGTGGGCCGCAATACTGTGGCCTATGTGGATATCAATCGGCAGTTCAAAATTTTTCATAACGGCAATACAATAGTTGCAGAAGCTTTTCCACCACAGAACTACGCCGTGGGCGATAATGTGGTGGCCTATGTTTCTAATGACGGATATTTCAAAGTTTTTTACGACGATACCGTTACCACCATTGGTTTCTTTCGGCCAGACTATCGGGTGGGAGATTATGTTGTGGCCTATCGCGATGGCGGCGGCTACTTTAAAGCCTTCTATAAAGGGGATATCATCACACTCGAAAGTTATTACCCCGACAATTATGTAGTGCAATACAACTCTATTGCTTACGTAAACCGCGCAAACGTGCTCCGCCTGATGTCTGAAGGTGAAGTGTATGATGTATCGACCATCTTTAGCAATGGTGATGCATCCACCAGCGAAGGCTGGCAACTTACTTACGATGTGCTCCGCTACAAAGTGGGCGCCAATCTTTTCAGGATTTTTTACAAAGGCAACGAATATTAGAGATAGCGCTTAACCATACGCAGGTTGTGGGTTCGTTTCCGCAACGATACACTGATAATTCCTCCCGGGTCTATACGGTCAATGACCACTCTTCCACTGGTTTCTGTGGCATGTATGATGTTATGCTCGTCCAGCAGCATCCCTACATGCACAATCCGTCCTTCGTGATCGTCAAAAAAGGCAAGATCGCCGCATGCCGCATGCTGTAGAAAATCAACCGTAGTTCCTTCCGCTGCCTGTTGAGAAGCATCGCGAGGCAGGCGGATGTTGCTAAGCCGGTAAGCAAGCTGTGTAAGTCCTGAGCAATCAATACCTGCAATGCTTTTGCCGCCCCACTGGTAGGGTGCATGCAGAAATTGCAGGGCAGCTTCACGCAGCCGTGTGCCGTCGGCCACGCCATCCTCCGGCTTAAGCTTTCTGCCTTTAAATTTTCCGGCTTCCTGATGAAGGGTAAATTTCAATTTCATCAGCTCAGCGCCGGCGGGCAACCAGAGCTGGCCCTGTTCAAAAAGAAGATAGCCCTTACTATCGGCTGCCAGGGCGCGGGCTGGTTTCAGAAAATCTTTCCGGTGTATGGAGGTCAATTGCGACAGACGGCACCAGCCTATATACCCATCCCAGCTATTTCGGATTCTTACCCATTCCTTGGCGTTGGTTTCCAATATCTCAGCTTTCTCACCAAACAGCAATTGCGTAACCTGTTCAGCTCGGTGTGAGGGTTCGCTGCGAACGGGAAGTACCGAAACGTTACAGAAGGCGTAAGAAATCGTCATGACCATTTGTTAGCGTCGCAAATTACGACCTGTTGGCACGGTTTCAAAACGGCCCGAGCGCCGCATTTCGGCAACCGAAATCTTTTCTTAATTTAGCCCACTAATCTATGTCCGACCAAATGAGACTAACATATATTGGGCAGGCGTAAATGGAATTATTTATCAGACAAAAAGTTACAAAAAGGTTATGGAACCCACAATTGTTGCCTCCATCATAGGTGTGGTGGCTATTTTAATAGGTATATTTCTTGGTAAAATAATATTTGCTAAAAACACTCAGAAACAAATTGAAGAAGCGGAACAAACTGCAAAGAAGATCGTTGATGATGCAAAGGCACACGCGGAAACGCTGAAGGAGAAGAAGATACTGGAAGCAAAGGAGCATTTTCTACAATTAAAGAGTGAGCATGAAAAAGAAGTAATCCTCAGAAATCAAAAGATTGGCGAATCGGAACATCGACTGAAGCAACAACAGCAGAGCTGGAACGACAAGAATGCCAACCTTCAGAAGCAGATCAACGAAAACGAACAACTGCGTCAGAACCTCGATAAGCAGCTTGAAGTCGTAAATATTAAGCGCACAGAGCTGGAAAGACATCAGGAAGAACATATTCGCCGCCTGGAGAAAGTGGCCAATTTGAGTGCAGAAGAGGCCAAGTCGGAACTGGTGGAACTGGTTAAGGAAGAGGCCCGCACCAAAGCCATGGCGCATGTCAAAGAGATCATGGAGGAGGCCAAGCTTAATGCTACCAAAGAGGCCAAGAAGATCGTCATCCAAACCATTCAGCGTACAGCAGCAGAACAAACTATTGAGAATGCCATTACGGTGTTTAACCTTGAAAGTGATGAACTGAAAGGTCAGATCATTGGTCGGGAAGGCAGGAATATCCGGGCGCTTGAAGCGGCCACCGGTGTGGACCTGATCATTGACGATACGCCTGAAGCCATTGTGCTAAGCTGTTTTGACCCGCTGCGGAGAGAGGTAGCCCGCCTGTCACTGCAACGTCTTGTGCAAGACGGACGCATCCATCCTGCACGTATCGAGGAGATTGTGGAAAAAACCAGAAAGCAACTCGAAGAGCAGGTAATGGAAATCGGTGAGCGTACGATTATTGAGCTGGGCATTCATGGTTTGCACAAAGACCTGGTACGTATGGTTGGTAAGATGCGCTTCCGTTCGTCCTACGGTCAAAACCTGCTCATGCACTCAAAGGAGACGGCAAATCTTTGCGCCATTATGGCCTCCGAATTAGGACTGGGTCAGAAAGTGGTGAAGCTGGCGAAGCGGGCGGGTCTGCTGCACGATATTGGAAAAGTGCCCGACGAAGAGACCGAACTGAGCCATGCGCTGCTGGGTGCGCGGCTGGCTGAAAAATGTGGTGAACATCCGGCTGTTGTCAACGCTATCGGTGCCCACCATGATGAAATGGAGATGAGCTTTATAATTTCACCGATCATCCAGGCCTGCGATGCCATAAGCGGTGCACGGCCGGGCGCGCGGAGAGAAATGATGCAAAGCTATCTGCAGCGCATCAAAGACCTTGAGAGCCTCGCTATGGCTTATAACGGTGTGGAAAAGGCCTATGCGATACAGGCGGGCAGAGAACTGCGCGTCATTGTGGAGGCGGAAAAAGTGAGTGATGCAGATAGCGATCGTCTTTCCTTTGAAATTGCAGACAAGATTCAGAAAGAAATGCAATACCCCGGGCAGATAAAAGTGACCGTGATACGCGAGCTCCGGGCAGTAAATATTGCACGATAAATAAAAAACTGCCGCGTATGAACGCCGGCGATAATAGATCAAAAAGCCTCCGCAAACGGGAGGCTTTTTGATTTTTGCAAGACGTCTTGGGCTGAAGGTAAATAGGTCTATCCTTCTCCGGAATCTCCGGCATTAGCAGCAAACCGCTTAAGGCCATAGCCGGCGCCGGCTATGAGCAAAAGGCTTAGTCCGCCATCGAGGGGAACAGCGTTGCCACCACCGCCCCCACTCCCACCAGAGCCTCCTCCGGAACCACTACCTCCGCCTCCGCCATACATCCACCAATCCCACCAGTTGCCGGCTGATGCTGTATGTGGTATGGCAAGACTGGCCGTTAAGAGCAGCCCACATAGGATCATTTTTTTCATGGTTTTCATTTTAAAGTTTAAAAAAATAAGCTTCCAGAAGCAGAACAAAGGTCTTTTCCTGCAACCTATCGGCAGCCTGTTGCGCCGCCATTAACAGCAACTTTACTACTGTATTAATATTGCCTTAGTGGCTTAATTGCGGGTTTTGACCGGCATTAATTTTCAAAGTGACCTTTGTCACTCTCTTTCAGCACTTTATTGGCTTACTTCGCAAAGTAACCCGCTAGCGGCCCTACTCAATTTAGCCCGGTATCTGCACGCAATAATTTCATGTGTTCAAACCTTCGGAAATATGAAACCAGTTTTTTTCGCCTTCTCGCTGATCACTTTGTTGTTTTCTGCCTGCAAAAAGGAAGATTCGACTGACGTCGGATTCACCGACCTCAGCATCAATCTCAGCTTTGAAGTCGATGGAGCTCCTCTTGTTTTTGATACCATGCGCTATATTAACGCTGCAGGTGAACAATATTCTGTAACCCGGCTTGAGTATTTCCTAAGCCATTTCAGATTCTACAAGAACGGGTTGCCGTTGTTTTCTAAGGATACTACGATCTATGTGAATGCACGCAACACGGGCTCTTTTCTACTCCATCAATTGCCGGTAGGCAGCTTCGATTCCATAGCATGTTATATCGGTATTGACTCAGCGAGTAATGTGCACGGCAAGCTGCCACAAACCACGGAAATCGTTGGAATGGAGTGGCCGGATATGATGGGCGGGGGCTATCACTTCTTAAAGCTGGAAGGGCACTGGCAGGATACCGCGGGCACACCGGGCTATGCCATGCACCTGGGAACAAATATGATGCTGGTACATGCAGGCAGCTTTGTGGGCTACACGGTAAGGTCCGGAGCAACAAATAGTATCAACCTCGTCATGAATCTCAACGAATGGTATAGGAATCCGGCGAACTATAGTTTTGATCAGGATGGTGTTTATACCATGGGCGACATGATGCTGATGACCAAGATTGCTCACAATGGAGCCGATGTGCTTCAGTTTAAAGTGCCCTGAGTCATGGTGTCAAACAAGATCTACATACTGCTTTTCGCAACATTTCTATTTGTAAGTGCCTGCAAAAAGGAGGAGTCAGGAAATAATGAACCGCATCCACCTGTGGACAGTACAATAGTGCTGACTCCCTACGAAATAGCGGTGCCGGCACATTTCCCCAACATGATCATCCCCGAAACTAATAAGCCCTATGTAGAGAAGATTGCCTTGGGAAAAATGCTGTATTATGACCCCCGCCTGTCGAATGATGGCAGGAGCTGTGCCGGCTGCCATATACAGGCCCATGGCTTCACTTCTCCCAGGCTTGTGGACGGAATGCCGGTGTTACCCCATGTTAACCTGGGATGGTACTCAAAATTTATGTGGAATGGGTCCCAAACGGGCACGCTCGAAGACGTTATGCTCTTTGAAGTGCGGGACTTTTTTCAGGCCGACCTGAACAAGATCAATGCAGACTCGGCCTATCATTCTCTTTTCAAAAAATATTTTGGTGTCAATACCATTACCCATCAGCACCTGGCAGAGGCCCTCGCCCAGTTTGTCCGCACTTTGATTTCCCGCAATTCGAAGTACGACAGGTATATTACAGGCCGCGAAGATCTGAGCTATGATGAAATGGAAGGCCGCAATCTGTTCTTTACCGAAAAAGGAGATTGTTTTCATTGCCACTCAAACCCGATGATGACTGACGATGACTTTCATAATACCGGATTGGATAGTGTGTATAACAAAGAGGCTGACCTTGGTCTGTACAGGGTGACAGGCATCGCTACAGACAAAGGAAAATTTCGGACACCCAACCTCAGGAACGTAGCCCGGCGTGCCTACTTCATGCACGATGGGCGATTTACCACACTGGAAGAGGTGGTGGAGTTTTATAACAGCGGAGTGCACAAGGTGAACAACCTCGACCCGATCATGACCAAGCCGGGAAAGGAAAATGGACTGGGGCTTACGCCACAGCAAAAATATCAGCTCGTGGCATTCCTGAAAACTCTCACGGACGAAGAATTTTTGCAGGACACTGCGTTTGCACAACGGCCTGCCGCCAGGTAGCATATTAACTTGTCTTTCCCATTGTCATTTTGAAAAAGATGTACCTTGCAGCACGGCAAAAAACAAGAGCCGGGAGAACGCTCCATGCAATTGGAAGGCAAAAAAATAATACTCGCCGTTACGGGAAGTATAGCAGCATACAAGACACCCGAGCTGGTGCGACTGCTGATAAAAAGCGGTGCCGATGTCCGGGTGATCATGACACCAGCATCAACCCAGTTTGTGAGCCCTCTGGCACTATCTACAGTATCCAAACACAAAGTTCATAGCAACGTTAGCGATGGTGACGCATGGAATAACCATGTAGAAATGGGCAGATGGGCAGATGCCATACTGGTGGCGCCATGCAGTGCCAACACTATGGCCCGGTTAGCTGGTGGACTCTGCGACAATCTTGTTTGTGCGGTTTACCTTTCCGCCGCCTGTCCTGTGTTTGTTGCGCCAGCTATGGATGAAGATATGTGGATGCATCCCGCCACTCGGAGAAATTTGTCACAGTTGCAGGAGTATGGCAATATCATCATTCCGGTAGAGCACGGCGAATTGGCCAGTGGCCTCATTGGGGCCGGCAGGATGGCACAGCCGGAAAATATCGTTCGATATCTTGAAGAATATTTTTCTGATCGGGAAGATTTGCCTCTGAGTGGCCTCCACGCATTAGTTACTGCAGGGCCAACCTATGAGAGGCTCGATCCGGTTCGTTTCATAGGTAATTTTTCGACCGGGAAAATGGGGATAGCCCTGGCGGAAGCCCTTGCAAAAAAGGGCGCAGAGGTGACCCTCGTACTCGGCCCTACCACCTTATCGGCAGTACATCCCCGCATACATACAGTGCCTGTGGAAAGTGCCGCCCAAATGTATGAAGCCTGCCAGGAGGTGTTTCCCCGGGCTGCCATAAGCGTTTTAGCCGCAGCCGTAGCCGATTACCGCCCGGCAAACAAGGCCGAAGACAAAATAAAGAAGACCGGAGATGCGTTAGAACTATCATTGGTAAAGACCACAGATATACTATCATCGCTGGGGGCAAGTAAACGTTCCGGACAATTGCTTGTGGGGTTTGCGCTGGAAACCAGCAACGAACTGGAGAATGCCCGAAAGAAACTCGCGACTAAAAATGCCGATCTTGTTATTCTGAATTCACTCAAAGACGAGGGTGCTGGTTTTGGACACGAAACCAATAAAGTAACCATGATTGACAAAGAAGGGAATGTGATTCCCTTGCCGCTTGATACGAAAGCCCGTATTGCTGGCGAAATTGTAAACTATATTTTGAAGCTGAGACATGTTGAAGAAGTTGTTTAGTTGTATGTTGGCGCTTATGTGTTATGGCCTTGCGGGAGCTCAGGAGCTTAACTGCAAGGTAAAAGTGCTGAGTGCTGCCATACTCAATGTAGATAAGCAGGTTTTTAAAACAATGGAAAAGTCTATTTCCGACTTTATGAATACCCGGAAGTGGACGACCGATGACTATGGAATAAATGAGCGGATAGAAGTCAACCTGATGCTGAATCTTACGAGCAAGTCGGCAGACGATGACATCTACAATGCGACGCTTACGATTCAGTCTTCGAGGCCTGTATTTAATTCCAGCTACACCAGCCCGCTGATTAATTATGTAGATCGTGATGTGGTATTTCGTTATTCACAGTTTACTCCCTTTCAGTTTGATGACAACCGCGTAGTGGGTAACGATCCGCTGGCCTCAAACCTCACAGCCATTCTCGCCTACTACGCCTATATGGTGCTGGGTTTGGACTATGACAGCTACGCTCTGAACGGCGGCTCTGCTTTTTATAAACGTGCTCAGAATGTAGTCAACAATGCACCCGAAGATAAGGGCGTGTCGGGATGGAAGGCGGTAGAAGGCAACAAAAACAGATATTGGCTGGTCGATCAGATACAAAGTCCGCGCTTTTCTGAAGTAAGAAAAACACTTTATTCGTGGCACCGGCAGGGCCTCGATAATATGTATGCCAAACCGGAAGAGGCGCGGCAGATGATGCTCGGTAGCATACCCAAACTTAATCAGGTAAACCGCGAGAATCCCAGCTCTCTTTTGATACAATTTTTCTTCAATGCCAAAAGCGACGAGGTAGCCAAAGTGGTCGGTCAGCTACAGCGCGAGCAACGCACACCATTCGTCAATATGCTCTCTGCCATGGATGTGCCTAATACTACCAAATACCAGGCATTGATCAGATAATATGCAACGAAAGACACTTTTCTTCAGCATGCTTGCAGCAGCAATATTTAACGCTTGCAGCACCCGGGAACAGCCTCCGCTGACGCCCGAAAAAATGCAACAGGTTCTGTACGATATCCATCTTGCCGAAGCCTACAGTATGCAATTGCCGAAGGATAGCAACCACCATAATCAGGAGCGTAACCTCGATTCGCTTGCCGCTTACTATCAGGCTATTTTCACACACTACAAGCTAACACCCGAAGGCTTCTTACAAGCGCTCGACTGGTATAAGAAACACCCCGAAGATCTTGATACAATATACATCCGCATGATACCACAGATCAACGAAGAAGCCAGCAGATACAACAGGAACTAAATGCCGGCACTCAGCCGAATGTTGCTTATACACTTTCAGAACAGGCAACGCTAAGGGTCATTAGTGAAGCGCAGCAAGCGCTTTGGCCATTCTGTCCATCGCCTCACGGAGGTTTTCCATTGAAGTGGCGAATGAAATGCGGATACACTGATCATTGCCAAAAGCGGCACCATTGACAGTGCTCACATGGGCTTTGTGAAGAAGGTACATAGACAAGTCCTCATCGTTTTTTATGACTGTGCTGCCATCAGTTTTTCCGAAAAAGCTCGAAACGTTCGGAAACGCATAAAAAGCACCTTCGGGCTTGTTGATCTTTATGCCAGGCATTTTGGCAAGAGCGTCTATTACATAATCTCTTCTTTCGCGAAAGGCTTTTGTCATGGTCTGTGTGGGCTCCAGCGAGCTGCGGAGCGCCGTAATGGCGGCACGTTGTGTAATGGAGTTGGCACCGGAAGTGAACTGACCCTGAAACTTTTCACAAGCCTGCACCAGATCTACCGGCCCTGCAAGGTATCCCAGTCGCCAGCCGGTCATGGCAAATCCTTTAGACATGCCATTGACAATAATCACACGGTCCTTTAATCCTTGGAACTGAGCGATACTTTGGTGTGCGCCTGAGTAGTTGATGTACTCATATATCTCATCGCTGATGATGGCCACATGGGGATGCCGCAAAAAGACGTCTGCCAGGGCTTCCAGTTCTTCGCGACTATAAACGCTGCCGGTAGGGTTGCAGGGGGAGGAAAAAATAAATAAGCGGGTAGCAGGAGTAATAGCGGCCTCGAGCTGACCGGGCGTAAGCTTGAAATCAGCGTCTATAGTGCAGGGAATGTACTTTACCGTACCCTCGGCCAAAGCAACCAGTGCGCTGTAAGTAACCCAATATGGTGTAGGTATGATTACTTCGTCGCCGGGATTGATGAGGCATAAGACCGCGTTGGCCAAAGATTGTTTTGCGCCCGTGGAAACAATAATCTGCTCCGGTGTATAGTCAAGGTTATTATCTCGTTTCAGTTTTTCACAAATCGCCGTCCGTAGTTCGGGAATGCCCACTACAGGGGTGTATTTGGTAAAGCCCTGTTCCATGGCTTGCGTAGCTGCCTGGCAGATATGTGCAGGGGTAATAAAGTCTGGCTCACCCAGGCTGAGGTCTATAATATTGGCACCACCCGCTCTCAGTTCCCGGCCGAGTTTGGCCATTTTTATGGTTTGCGGTTCCTGAATTCTATCAAGTCGGCTGGCTAAAATCATCTTGCTGTTTTGAGATACAGAAATAAATAAGCAGCAAATCTAAAGAAGTGCTGCCTATACTCTATGTAAGTTGAGAAAGATTTATGGATTCACATACGCATGACTGAATGCATCCGTGAAAAAGTAGAGCCAAAGTGTGATGGCGATGATCAAAATGATGGCTCCGCCCAGTAGTGCTATCGTATTGCGATAGGCTTTGTTGATCGTTTTTACTTTGTGCAGCTCGCTGATATTATTGATGATGTTTTCGGTTCGCGAAAAAGCGGTTTCACCTTTTACAACATAGTCGTAGGCGCCATACTTCATACTATCAATGGCTACATCTATCTTATCCTGCCCCGACAGCATGATGACCTGTACCTCCGGGTGTCTCTCCTTTACCAGTTTCAGGATTTCAACGCCGTTTTTTGCGTCGGGTTTGTGGGCGCTGAGGTGGTAGTCGAGCACCATGATCTCGGGTTTGAGATCCATACTTTTCAACATTTCTTCACCATTATCGAAAGTTTTTATTTCGTAGATAAAACGTTCGTTCAGGTAATCTTTCAGCATTTCATTCTGTATCGGTTCGTCATCGACCAGAAATATATAGCGCTTGTCTGCCATGATTTGTGAAGTTCAATTTCGTAGAAAAATAGAAAAAAATATCAGAAACTAAAATGGTTTATGGATGATGTTCATCACACCCGGAAAAACGGCTACAAAGTTGCAATACGCCATTTCGGAATATGCTGCTCTGCATCAGCCCTTAAACTGATTCAGTTCATCAAATGCTTTGGAGCATACGCGATTGAGATTGGCAATAAGCGGAGGTAACCGGTCTGAATGGCCCGCCTCACTGGCGGTTTGCTCAATCAGAAAAATATGACTGATCTCTTCCTTTACGCCCATGTACGAAAGCTGTGGTTTGAGCGAGTGTGCGGCAATCTTCACGTTGTTGAAATCTTTTATCGCAAAGGCATCGTCTATTTGTTTGAGCAAACGGGGACCGTTTTCGAGAAACATCCCAATGTATTTGTTCATTTTCTCTTTATTGCCGCCTGTAAACTGACGTAAAAACTGCATGTCGGTAACGATATCCGGAAGGGCGGGTGCCTGCGGCGCCGGCTCCGCAGCGGCCTGCAGAGGTTTGGCAGTATGCAGAGATTTGCCTTCCAGCACATTTGCCATTTTCAACAGCAGCTCATCCGTATGGAAGGGTTTGGAAACATACGCATTCATGCCTGCTTTGAAGTATTGCTGCACGTCCTCCTGCAGCACATTGGCAGTCATGGCGATAATGCGCGTTTCTTTCGCAGGTGCGTTGAGCTCCCGGATCGCCCGTGTGGCAGCTACGCCATCCATGACCGGCATCTGGATATCCATCAGCACTACGTCGTAGTTATTGTCCTGCACTCTGGCTACCGCCTCTTTGCCATTTACAGCAATGTCTATGATAATGTCCGGTATCAACTCCTTCAGCGTGTCTTCAGCCACCATTCGGTTAAACTCATTGTCTTCTACCAGCAATAGTTTCACCTTGTTCAGTTTCTTCATCGTATCCTCATCCACTACTTTGTGGTTACCTCTTGCGGTCTGTATTTCCGATTCGTCCATGGGTATGACCACCGTAAAAGTTGTGCCTTTGCCCAGTTCGCTACGAACGCTGATGTCTCCATGCATCAAGGTAGCAAGTTGTTTGGAGATGGTCAGCCCCAAACCCGTACCGCCAAATTTTCGGGCTACATCAGTGCCTGCCTGTGTGAAGCTTTCGAATATCTTATCCACGTAGTCGGGGGCTATGCCAATGCCGGTGTCGATGATGTCGAACTGAAGCCAATACCGTTTTTCTTCCTGCTTAATGATCGTGGTTTTTACTTCAACGAAACCTTTGTCGGTAAATTTCACGGCGTTTCCCGCCAGGTTGATCAATATCTGATTGATACGTGTAGGGTCGCCCACCAATCTTTGAGGGATGGATTCATCCATGTCAATCTTCAGTCCTATTTGTTTTTCTTCTGCTTTCAGCATCAGCATATCGCGCACACTTTGCACCACTTCGCGCAGCGAAAAATCTGTTTGTTCGATCACAATTTTGCCGGCTTCGATCTTAGAAAGATCAAGGATGTCGTTTATGATGACCAGCAGGTTGTCTGCAGACTGCTGAATGGCGCGCAGATAGCGCATCTGATCTTCGCGGGGTTCTTTACCCAGCAGCAGCCGGGTCATGCCCACAATGGCATTCATCGGTGTGCGGATTTCATGGCTCATATTGGCCATGAACTGTTGTTTTAGCTGCGCTGTTTTTTCGGCAACTTCTTTCTCTTTTCGTGCCAGCTCTATTTGTTGCCTTATCTGCAAATTGCGCAGTTTATTGAACGTGGTTTGTTTGAAAATTTCTTCTTTCAGTTTTTCATAAGCTTTAAGGTGGTGGAAAGCCTTAGGGATATTTCCCATCTGATCGTATAAGGCCGAAAGCAACTCATGTACGCTCATTACATCATGTCGTCTGGAGTATTCGTCGGCCAGTATCAAAGCAGATTCCAGGTAGTGCAAAGCCTGACGCTGATCGCTTTCATCCATGAGCATACGACCCAGGTAGAAATGGCAAATGATCTGCACTTCTACATTGCCCATTTTTTGCGCCTTGTCGAGCGCCTCCCTCAGATAACGATCTGCATTGGGAAAGTCGTGCATCTTGTAGTACACCTTACCCATGCCGCTTTCAGCCATGATGCATGCCGCGGTTTCGGGCTCCGATTGCCGGCGATTCTCTTCGAAGTAACGGAGGGCCTCACGAAACTGCTCCTGCTTAAAGTAGATGTTTCCAAGCGTATTGTAGATAGAAATAAGCCGGCTTGAGTCATGAGCCTTTTCGAAGATTGGCAGGCAGCGCAGCGCATATTCCAGCGCACTGTCGTAATCATTAAGATCGTACAGCAGATTTGAGATGCTGGTGAGGTTTACAGACTGTAAGAATTCATCGCCAAGTTCTTCGTTGATGGCAAGAGCGCTTTCGTAATAACTTAAGGCATTGCTCAGGTCGCCCAGGTCGCGGTATATATTTCCGAAGTTGGCGAGGATACGGGCTTCGAGACTCCGGTCGTGGGCTTTTTTGGCAAGCGCGCTGGCCCGGTGCAGAGTCTCCAGTCCCAGCTCATAATCGCCCTGCAGCCAGTAGCAAGACCCTTTCAGGTTGTAACCCCTTCCTTCGCCCCGCTTGTAGGCTATTTTCTTCGACTGTTCGATGATCTCATCTGCCAGCGTGGCTGCACGCTCCACATCAAAATTGCGGAGCTCAACGGCCATGTCCACCATCTTATCTATTTTTTCTACATCGTCGGTTAAAGCGTCAAATTCCTGCTGCAACTGTTTAAGACGTGGCGTGTCCATGATAGCGATATTCGTTTTCATAAAAATAAAAACCCCCTGCGTTCATGCAAGAGGTCATCATGTTATTTTAGTTTCACCGGTTATTCCGGTCAAGGATTAACCGTTATGTTCCTGGCGATGGTATTCTTCCATTCCTTTGTCTTCGTAGCTGGTAAATACAGCGCAGCCATGCCCGATCAGCGACAGTCCCCATGCAGCAATGATCCATGCATGCCAGGGATAAGCCCAATGATGTTCGCCTTGTTTTTTGTGAATCATCACCATAATCACCGTAGCAATGGCAAATACAACAAAATGAATGAAGAACGTGCGCTTTTGGCCGGCAGTAGGAACAACTTTACGAGGCATCGTAACTTTTTGATTTTGCGCAAAGATAATAGGGTGCAGCCACAAAATGAAATGAGGTCTTTTGGATTTTTTACCAATAATATTTCTGCGTTCCGAGGGGTTCTTTTTCTGCACGTCTCGCCTCTTGCTCCATGGGGTGATTGTAGTAGCCGTATTTGTATGAAAGCCAGGCGTACCGGGCCAAAAATCTCAGGTATCCCAATCGCTCAAACTGTTCAATATGTTTTAGTTCGTGCTGAACCCAATTTTTCTCTGCCAGAAACTGCTTGCGACTAACGCCATAAAGATGGATGGTTTTACCCAACACCATGGCCATCCTTCCGGATTTGCGATAGCCTGCGGCCATTTTTGCCAGCATAGAATTCTCTTTGATGTAAATGCGAGTCATTTTGCAAACGCTGTCCTGCAACGGGCAAATTTGGTTCCGAAAAAGTAAATATCTTGTACCCTTCAAAAAAACCGGCGCATGCAACCATCTGCAGTAGGCAATAATGAAGGTACGGAGCTGATCAGTAGCACCAACGATCCTGCACTGGATCAAATCCAGAATTTCCAGGGAAAATACCCAAAGCAAATCTGGGCCTTGTTTTTCTCCGAAATGTGGGAGCGTTTCTGTTTTTACGGAATGCGGGGCATGCTCACTTTCTTCATGGTTTATCAATTGGGTATGGCTAAAGACACTGCCAATCTTCAATATGGAGCCACACAAGCCTGGGTGTATGCCTTTACCTTCATCGGCGGATTATTTGCCGATAAAATTCTCGGGTTTAGAAAATCATTGTTTTGGGGAGGGCTACTTATGATCGCCGGCAGTGTTATTCTGATGGTAGATCCCAAAGCTTTCTTTTTCACGGGTATTGCCTTTCTTATTATCGGAACCGGTTTTTTTAAGCCCAATATTTCGTCGATGGTAGGCCAGCTCTATCAGCCCGGAGATGCGCGCCGCGATGCGGGTTTTTCATTGTTTTATTCCGGCATCAATATCGGAGCATTTTTGGGAGGTATTCTGATGATTGGGGTGGGCAAGGGTGAAATTTTTTCGTCGCTGATACCAGAAGCTTTGAGATGGAATGTAGCTTTTGGACTTGTGGCACTGGTGATGACCATCAGCCTGCTTACTTTTCTGTTTACTCATAAAGGACTTGGACCTATTGGGAAGGCGCCTATCGACTACCAGAAATTTCGTCAGAAAAAATGGTATGAGTATGCGGTGTATATCGGGGCGCTGGCATCTATTCCGCTCATCATCACCATGGTGTCCAATACCCAATACACCGATTATTTCATGTATTTCATTGGTCCCTTCAGTATTGTTTACCTCATTTATGAAATGACGAAACTGAGCCGGAAGGAAAATGAAAAGCTAATCGCAGCTTTTGTGTTTATCATATTCTCCGTAGTGTTTTGGGCGATTTTCGAACAGGCAGGCGGATCCCTCAGCCTGTATGCAGCAGAGCACCTTAAAGCCAATCTTTTGGGCTTGCATATTGATCCCAACATGGTGAACAATTCTGCAAACTCTCTCTTCGTGATCATCTTCGCGCCGCTGGTGGGGCTGGTGTGGCTCTGGCTGAACAGAAAGAAGATGGAGCCGAATGGAATTATCAAGTTCGGTATCGGATTTCTGCTTTTAGGACTTGGCTTCTACACGTTTTTTACCGGAAAGTTTACCGCCGGAGCCGATGGTGTTGCATCACTGAATGTATTTACCCTGGCTTATTTTGTTGTCACTTTCGCTGAGCTTGCATTATCTCCCATTGGCTTATCATTGATGACAAAACTGGCTACACCGAAGCTGCAGGGCTTTATGATGGGCATGTGGTTTTTGGCCAGTGCCTACGGGCAATATGTGGCGGGGCTGTTCGGGGCAGAAATTTCGCCGGATAAAAATGCGACCCCTGCCCAAAAGCTTGAAGTTTACAGCGCAGGATATCATCAGTTTGCTATCTACGCACTCATTGCCGGAGTGTTGATTATTGTTATTTCTCCGTTCGTGAGAAAGTTAATGCACGAGGTAAAATAATGGACGGGTCACTACCAGCATATGCAGTAATCGTAGCGGGCGGCCAAGGCACCCGGATGGGAACAGCCATACCCAAACAATTTTTGCCCCTCAATGGTCGTCCTGTTCTATATCATACGCTTCGCGCCTTTACGGAAGCGATTGTGGGCATACACATAGTGCTTGTATTGCCTGCCCATCAGATCAGTTATGCACAAATAGTGCTGCAGTCTTTTCCCGAGAGGATTGATATGACTATTGTTGCCGGTGGAGAAACCCGCTTCCACAGTGTGCAGAACGGGCTGAAAGACATTCCCGACCAGGCTATTGTTTTTGTTCATGATGGCGTGCGCCCGCTGGTAACGTCAGATTTGATTCAAAGGTGTTATGAACAGGCTTTGGAAAATGGCAGCGCCATCCCCGCCATTGCCGCCACCGATAGTATGCGACGGGTTACCGAAGCAGGCTCTTTTCCGCTCGACCGTTCTGAAATTCGACTGATACAAACACCCCAAACCTTCAGGGCATCAATTTTGCTGCCTGCCATGCAGCAGCCCTATCGTGCCGCCTTTACGGACGAGGCTACGGTGGTGGAGCACAGCGGTACTCCGGTTTTTCTGGTTGAAGGTGAAAAAGCAAACCTGAAGATCACCACACCCGAAGATCTGTTGGTAGCCGAAGCGCTACTTAAAGCAAGGCAGGAATAATGAAGCGTTTTATAGGATTTTTTTTGGCAATGTATGGGTTAGGAATGCAGCCTCATTTTGCAGCCGCGCAGGGGAAGGACACGAGCATCTTCGCCTTTCCCATACAACTTGATGAATATACCCTGAAAGCATCGAGGGAAGGCTGGGATATTGCTGGCTTCATTCGCCGTATTCAGCAGGATACCACCTTTTACAAAGCTTTCAAGACCCTCCATATTGTGCCTTATACAGCTACCAACGATATCCGTATCCTAGGCAGGGACAATGAAACCATAGCTTCGCTTCATAGCAAAACGCAACAATTTGTTGCAAACGGTTGCCGCAGCATGAAGGTGCTGGAAGAAAAAACTACCGGCGACTTTTACGACAACAAGGGCGGGTACAATTACTATACTGCCGAGCTATTTGCCTATCTGTTCTTTACCTCTAAGCCGGTTTGCGGCGAAAATAACATTGTAGCCGGTTCGGAAAATGAGCGCGGCAAGGGAGAATTGGAAAAACGCAAATGGCAGTTGAAACAACTCATCTTTAACCCCGGAAGCAGGGTAGCAGGGGTGCCATTTGCAGGAAATAAAGCGGCGATATTTGACGAGGATATTGCAAAAAGGTACAACTTCAAACTTGTGCTTGCCGAATATGATGGTGAGGACTGCTACCTTTTTATGGCGACACCCAAAAAGGAATTCCGAAACGAAGTAGTGTATAATGAACTCTCCACCTGGTTTCGGAAGTCGGACTATGCAATCGTAGCCAGAGACTATTCGCTTTCTTACAAAACCTGGATTTACGATTTTGATGTGCGGATGAAGGTCCGCCTTAAAGAAATCAATGGAAGGCTAATGCCCGTGCGCATCAGCTACGGTGGCAACTGGCATGTGGCAACAAAAAAAAGAGAGCGTGCGCAGTTTATGAGTGTGCTGAGTTTTTGAGGTTAGAGGTTGCTATTTCGAAATACGAATGCATCATCTGGTCCGAGCGTCTCGCTCAGACCAATATTTTGAAGCGTCCGCTTCCATACAAAAGCCAGTTTACATTTTTACTATGCTTTTTTGTTCGTACTCATACGCTTCAAGTGCACATATCGTCGTTGGACTAAGCGTCTTACTCAGACCGCCTTCTGGAAAGCAGAACACTGAGCTTTAAGCCCCATGATGCATAGAGAGCCGTATGTTCGCCATCTCGGGCGTTTTGATCTTCAAAAGCATTTAGAAAATTGAAGGTTGGAAAATTGTAGCTGATATGGCTGCTACTAGCCCGCTCGTCTTCGATATTTAGTGCATGCAATGCATTATGCCTTACGCCAAGCCCGATATAAGGTTGCAGAAAAATTTGGTTAGCGATTGGGCGATTCGTTCCTATAATGACACCAAGTCCGAAAACATTTTTGAAGATGTCAGCACTTCTATAATTTAGCTCGCGATGCGTACCATCATTTACTTGTTGCAAGGAATAATTATTGCCCTTTAGCTCCTGATTTCTCCAGAAAAATTCCAGCCCTACAAAATTCTTATGTTCAGTGGAAAGAAAATGTTTCGCTTCGGCGCGCAGATACAAGTCAAAATTGATCTTGTATCGTTCACGGTTGACAGGAGTTAAGAGATAGGTTTTTAAAGGAATACTCGCCTCCAGCGAATATGCCCAGCGATTGCCCGGTTGATATTCCAGACCTACAGGAATGCGGGCACCATAAAGGTCAAGCAGGGCTGTGGGAGTAATATAGGCGCTCCATGCGGGTATTCTGGCAGAAGGACTTTGAGCGAAAAGCGTAGCACACCAGAATGATAGAAGTATGACGGTGATTTTTTTCATTGAATACCAAAGTATTAAAATTACTATTTTTTGAACCGATGGAATGTTCGGTTTCTTTATTTCGGGGTACCGCTCCTACGGAGCTCAATGACTGAGCTTTGCTTTTTTCTATTAGGATGGCGCTCCTACAGAGCTCAATGGCTGGGGTGCGTTTTTCTCCATTAGGATGGCGCTCCTACGGAGCTTTCAAATGTTTTTGCGGCATTATTCAGCCTTTACTAGTCTGAGCATCCCGCTCAGAGCAAATTTTCACTATCTGGTCTGCGCGTCTCGCTCAGACCAATATTTTGAAGCGTCCCCTTCCATACAAAATGACAGTTTTTTGTTCAGACCGATATTTTAAAGTGTCCACGTCCTTCTAAAAATCTCAGTTTACAGCTAAAATTACCTTTCGCGTCTTTCGCCCTTAAACAAAATCCTCTGGCTAACAACTAATAATTATTTTTGCGGCACATTCATTTTACCTCATGGAAGAATTGAAACTGAAACTGAAGCAACAAATCATCGAAAGCCTGAATCTACAGGGTATGGAGCCCAAAGATATCGACGACAATGCGCCCTTGTTTGGCGAAGGTTTGGGATTAGATAGCATTGATTCGCTCGAACTGATGGTACTATTGGAGCGCAACTATGGCATTAAAATAGAAGATGCCCGCGAAGGACGTCGGGTATTGTCTTCTGTTCAATCGATGGCTGAATACATCCAACTGCATCAAAAAGCTTAGATAGCCGCATAACTAATGGCGGATCGTATTGTTGTCAGCTCTGTCGGAATTTTTTCTGCCCTTGGTCTTGGTAAGGACCAGCACTTGCATGCCCTGAAATCAGGCAGTTCCGGCTTGCAGCATCCCGAATTCCTGCAAACGGTTCATGCGCCCGAATTTGTGATGGCTGAGGTAAAGAAAAGCGACAACGATCTTGCTGCCGGGCTGAGTTTGCCCACAGGCGCCAATGGTTATACGCGTACCACCTTACTGGCACTCACTGCTATGCGCGAACTCTTGCGCTATGTTGACCGGTCTTTGCTTGCAGATAATCGGTTTGCCTTCATTAATGCCAACACCGTGGGCGGTATGTGTTCGGTCGAAAATATGTATCTCGACTTTATTTCGGAGCAGAAAGAAGGGGAATTTCTAAAGTATATCGATACGCTCGACTGCGCAGAAAGTACACAGAATGTAGCCAATTATTTTGGGCTTAAGCCTTTTATGGCTACCATTTCCACCGCTTGTTCGTCATCGGCAAATGCGCTCATCCTCGGCTCGAGAATGATACAGCAAGGCTTGGTGGAACGCGCTATCTGCGGCGGCTGCGATGCCATGAGCCGGTTTACGGTAAATGGTTTTCTATCCTTAAAAAATGTGGACAAAGCACCTTGTAAGCCCTTCGATCAAAATCGTATGGGCTTAAATCTGGGCGAAGGTGCCGGCTATTTGCTGCTGGAAAAGGAATCGGACGCAAAAAAGCGGGGCGCGGAGATACTCGCTTATTTCAGCGGTTATGCCAATAGCAACGATGCCTACCATCCCACAGCCCCCTCGCCCGATGGAGCCGGTGCGCACCGCACCATGACTCAGGCACTGCACAAGGCAGCGCTACAACCTGCCGACATCGGATATATCAACGCTCATGGCACCGCTACAATCAATAACGATGCGGCAGAGGGAAGAGCTATTGAGCGACTGTTTGGAGAAAAGCCCCCTGCTTTTAGTTCTACCAAAGCCTTTACGGGTCATACCCTTGCAGCCGCGGGGTCTATTGAAGCGATATTTTCGATTTGGTCGCTGCAGCAAGGCATCGTTTATCCCAATCTTAATTTTGAAACGCAGATGGACGAACTCAGTATTGCGCCGGCTACTGTCTGGAAGGAAGGAGAAAATATTCGTCATGTGCTCAGTAATTCTTTCGGATTTGGCGGCAACAATGTTTCACTGATATTCAGCAAGGCATGATGCAACCCATCTACATATTGTCTGCCAGTGCCATTAGTCCGCAGCATAGCTTCGAACCTTCGGAGTTCCTGCAGCCAATCGAAAGTTCGGATAATGGAAAACTTTTCGTCGTCGATCCGGATTACCGGCAGTTCATTAACCCGGTAGCCATCCGCAGGATGAGCCGGCAAATGAAAATGGGCATTAGTGCAGGAATGAAAGCGCTCCAAAACGCAGGGGTGGAACAGCCTGATGCGATCATTACAGGCACAGGGCTGGGCAGCATGACCGATATGGAGCATTTTCTTAAGGATATGATCCAACTGAAAGAAGAAGCGCTGAACCCAACCTATTTCATACAATCAACCTACAACAGTATCAACGGATGGATTGCCTTGCAATCGAAAAGCACAGGTTACAATCAAACCTATGTAAACCGTGGACTATCTTTTGAGCTTTCTTTGTTTGACGCACAGTTGTTTCTATCGGAAGAAAAGGATCGGAAAGTGGCGCTGGTGGGCTGTTTTGATGAATTAACGCCCGATTATTTTATTGTAAAAGAAAAGATCGGTTACTGGAAAAAGGAATTGCCCCATAGCCTTGATTTGCTACAACATGCAGATACTCCCGGAAGCATTGCAGGCGAGGGAACAGCATTCTTTACGCTGTCGAATAAGCCCGGAGGTGCACGGGCAATATTGCGCGGAGTTCGGATGTTACAGGATGCATGCCCCGAAAATGTTCCGCAGGCAATCGCTGAACTTTTGAACGAAAACGCGCTTACCGCCAATGATATTGACCTCGTGGTGACGGGTATGAATGGAGATGCCCGGTTTCAACCTTTGTATGTAGGCGCGATACAGCAAGTTCCGCAGTCGGTTCCTGTACTTGCTTTTAAACAGTTTACGGGTGAGTATCCTACCGCTTCGGGTTTTGCGCTTTGGCTCGCGCAGCATGTACTCCATACCCGGCAGGTTCCGGAGGCATTGCTTTACCGCCCGGGTAATGATCATCGGTTTAGAAATATCCTGATTATCAACCATTATGTGCTCAACACAGCATCGGTGATGCTGGTAAGCCGATTATAGCAGGGAGGTTAGCTTTGTCCTGCTTTCACAAAGGTGATACCGGGAAAAGATGAGAAAAAAAAAGCCGAAGATGCTATCCTCCGGCTTTGCGCATACTGTATTCATCTGCTTACGCCACTGTAGCTGCCTCGTTGGCAAAGGCCACTGCTTTGTTTACCAGATTTTTTGAACCAATGTAAATGGGACAACGCTCATGCAGCTCAGCAGGCTGCACATCAAGGATGCGCTGCGTACCATCGCTTGCTTCACCGCCAGCCGCTTCGATAAGAAAAGCCATAGGGTTGCATTCGTATTGCAGGCGCAGTTTTCCCTTTGCATTGCTCTTGTCGGCTGGATACATAAAGATGCCGCCTTTGATCAAAGTACGATGCATGTCTGCTACCATAGAACCTATGTAGCGGTGCGAATAGGGACGACCTTCTTCCTTATTGCTCTCCATGCAATAGTCGAGAAAGCTCTTCATGCCTTCGGAATATTTGGACGTATTCCCCTGATTGATGGAGTAGATCTTTCCTTTTTCCGGACATTTCATATCCGGATGCGAAAGGCAGAATTCACCAATTGAGGGCTCGAGTGTAAAACCGTTCACACTCAGTTTGGTGGCATACACCATCATGGTGCTTGAGCCGTAGATTACATAACCCGCTGCCATCAGCTTATTGCCTTCCTGCAAAAAATCTTCTGCGGTGCAGGGTTTGCCTAACTCGCTCACACGGCGGTAGATAGAAAATATAGTACCGATAGGAGCGTTGACGTCAATATTAGACGAACCGTCGAGCGGATCGAAGAGAACTACATATTTTGAATGGACAGAATACTCATCTTCGAAACACACAAACTCATCATTTTCTTCGGAGGCTATGCCGGCGCATTCGCTGCTGTTTTGCAACACGGCAATCAAGGTTTCGTTGGCATACACATCCAGCTTCATTTGCTCTTCGCCCTGCACGTTGGTAGCGCCGTGTTTGCCCAGGATATCTACCAGCCCGGCTTTCAACACTTGCTTGTTGATCATCTTACAGGCTAATCCGATATCGCGGAGAATGGCGGACAGTTCGCCGGTTGCCTGTGGGAACTTCCGGGTTTCCTGAATCGTAAACTCATCCAGAGTTATTAATTTCCGACGGGAATTCATTTGAATAATTTTTTTTCGATAAGGCTACAAAATTAACGCAGCAATTGCTGAAAAGCTAATGTTTACCGTCATTTACGGCAGCTTTATCCTTTCGTGAATTTTTAAGGTTATTGCAAATCACTACCATATTCTAAGGCACAGCAACTACCTTTGCACAACTTCGAAAACGGGCATGGTACAATATTTCAAGAATATCAACCGCCAGACGCTGGAGATCGAGAAGCCCGAAGGTGCTAATTGGATCAACGTGACGCCGCCATTCCAGGACAACGAGATTGATAATCTTTCTCGCGACCTTGATATTCCCCGCGATTTCCTGACGGATACCCTCGATATCGAAGAACGCTCGCGCTATGAAATTGACGAAGGGGTAAAACTCATTGTCCTTAAAACACCTGTGGAGAACAAATCGCTCAATGAAAGCGATGCCTATTATGTAACCATTCCTATCTCCATCATCATCACTGAGCGCAATCAGGTTATTACCGTCAACTCTTTTGAAAATGTAGCCATTCGCCGCTTCCTCAACACTTTTGCCAAGCGACACCCCGAGCGCCCTAATATGATGGTGCTGAAGATCTTCGAAAAAGTGGTGCTCGACTTTATGGAAGTACTCAAGGAGATCAATCACCGCAGAAATATCCTTGAACAAAAGCTCTATGATTCTAACCGGAATGAAGAGTTGCTCTACCTGATGCGGGTACAGAAAAGTCTGGTGTACTTCGTCACAGCGCTGCGCAGCAATGAACTGCTGTTGATGAAAATGGAACGCACCAACTTTCTGAATTGCGATGAAGACGAGCGGGAGTTTTTGTCGGATCTGATCGTCGAGTATTCGCAGGCGCTTGAGATGGCGGAGAAATATTCTACCATCCTTATCAGTACCCTCGATGCTTTTGCCAGCATCATCAACAATAATATGAACCTGGTGATGAAACGCCTTACAAGCATCACCATCCTCATCTCCCTGCCAACGCTCATTGCCAGCTTCTTTGGCATGAATGTGCGGGTGCCCTTCGAGGAGCGCCCCGAAGGTTTTTATCTCGCCATTATCCTTTCTATCATTACCGCTGTGGTGATGGTGCTCTACTTTAATAAGAAACGCTGGTTCTGATGCAGCCAAAACGCTTTAATATCCGCGTGTATGGCATATGGATACACGAGGGAAAGATTCTTGTAAATGAAGAACTGATCAGGGGCAGACAGATCACAAAATTTCCCGGCGGCGGATTGGAGTGGGGAGAGGGTATAGCCGACTGCCTGAAAAGAGAATGGAAGGAAGAGCTGGGACTCGACATTGATATTCTTGACCATTTCTATACCACTGATTTTTTTCAGCTTTCCGCGTTCGATGCATCGCAGGTGATCAGTGTTTATTATTTTGTTGCCGCACCAACGGTGCCGGAGGTGATCGTCAACCAACTGGAAAACGAGCGTACCTTTTGGCTCGACATTGCGCAGATGCATGCCGGACTTTTTCAGCTTCCTATAGACCGCAAGGTGGGCGAAATGCTCTCCCGGTATGTTCAATCCTCGCTGTTATAGAATTCGCCTAAGCGGTTATCAGCGCGGCAAGCGGACTGTGGCGCTATCTTTGTCCGCAGTATGAAACTTCTTCTTCGCTACCTGAGTAAGTACAAGCTGATGATATTTGTCACGCTGTTGCTTGCTTCCATCAATCAGATTTTCTCCCTTTTTGATCCGTACATTTTTGGTAAATATCTTATTGATCCTTTTGCCAACAAGGTAGAATACTATCGGAGCCACGGGCTCGATAATGAATATTTCCGGGGGGTGATGATGGCTTTGGGAATGCTCGTCGGCACGGCAATGGTATCGCGAATTGCCAAGGCTTTTCAGGATTATACAACCAATGTGGTCATTCAGAAATTTGGCGCAAATATTTATACCGATGGGCTGAAACACGCCATGAGCCTGCCGTATCAGGATTTTGAGGATAAACGAAGCGGAGAGACCCTCTCAGTACTCACCAAGGTGCGTACCGACTGTGAGAAGTTTATCATGAGCTTTATCAACCTTGTATTTATACCCCTGGTGGGTATTGCCTTTGTGATGGTTTATGCTTTTCGTCTCAGTCCCTGGCTGCCCATCATCTTTGTAGGAGGCGCTACCGCACTGGCATTATTGACCACCTTTCTGAGTAAAAAGATCAAGTTCATTCAGAAGAATATCGTTGCGGAGACCAATGCACTTGCCGGTTCCACGACCGAATCACTGCGCAACATCGAGCTCGTAAAAAGCCTGGGATTAACTAATCAGGAGATCAACAGGCTCAATGCTAACACAATAAAAATACTGGGGCTGGAACTGAAAAAAGTACGCAGTATCCGCGCCATATCCTTTGTGCAAGGCACCTTCGTCAATTTTTTGCGGCAGTGCATCATGTTCTCGCTCCTGTTTTTTCTTTTTCGCGATACCCTCACACTGGGGCAACTTTTTTCCATGCAGTTTTATTCCTTCTTTATTTTCGGTCCACTGCAGGAGTTGGGCAATGTAATACTTGCTTACCGGGAAGCCCAGGCTTCGCTCAATAATATGGAGACTTTGATGCAGCGCCCTGCCGAGCGGAAGCCGCTTCATCCGCAGCCCATCAATATGGTGCAGCATCTGCGCTTTAGCGACGTAAGCTTTCAACATCAGACTGCGCTGCGCCCTGCTTTGGAGCAAATATCTTTTGAGGTGAAGCTTGGGGAGACGGTGGCTTTTGTCGGTCCTTCGGGATCGGGTAAGACCACGCTAGTAAAATTGCTCGTAGGACTTTATCATCCCAACAGCGGACGCATTTTTTATAACAATGTGGCTGATGAAGAAATTGAGTTTGATGAATTGCGGACGCAGATTGGTTTTGTCACTCAGGATACGCAATTGTTTTCGGGTACCATCAAAGAAAATCTATTGTTTGTCAACCCCACGGCTACGGATGCAGAGATCAGCGAAGTATTGGAAAAAGCTGCCTGTCAGAATCTTTTAGCCCGGGCAGAAAATGGAATTAATACGATGATCGGAGAGGGTGGTCTCAAACTATCGGGTGGCGAGAGGCAAAGGCTTTCGATAGCCCGTGCATTGCTGCGCCATCCGCGTCTTATGATTTTCGACGAAGCCACCTCGGCACTCGATTCACTCACCGAAGAAGAAATTTCAAAGACCATTCGTCACATCACGGATCAACGCGAGCACATTACCGTTATGATCGCCCACAGGCTTTCTACCATCATGCATGCCGACCGCATCTTTGTCTTGGAAAAAGGGCATATTGTCGAAACCGGAAATCACTACAGCCTGCTCGATGAAAAGGGACTTTATTACGCTATGTGGCGCCAGCAGATCGGCGAGCGCAAGGAAACACCAGCAAAGGCTATGGCTTAGCAAGCGGAAATTGATAAACGTATTCCTGTGGCGGATTACAAATCCGCGACATCCTTAAGTTCAGGATGCCCGTCGGAACATCCTGAACATCGACCCTTCGGAACATCGAGCCTGAACTAGGAATAAGATCCTGAACAATGAAAAAGCTCAGTTTGTGTCAATTACCATGTGGCTCTAATGAAGGAATAGCTTTCCTATCCCGCACGTATTGATCGAAAAAATCTTGGGTTGCACGGTTTACTTCATCAAAATGCTCCGCTAGGCTGTGTTGCCCGCCTTCCAGCAGTTCGAAGCGAACCGGGTGTTTGAGCTCATACAGCCGGCGCGCCATTTCAAATTGTTCTTCCGGCGATACACGCCAGTCGGCAGTGCCGGCTAAAATGAGTATAGGTGTGGAAGCGCACATTTTCTCTGCCTGATATACTGCACTGCGTGCTTTGAGTATCGAATCTTTGTGTTGCGAATAGCCGGGAGCGAGTTCTTCAAATACGGACTCCATCCCGGGTCTTTTACTTATGGTCGTAAATGCATTAGCCAGCCCGGAGCCCACCACAGCAGCTTTGATACGGCAGGTTTGGGTAAGGGCAAGATAGGTCATCATGCCCCCACGGCTCCAGCCCCACATGCCTATTCGCGATGTGTCCGCCTTTGGTATATAATTCAGACAGGGGATAAGATTCACCACATCGTTTACATCCTTGCCGCCAAATTCTTCCATGCCTTCGCTGCCGCTATTCCCTCTGTATTGGCTGGCAATGCATACATATCCCCAGCTTGACACCAGTGCCAGAATACGAATGATCTGTGCATCATTCAGACTGCCGAATTCACGATTGCCTCCGCGGTTGAAAATGATAACAGGGTACACACCGGACTTTTTGGGAAGGGACAGATAGCCATTCACTTTCAACCCGTCGGACAAATAGCTGATACTGTAGAATTCTGACTGATCCACGCGTTGTTTGACATCTGGAATCATTGACGCCCATTTTGCAACTATGCTGTCGCGGAGGTAATACGGATTTTGCTTTAAAAGTTTTCCATTTTGTGCAAAGCAAACGTTGGCGATAAACAGGAGCATGATGCACCATGAGGTTGTTTTTTTCATAGCAGGTTATTCGTTGAAGTTGAGTGAACCGGTTTTACCCTTAAGATGTACCAAAATATGGGATCTGGAACTTAAGGATTTGTCGATCAAATTACAGAAACTCAATCTTGATGTCATCGAGAGCGAAAGAATAGTCGGGTCGGGCAGGGCTAACGGCTATCACGTTTCGAAACGCGATTTTAAATGGAGAAATAACACGGATTTTGTATTTAAACTCCACATGAATCCAATCGCGAGAAGTCCAAGAGGATATTGTTTTCATTACCACGGGACGAGACCCGGCTATGTTTGGCTGGTAACTAATGGCAAAAGTGTCACGTGCTTGTGATGCAGTGGTACGAAGTTTTACCCAGCAGCTAACTTTGATCCATCCGGCATGTGCGGGGATAGTTGGCGTATATAGGAATACATCGCATCGAGTAGCATCATCTGCCGTACTGGACAAAGCGGAGGCATGTCCACTCCTTATCATTGGTGTAATTCTTGTATTTTTTTGCCATTTTCCCAGGTATGCAGATGATGCAGAGGAGGGAACTAAAGTCCAGCCTACAGGAGGAAATGCAGTGCCTTCGAAACTTTCAGAAAAAACGACCTGCGCATCCATGCAAACATTTGCTAAGAGCAATAAAAGTGTCATCAGAATCTTTGTCATCTTTATTTTTTTTTAAAAAGTGATGTACGGTAAAGCTATATGATAGATGAAAATAATGTTTTCCGTCGAAAGGCGGGAGACTTATAATGAACATAAAAAAAGTAGCTGCCTTCCGACAGCTACTAACGGCTTTTATAAGTGGTTCTACGCGAACTAGTGGTTCACATTTAGTTATGCGAAGCTTTAAACTTTTTTACGGCTTCGGTAAGTTTTGGAAGAATCTCCAGCGCATCGCCCACTACTCCATAGTCGGCAGCTTTGAAAAATGGAGCTTCGGGATCTTTATTGATCACCACAATCGTCTTCGATCCGTTTACGCCCGCAAGATGTTGGATAGCTCCTGAAATACCCACGGCGATATACAGATTCGGACGAATGGTGCCGCCTGTTTGTCCCACGTGTTCGTGGTGCGGACGCCAATGGCTATCTGCTACCGGACGGCTGCATGCCAATGCTGCGCCCAGTTCACCCGCCAGCGCTTCCAGCACAGGCCAGTTCTCTGGACCTTTCATTCCACGTCCGCCGGAAACTACCAGTTCCGCTTCAGCAAGAGGAACAGTTCCGGTTACTTTATTCACCTCTTTTACCTGTACGCCAAAGTCCTTGTCATCAAAAGCAACGTCAAGCTTTTCTACGTTGGCAGTACCTTCATTTTTCTGAACCGCGAAAGTGTTGGGCATTAGCGTGATCACTTTTACCTCACTGGTGATATTTACAAAAGCAAAAGCCTTTCCGGCAAATACCGCTTTTTTTACTACAAAGCCGTTGCTCGTGTCAGGATGACCGATGGCACCTGCAACCATTCCGGCTTTCATGCGCGCCGCGAGGCGGGGAGCTACGGCTTTTCCGGTTACATCGTGTGAGGCAACTATTACTTTGGCGCCTTCTTTTTCGGCGGCAGCAGCCAATGCTTTGGCATAGGCACGTGCGCTCAGATTGTCGAGACGCGTATCGGCAACTACAATCACTTTTTGTGCACCGTAGTTCCCTAATTCAGCGGCTGCGCTGTCGCTTACATTACCCAGCACTACGGCGGTAGTACTGGAGCCCATTTGTTGTGCTATAGCCGCAGCATATTGTACCGCTTCAAAAGTCTTTTTCTTGAAGCTTCCCTGTGTATGTTCTGCGAATACTAATACTGACATTATCTTGATGATTGTAAGTTGTTAATGTTTAGGATCCTGCAAATGGCTAAATCACCTTTGCTTCGTTGTGCAGTGCTGCAACCAGTCCATCCATATTATCTGCATCAAACATCTTAACGCCGGTCTTAGCAGGTGGCATTTCGTAAGATACGATGGTAGCTACCGCCGCAAAGCCTGATGCCGCCACTACTTTCAGCGGCTTGGTACGGGCAGCCATAATGCCTCGCATATTGGGAATACGCGCTTCCGACATTCCCTTTTGGCAGGATACTACCAGTGGCAGACCGGCAGTGTCGGTTTCTTCGCCCCCTTCTATTTCGCGGTTGATAGTCGCTGTATTGCCGCTCAGGTCAAGTTTTGTAGCGAAGCCTACATAGTTCATGTCGAGCATTTCTGCCAGCATAGCTCCCATCACCCCGTTGTTATAATCAATGGATTCTTTACCGCAAAGCACCAGATCATAATTTTCGGTTCTTGCATAAGCCGCAATTTCTGAAGCTACTACAAATGGATCGTGGCTTTCCGTGTCAATACGGATGGCTTCATCGCCGCCCAGCGCAAGCGCCTTGCGGATCACGGGTTCAGCGTCGGCTTTACCTACTGTAATCAGGTGAACAGCAGTTGCAGCTCCGCTTTCCTTGAGCTCCAGCGCGCGTACCAGGGCATACCATTCATCGTAAGGATTGATGATCATGGTAACACCCGCGGTATTAAAAGTGGTATTGTTGTCGCTGAAAGCGATTTTGGTAGTGGTGTCAGGTACCTGACTGATACAAACTAAAATCTTCATCAGAATTTTTTGTTTTAAGAATTGCCGGAGCAGTCTCCGGAAAATTTGTGTGCAAACCTACTGCAAAATGTTTTGCGCTCCAATCGGAAGACCAGGAGATGAAAAATCCTGGCTCCTGGTCTTCATGCTCTTTGTAAAAAAATGCCCGGCAGGGATTTTATATCTCTTACTAAGAAAGTTAACGCATAGTTCGTCTATATAGGCAGGCGGTATGAAGCCCGTTTTTTTACCAAGCAAAACTAATATTATGAGATATCTTATTTTCTTAGCTGCTGTGGTTGTTGTTTTACAATCCTCCTGCTGCAAATGCTCCGATCAAATGAGCAGTACCGTGGTTGCCGATTCGATAATCCTTCAGGCTTATGGAGGCATGATACCCATCCGCGAGGCTTTTCTAATCAGCCGTGCTGGCGTGAAGGCTGATACCACAAGAGCCTACAACGATACGCTTACCGCCTACCATTTCGGATTTTCTTTGCCGGAGGCTACGGCCGCCTATGCTGTGCCGCTGCTCAGCAAGGTGCCTTCCGCACTTCTGCTGGAAAATGCACCGGTATTGGGTTTACCTAAGTTTGAGGTAGATGGCACCGCAAAATATCTGGTGTTATTTATACACGGAAAGCGATACAGTTATATCATTGCGGACGATATTTCCAGCCTTCCCGGTTACCTGCAGCCTTTCGAAACAGAAGTGCAGCAGGTCTTTCAACAGTTAGTTCCTTAGGTTCTGATGGTGGAATGATGCGGCTCCATTCGTTAGGAAACTGAGGCTGATGGTGGTTAATGAGCGCGCATGGGAGCCTGTTTATCGCAGGCGGACGATTTGAAGTTTGTGCTGTCCGGTACTATAGCGGGGCCTTATATTTCCCACTTCACCTCCTCCCTGTATTCTCAGGTTATCGCCGGCTGCCAATGATAGCACTGTGGTGAGGCTTATTGTGCCATCGAGACCCGAACCTGAACTATAGGGCGAAAACGCCACTGAACCTTCGAGCTCTACAACAGATCCGTTAAGAATAACACGATTCCGGAACATTGCATCGCCCTGTATATTGCCGTTATACATGTTGGTTACCATCACCTGATAAAGACCATCTTCAGCTGCGGTAAATATTCCGGTTCCTGAATTGTATTGTGAAGATACGTTGGTGTTCACAGTGTTATAGACAATGGTGGCGTAAGCCACTCCTGGTGTATAATTGCTGGTGCGGTCTGCATCAAGGTCCACTCGCGGAAAAGTTGCCATGGATGCTCTTTTTATCACGCCCGCATTGTTGACTACAAGTACACTGTCGGTTGTCAGGTTGCCGCCGGACAATCCGCTTAATGCGAGTGTGTTGGTAGCTGAGGTGCCAATCGTAGTGGGCTTTGTGAGGGCACCGCCCAATTGAACATCTTTTCCGGTAAGGGTAAGTCCGTTGGATGCAGTGGTAGAGTCGGGTCTGCCGCCGGGCAGCCGGTTTACCGCTATTCTTCTTACGATTCCGGTAGCGGGTTCTATGACCAAAAGGCTGTCATTGACCGTTCCTGCTGCAATACCCATGATCCGGACGCTGTTCACCACCAGGCTGTCCGTAAACCGACCTTTGCCGCTTACATCCAGTTTGTAGCTCGGCGAGGGGTTGGAAATGCCCACGTTCCCGGTATTTTTGGAATAGATGTTCGTACCTGACAATCGCCATTTTGAGGTGTCCACCATCATTCTCGTACCCTTCATGTCTATTAAGGACTGAGCGGACAAGTTTACTGACATGAGCAGCATCAGTAAAAAAACAAGGTGTTTCAACTTTTTTTGGTAGTCGCCTTCCATGGCTACGATTTCTATTGTAGGTGAAGAGGGTAGAGTTAACAATGGAGATTGCCTCAACGATCTTCTTTCTGGTTGCGATGCTATGAAAAGAATGCCGGCCATTGTACCATTAAGATGGCTGTACCCGGATGCTACTCTTTGCCTGCACAAAACAGAAAGGTTACCGTCGAGACAATCTCAGAATCTTCTTATTTCACCCATTGTACTTCAATAACATCGCCGGTGGTAACGGTGTAGCCATTCTGTATAAACGTCACGTCGGTACCGTTAACCGTATAATCTGTCCCTGCAACCAGTTTTGCTCCGTTTCTGTACACCCACACTCTCGTTACATCTGCAGGAATAGCGGTTACCGCATAGGTCAATGTGCCGGTAACGGCGGCAAAACTTGTTTCGTTGCTGATCAGCAGCGAGCTGGCCGACACTCTTTTCAGGACACCGGAAGCCGGGTTGGCCACTACGATGCTGTCGGTAGCAAAGCTGCCCGACTGCAGCCCTTCAATAGCGAGCGTGTTGGTAGCACTGGTTGAAATGGTTGTGGCGCGTGTAAGTGTACCGCCCAGCTCAAGTGTATCACCGTTTTTCGTCAGGCCATTTTTGGCTTGCAACGCGGCGAGCAGTTTTGATGCGGAGATATAGCGGAGGCTGCTCGTTGCCGGATCCACCACTACAAGGCTATCCGAGGTCAAGCCGGAGGTCATACCTGCCAGCCGGATTGCGCCCGCCGTAGTGGCATTGATCGTCAGGGTGTTGGTGGCCGACGCGTCTATGCTGGTGGGCTCGGTAAGTGCCCCGCCGAGTTTTATCGTGTCGCCGATTTTGGTGAGGCCATTTTTTGCTGTAAGGTTTCCAAACAGTCTCGATGCAGACACCCTTTTGAGCTCGCCGGTAGAAGGATCGGCCACGACAACGCTGTCGGTGCCGGCTCCGGAAACCAGGTTGGCTATTTGCAGAGAATTTCCGTTGATGTCAATTATCGTTGTCTGTGTGAGCTTGCCGCCGAGGATCACGGTAGAGTCGTTTAGCTCCGTGAGACCATTGTAGGCAGTGTCAATAAAGTGTGAGCTGGAATCCAGCACCATTTTGATGGTTCCCTTGTTGTCGATAACACGGGTGGTACGGCGTTGAGCCAGTGCCGGCAGTCCTACTGCTGTGGCCAGCAAGATCAGGAGAATCTTTCTCATTTTTGTTTTGTTTTGATTAAGAAAATTGTTTATTCCGCTATTGCTTTAATTCAATTGAACTATTGTGATCTCATCGCCTGCAATACAGGGTACATTGCTTACGATCTGATTGTTTCCGACAGTAGTAAAAGATATTCTTACGCCGTTTCTGTATAGGGTAATAAGGTTGGGGTCGGTTATGGTTCCCGGGGTATTGAAATTGGTTTGTCCGTTTACGCTTACCGTTATCTCCGATCGTTGGGCCTGTTGCAGCGACGGCGTGTTCACCTGCATTTTAAACCATCGTGTTCCATCAGAGTAATAGATACCTTCCACCACGTCGTTGGCCACATGAGTGTTGTACACAAACATTCCTTTGGTAAATGCCGAAAGCGGAGCCGGGCTCGTTGTTGAGTCAAGCTGAAGCCTCGGGAGCAGTACCCCTTTATGGCTCGATTCCAGTTCCAGAATGGCATCCGGATGAACTACGGTTCGATTGTCACCAATCTTTACCTGTGCTGCTGCCGTACTAACAAAAGCCACAGCAGTCCACCCAAGAAGTGCGCACTTCATCCACCTGCCTGATTTTCTGTAGTTTTTTGTTTTTCTGCTCATCGCACGCCAAAATATTTTCTACAGCAAAAGCCATTTTATTCGTCATGTCTTTGCGGTATTATTTGTCCGGATTTACTGTCCGGCACGGGTTTCGTGTTGATGGGTGTCTTCATGGATGGATAGGGAATGGATCTCGTACAACCTAAAGGTGCTTCATCGAAAAATGGTCGCGAGTATTCATGTTCGGGTCGGAGATAAGGAGCGGCATTTATGCTTAATCTGCTGCCATACAATGGTTCCGACCTAAATCGGGTACAAAAATCTTTTATCGTTCAGGAAAAATCAATCCCGAAAATGAGGGGTATTTGTCCATCCGGCCCTGTACTCAATGCAGATTCCTTCCCGCGTTTCAGAAGTATTGTCGTTTTATTTAGCGTACACTTTTTGTTTCTAGTTGTACCCATAGGTTTTGGCTTAAGACCCGATGGCGGCTGTGTAGAAACCGACGAATGGCGAACCAGGCAACCGGAAGTAGCCAAAATGGCCTGCGTTTGAGTAACTGAACCGAGACGCGGAAACTGATGGAATACCTTCCGTCGCTCATGGGGTCGGCGTGGTAACTGCATACGGCCCGTCTGATCCTTGATGCAGCGAAATCCGTGAGCAAAAACATAATCTCCTGATCCACATGGGTGGCCAGCCTTCTCACCGTCACCTCCGTATCGTCCGAAAACATTAACTGCCACTGTGTTGGACCAATTTTGTGGATGCGGACCAGCGTGGGCAGTAATTTTTTAGCTGCTGACGGTTGATCGAGTATTTCTTCCAGCTCGCCCGAATACCGGCAAACAACAAATCTTCCTTTTAGTAACAAGCCCATACAATAGATTTCGTCATTACACCCTGCATATTTGCCCTTGTAAGCCCAACGGGTTGGGATGGTATTGAAGCAGGTCACTACTTGCTGAATACCAGATGGATAGGAAGTGTTTGATCGTAAAAGTCCAAAAGAAAAGCCTGATTAGAAATCCCGAAAACGGGGGGGCGTCCATCTTTTTGTCGCCTTGCTCATTCTCATGCCTTTGCAAAAAATAAAGGAGACACCCGGAAAAACGGACGTCTCCAAATCGAAGCATTTCGTATGCGGACGAAACCAGCACACGGTTCACTGTATATATGTAGCGCGAAAGTATGATCTGGAATCTTTTTAGAAAATACCGAAAATGGGGGGTGTCCTGTTGCATGTTCATACCGATAGGGTGAAATGGGTTGTCGGTTGCCCGACGGAGCGACCTATCCAAACAGAAGGTTAAAGGCAGGCCTCCAGTACTGAATGCCAAGAGCAACCAAAATGGCCACACAAGCCATACTCAGGAACAAGCGCCGGAGCAAGGCCCGCCGCGACACCAGCACAACAAGGCATAGCGCAGCATAGATTTCGGGCTCGGTGCGCAATACACTAAACCGGCCACGCTCAGTAAAATAGGCAAGGCGATGACTCCCTGAGAAAAAAAGATTGGCGCGTTGTCCTGTACAACTTACCGCATTTTTGTAAAGTCCCTTCCTGCTCGTTAAAACCCTGTGCTTTCGCCCCTCAGCGTCAAAGAGCCAGCCCGAACCACGGGTACGCCACAAGATGGCGCCGGAATCATTGTACACGCGAGCGCCGAACGGGCTAAAGGCAGCCACCATACCCCTGATGAAAAACGTATGTCGGCCTTCTACAACAACTTTGCGTTTAAACCATCCCCGTGCGGGATACATCCTGACAATGTCCTCCGTTTCGTTTTTTAGTATCGTATATCTGCCGGCAATTTTTCTAGTGAAAAATAACTTTTCCATTTGTGCGTAATTAGACCCTTTGGGTAATTGATAACCTCGAAAAAAGCATGGATTGCAACGGGTTGGGCGCAGAACCGCCTTTTAGGTGGCTCCAATAGTAAAAACTAGCTTTGCTGCCTGAAATCCCCCATTCTCGGGATTTTTGTTCTTTTGTATAAGCTGATTTCCGAAAACAAGGTCAAGGATTTTACAGTTCAAAAGGCTTGCACACAGGATGGTTGCCTGTTACTTAATAGATCTGCGACCGACTTACTAACAGCAGGGAACGATTGAAAATAAAGCTTTTATATCCTTTCTAACCCGGACTCCTGGTTTCGGCCTGCTTTTTGCCTCATTGACCATAAACTCCCTTTTAGGATATGAGAAAGAGAAAATACTTCGTAGTGGGCGCTTTTGCATTATTCGCCATCTCTGGTTTGGGTAGCTGTGTGGTACACGACAATGACTACTACAATACGAATCCCAATCCTAATCAGAACGGTTATGGTTATAGCTTCAATGAAGAATTTTACAGCGATGACCGTGGATGGGCCTTTGATGACCCTGCCGATTCTGCCTTTGGGCTTGTGGCCAATGGATATTACAAAATGGTAGATTATTCAAGGCTGGGAACCAATCACGTGGCTGTGGTAAGTACGGGTGTTCGCACCGGCGGCGACTTTCTGATTCAGACAAAAATGAAATCAGACTACTCCATGGGTTTGATTTTCGGGGCTTCCTCCAATAGCTATGGGTATTCGATTTTTATTGACAATTCCGGCTATTTTGCTGTGTATAAAGAAGGCCTGCACCCCCAAGCTATTGTAAGCTGGCAATATGATCAAAACATTCGTCAGGGCTGGAACGATGTGGAGGTAGAGCAGGTGTCGGACTACTGGTATTTCTATATCAACGGAGTCAAAGTTTATCAAACGCCGGCGCGCCCGCTCAGCGGCTCGCAGACCGGCTTTATGGTGCTGGCGAACACCACGGGTTATGTTGATTATTTGACCCTGAAATGGTAACTTCGTTTTGTTTTTGTTTTGTTTTGATTAAGAAGCGCCTCTTCCGGGGCGCTTAATTTTTTGTCACTGTTTTTTAATCCGCTCATGGCGAAATAGTTAACTGCTCATCGCCCTCAAAACGCAGGGCACGACCGCCGGAAACGAGAACGAGGAACGAGAAGCTTAAAAAGGGCGATCCTTCAGACGACCAAGAGGTTATTTCCCCCTGCTTGCCGGTATTCGCAACGCTAAAATTGTTATTCGCTCGTTAATGATTTTGCCGTCAGCTTTGTCAGCGAAGGCGGTAGGCGCAAAGCGACAGAGCGGCTGGCCTGAGTTCTTTTTGCCAGTCTATTGTCCCTCTTTTTGCCGCACGAGCAGAAACATATCACCCTCCAAAGGAAGATAACCATACTCGTAACAAAACAGATAGACATCGCCCTTTCTGGTCTGGTATTGATGAGTAAAGAACTTGAAGTTGAACCCTTCAGTTTGGAGTATCTGCCGCGATACCTTGGCCGTAGCCTCATGAGCGGGCAGAAGGCTTTCGAGGATACGTCGGTTTTTACGGAGTGCATTGTTGATATTACGTACCATCCGCGTGCGATCACTGTTCTGACTGTTGTTGTAGGCATTGCGACAGTAATCATCGCAAAATTTCTTGTCTGCTCGTCCTCTCAGATCCTTCCCGCAGTAGATACATTGCTTATTTACAGTGTCCATACAGTTAAGTTAAAGAAAAATATCCGACAACAAACGGGTACAATCGCTTATATCCGAAACTAAACGAATAAAAGCCGGATAACGTTTTGCGGTGCCCCCATCTTTGTGTTGTGATTCGTTGCAACAATCATCAAAATTTCGAAACCGAATTTTTAACGATTAAAAAAAGAAAAGACATGACAACGCTCAGGAACAAAGTACAGTTGATCGGACATTTAGGTATGGATCCCGAAGTGCGGACCACAGAAACCGGCAGAAAGATGGCGCGTATGAGCATCGCCACAAACGAGTCTTACAAAAACAACAAAGGCGAGTGGGTGAAGGAAACACAATGGCATAACCTGATTGCCTGGGGAAAAACAGCAGAAGCAGTAGAGCGCTCCCTGCAAAAAGGAAAGGAGGTGATGATAGAAGGTAAGCTGATACACCGGGAATATACCGACAAAGCGGGTCAGAAAAGACAAATCACCGAGGTGCAGGTAAACGAACTCCTTGCCCTCGAAAAGAAGTAGGTTCTTCCTCTTATAGAATAGTGTAATCGTCGCTCCTTCGGGGCGGCGATTTTCTTTTTGCAGGGGGGATTTGCTATCTTATGCTCTGAAAGTCCCTTGTTTATGAAGCGTTCTTTTTTAGCTGTAGTGATGCTGCTCCTCTCTCTCTGTTCGCAGGCGCAGCGCGAGCGGATTGACAGTTTGTTGCAGGTCTTGCAAAGGCATCAGTCCGACTCGGCGAAAGCCAAAATTTATTTCCAGTTAGGAAAGGACTATCATCAAATTTCGGGAGACACGGCTGAGCGCTATATCCGCGAGTCCCTGACCTACGCTACAGCTACAGGCATGACGAAGATTGAGGCCGAAGACTACTCCGTGCTGGGGGTCATCGAGAAAAACCGGGCCAACTATGAACAAGCGCTCAAAAACCACCTCAAAGCCCTCGGTATAAAAGAGCGGACCAACGATGAACACGGGCAGGCCATCACGTACAATGATATCGGTGTTTTGTACAAGATCATGGGCCGTTTCGACGAGGCGCTGGAAAACTATCTGAAGTCGAATGAACTCTGCAAAAAAGTGGCCCTGAAAAAAGGTGTGGCCATGACCTACAATAACATCGGCACCATTTATCGCGAAAAGCATAAGCCCGACACGGCCTTGTTTTACTATCGTCTCGCTCTTGCCCAGTCGGAAGAAATGAACGATCCCTACAGTATTTCTACCTGCCTGAGCAATGTGGGCGACATATATACCGAAATGGGAAAGCAGGAAGAGGCGCTAAGCATGTTTACCCGCAGCCTGCGTTATGACCGTGAGAATGAAGATAAAGCCGGTATGGTGATCTCGTACAATAACGTAGCAAGAACACTAAGTGCCTTAGGTCGTTACGCTGAGGCCATACGCTATTCCGACTCTGCAGTGGCCCTGACATTTGCGGAAAAGCTAAATCACGAGCGCACCTATTGCTATGCCATCCGCACTATTGTAGAAGAAGATCAGGGTAACTACAAACAAGCACTTGCCTACCAGAAAATGCTTGCCAGCCTGAAAGATTCTCTGATGACCGATGAAACAGACCAGCACATTTCTGATCTGAAATCACGCTACGACACAGAAAAGATAGAGCAGCAGATCGCCCTCCAATCGGTGCAAATCAAAAAGCGCGACTACATGATTGCCGGTGCAGGAGGCATTCTTGTGCTGGCTACCCTTTTGTCGGTATCCTGGTACCGTCGCTACAGGCTTCGGCAGCAGGCACGCCTTCAGGAAGCGGTGATCTATCAGCAGGAACTGGCCACCCATGCGGTGATCGAGGCAGAAGAACGAGAGCGCAAGCGAATAGCCGGAGACCTGCACGACGGAGTAGGCCAGTTGATGAGTGCTGCGAAAATGAACCTCAGTATGGTTGCAAGCGAGCTGAACTTTGAGAACGACGACCAGAGGACTGCCTTCGATAAAGCCATGTCGCTGGTGGATGAAGGCTGCCGAGAGGTGCGCACGGTTTCGCACAATATTATGCCCAATGCGCTGCTCAAATCGGGCTTATCAACAGCCATCCGCGAGTTTGTGAACAAAATTGACCAACGCGTCATCAAAGTACATCTCTACACCGAAGGCCTGAATGAGCGCATCAACGGCAATATAGAATCGGTATTGTACCGGGTAGTGCAGGAGTGTGTGAACAATGTGATCAAACATGCAGGCGCCACACAACTGGATATTTCACTGATCAAAGATGAAGAAGGCATCAGCCTTACCATCGAAGACAATGGCCGGGGTTTTAATCTACAGGAAGCGCAAGCCAAGTCAGGTATAGGCCTGAAGAATATTGAAAGCCGGGTGGACTATCTGAAAGGCACCGTGGAGTGGGATGCAGCTCCGGGAAAAGGAACCGTAGTGATGGTTCATGTGCCGGTGGTGTAGTGCCTCTTTGGGCGCAGATTTTCATGAAGCAGTTTTTGCCGCGAGCCGGCGAAAAAGTGCCTGGCAGTTCAATCGGATTCAGTGTGCTGCGTAGATATTGTATCCTTACGTGAACATGAAATGCCCATTTTTACAAGCAGCAGCAAATAGTTAGCGGTCAGCTTAGGACGGCATCGAAACAGACAATTAAAAATGTAAAATGGCGGTATTAAACCAATTTCAACATTACTCACAAAGCGAGAATACGGTAACAAATAATGTATTGTTAATGCTCTCAAATTTGTATGAAATAAACCCAAACTATTACGAAGAATATATAAAGGCGAGGCAGGCATCTAATCTCCCCTTACCGGTTATTCCAGAAGCTGTCAGCAGTACCCTGACTACCCTCCTTACGGAACCATGAAAAAAATTTCAGCGATTTGTGTTAGCGTAGTTCCGACGATTGAAATAAACTTGTAGGCAATGAAAACGGAGCGTCCGATAGTACATTCAAAATCCATTGCCGAAATCAGAGCTGTATTTGGTTTGGACAAACCCACGCACCCTTTGATTACGATACTCGACACCCGAAAACTCGCTTATGGAGCGGAAACCGTAGGCAAAAGATTTTCGTCCGATTTGTATCTCATTGCCCTGAAGGACTCAAGTTGCGGAATTGATTACGGTAGAAATGCCTATGATTTTGACGATGGGGTTTTGATCTTTACTGCACCCCATCAGGTCATTACAGTCAGGAAGCCACAGCAATTGAATCAGGTTACCGGTTGGATGCTATATTTTCACCCGGACCTGATCCGAAATACCGCTCTCGGCTCAAAGATTCACACGTACAACTTCTTTAACTACGAAGTTCACGAGGCACTTCACCTTTCCGGAGCCGAACAAAATACCCTGAATCAGATTGTTAGACTCATTCAAACAGAAATAAACGAGCGTATCGACAACCATAGCCAGCAGGTGCTCGTTTCTAACATCGAGTTGTTACTCAATTACAGCAAACGATTTTATGAACGGCAGTTTAACACGCGTGCAGCAACGCATCGTGATGTAATTGCCAGGGTCGAGTTGTTGCTAAAGGAGTATTTTGCAGAAGGCCAACTCATAGAAAAAGGGCAGCCGACCCTTCAATATCTGGCCGACCATTGCCGCCTTTCCCCAGGTTATTTGAGCGACCTTCTGACGAAAGAAACCGGACGTTCTGCTAAAGATCACATAAACGATTTCCTGATAGACAAGGCGAAGCATTTGCTGCTGGGTTCTACAGATTCTATAAGTGGAATAGCCTATACTTTGGGCTTCAATTATCCCCATTATTTTGGCAGGCTTTTCAAGCAGAAGACCGGAAAAACACCCCAGGAGTACAGACGCCTGAACTGATGTGAGAGAAGCACTCAGCCACTTTTTTCTGCGATTTGTGTTTAACCTTCCTTTTTTCGTGTTCATCGGCAGATTATATCACCCGGATATTTGTTTCGATTTATCATTTAATCAAAAAAAGAATGAAACAAAAGGTATTAGTAACGGGTGCAAGCGGAGCTTTTGGAAGTTTAACCTGTATTCAGTTGGCAGAAAATGGTCATCAGGTGGTGGGCACCATGCGTTCCGTTTCCGGTAAAAATGAGTCTATCGCACGTGAGTTACAGGCAAAAGGCGTAGCCCTGGTTGAGATGGATGTAACCCGCGAAGACAGCGTAAATGCAGGGGTACAATCGGCGATAGCATTGATGGGCGGTCTCGATACTGTTTTTAACAATGCTGGTATCGGAGCCAACGGTATTCTTGAGTGCTTTACTGTAGCCGACCTCCGGAATATGTTTGAGGTAAATGTCTTTGGTGTACAGCGTCTGATGAGAGCGGTCTTGCCGTATTTAAGACAGCAAAGAAAAGGAACCATCATTCACACCTCGAGCTGCATCGGTAGGGTTACCACTCCGTTTTTGGCATCTTACTGCGCTTCAAAATACGCGTTAGAGTCTCTGGCAGAAGGTTATAGAGCAGAGCTTTCAGGATTTGGCATCGAATCTTGCATCGTAGAACCAGGTGGATTTCCTACGGCTTTTATGAGCGGAATGATAAGCCCGGGCGACACCGATAGAATGAACCAATATGGTGAAATGGCGAGCCTTCCCGAAACCTCTATCCATGGATATGTGGCCTATGTACAGTCGATACCCGAACAAAGACCTGAACGAGTGGCAGAAGCCGTACTGCAATTAGTGAATACACCTTTTGGCGAAAAGCCGTTTAGAACCGTTGTTGATTTTTCAGGGTTGAAACAGCCTATTGAGAACTACAATAAAGTGCTGAACGATACGACAAAAGCCATTTACACAGCGAATGCTGTGGAAAATTTACTTACCCTAAACAAAGATTGACAATGAGCAAAACCTTATTGATTACCGGAGCAAGCAGCGGCATCGGCAAAGCAACCGCCATCTATTTTCAGCAACAAGGTTGGAACGTAATTGCCACCATGCGTTCGCCGGAAAAGGAAAAAAATTTAAGAGAGTTAGAAAACGTTTACCTGAAAAAGTTAGATGTACTTGATGAAGCAAGCATCGAACAGGCGATAAAGAGCGGTATTGCAAAATTTGGCAAAATTGATGCCCTGGTAAATAATGCAGGTTATGGAGCTTATGGACCCTTAGAAACGTTTCCGAAGGAAAATATTGTCAGACAGTTCAATACAAATGTCCTCGGATTGTTGGATGTTACCCGGGCGATCATTCCTCATTTCAGAAAAAATAAAGACGGAGTTATTGTCAATATTTCTTCAATCGGCGGGCAAATGACTTTTGCATTGGGCTCGCTTTATCACGGAACCAAGTTTGCCGTGGAAGGCATTTCGGAGTCGTTGCATTATGAAATGGCTGCAATAGGAGTGAAAGTAAAAATTGTAGAGCCAGGATTTGTGGCGACAGATTTTGGAGGACGTTCTTTCGATTTTCAAGCGGGAGCGGTTGAAGATTATCGCTCTCTGATCGAAGCTTTGATGGCACAATGGCGGGATCCGGATAACACAGTTTCGCCACCGGGTTTAGTTGCAGAAGTAATTTTTAATGCAGTAACCGATGGTACAGATCAATTAAGATACCGGGCGGGAAATGACGCTCACTACTTGCTGGACAAACGAAAGAACATGACCGACCCGGAATTTTTTGACATGATGAGTAACCGCCTTAAAAAATAAAACCGCTTGTTCCGGATGTTAGCCAGACTGGGATAAACAGCCTAAAGTTGAATTTCCTCTTCTTCTTTTGCTAGATCAAAAGAAGAAGCAAGAAAAATCAAGGGCTGGGATAAAAAGCCTAAAGTTGAATTTCTTCCGCTACAATGAAGAATAAGCTTACTATGAGGCACTTGTGCAGTTCCCAACCTTTTAGTCATCAACTGCTTAACGCTATGCATCATCTTCATTGCTCAACGCTCCAGAACTCTAACTTCTTAACGGCTTTTTACCCAAGGCCCGCATCCGTCATGCCTGCGGCACTTAGTCAATGTGGCAAAGGCACACATATTACTCGCGTCTTTGCGAGGAACTCAGCAAAGCGGAGCGACGAAGCAATCTATTTCGATTTGAAGATTTGAAGATGTGCTGATTTGAAAATAATGAGACAATTCCCAATGTTGAATGAAATTCCGGGCTCCACGATCTCCCCTCTTGAGAGGGGACGTGCGGTGGCCTGGCGCCGGGCAGGGGTGTGTCATGACTATCAAAATCTCAAAAATGAAATCTCTACACGAAGACAAAACAAATCAACGCCCTCATTTCCTCTTCTTCTTTTTGCTTGATCGAAAGAAGAAGCAAGAAAAATCAGGGGCGCATCCGCAATTACGAGAGGATACGGCTGAAAAAGTTGCATGAGTCTTCGGATGATTTGAACTTAGAGTAGAATTGCTTCCTGGAAAGATCGTAAATGGCAAATAACTTTTCCGAGGGGCATTTCCGTTGTTCCGGATGTTAGCAAAGCGCATCCGGAACATAAGGATAATTCGGATTTGCAATCCGAAATAGAGTTTTCTTATTCGGTTCGTTAAATAACAAAACCCGCTCCGAGAGCGGGTTTCATGGTGCCCAGGACTGGATTCGAACCAGCACACCCTTGCAGGCGCTGCGACCTGAACACAGTGCGTCTACCAATTTCGCCACCTGGGCATCGTTTCCTAAAGAACTAAGGGCTGCAAAGATAATTCGCTAAAGACAACTAACAAATAGATTTTTAAAGCATTTGCAGCGGCCCCTCTTCTTTTCAACATACTGTAGGGATGAGCCATAGCCATAAAGCAACTCTGGCCGCGGATAGCAGGAGTTTTTTCCGCCTACGGATGACGCAGTAGTGCTTTGGCAAACCTTGTCAGGTCTGCCTCAGCGGGAAGGGGCGTGCCCTGGCAAAGGAAGTCTGCGAAGTGGCAGGCAAAAAGCGGCGCAAGCAAAAATCCTTTCGTGCCCATTCCGTTGAAGATGCCGATAGCGGAGTGCGTAGGGTGCAGGCCCACAAAAGGTCTGTAGTCTATGGTGGAGGGTCGTATGGCTGCGCCATGTTGTACTACGGAAAAATTCAGGTGCAGATCGTTTCGAAGCCAGGCCTCCACTGCGGCACCAAATGCTGCGCCAGGCCGTGCCGAATCATATGACCATTCAAAAGAGGAACCCACCCAAAAAAGACCCTCTCCAAGCGGCACCAGCTTATACTTTTCCTGAATGATCGTTTGTTGATCTGTGAGGGGCAGGCTGACTACCAGGGCCTCTCCTTTATTCAGTGAAAAAGGGAGGTTTTTGAAAAAGGGATTGTGGGCATCAGAAGCACCGCCACAGCAAATCAGTTTTTGGGCCTCAATATTTTTGTACCGAATGCCCTCTCCGGTTTGTTCAAGCTGCTGCCAGTCGAATGGCTCAGGGCACATTAGATTGTGCCGGTCCAGTTCAGCTTTCCACCCTTCGATCAAGGCCGATGTATTAATCGAAAAGCAAGGAGCAATACGACCTACGCCATAGGGTGCACGAAAAGGATGCGGGGCTATATCAACATCCATCAAATGAAGTTCATTATCCTCGCGACTGCAAAAAGCAGAGCGATCTGCCTCGCTGCTGAAAATATGGTAGAGTTCATGAGTGCGGATAAGGCAGTTGCCCAGCAAAGCTCCGATGTGCTCATATGTTTCCTGCGCTTTTTCGAGCAGCTTGTCATACCACCACGATCGTACGAATCGTTTTCCGGTTACGGGGTTGATCAATCCGCAGGCAATAGCAGAGGCACCGGGCAAATGGTGTGGGTCGTACACGAGGCACTGTTTCCCGCGTTTCATCAGCTCATAACTTAGTAAGCTGCCGCAAAGTCCTTGTCCAACAATAATGTAATCGTATTTCACGCTTAGGATGCCTTAAGGTTGCAAAGATCTGAGTCAGAATGTTTGTTAATAGCTCGTAAAGCGTTTGTTAAGGGCCGGTGAAATGCACAACTTCCTGGGAAAGAAAAACATTTTTGTGAAGGCATCCTAACCGATGCTTTAGTTTAGTTCATATTGCAATGGAGAAGGCGTCATTCCTGGCGCCTTATTGTTTTTATTCAAGCCACTAGTTCGCGCGCACTCTGAAACGCCGCCTCACTCGGTGCCTCTCCCCCTATCATTTGTGCCACGGCTTTTATTCTTTCCTCGTCATTGAGTTGTTTTACTCTTGTTGTGATTTTTCCTTCGGGCGTAATGTCCTTGTACACAAAAAAGTGGGTGCTGCCTTTTGCTGCCACCTGAGGCTGATGGGTAATGGAGATGATCTGATGATGTTTGCCAAGACTTTGCAGCAGCAGCCCTACCTGTCGGGCAGCTTCGCCCGAAATGCCTGTATCTACTTCATCGAAGATCAGCGTGGGCAGTTGCATGGCTTCTGCGGTAAGCGATTTAATGCAGAGCATAATGCGGCTCAGCTCTCCGCCGGATGCCACTTTATATACGGGCAGCATTTGTCCGGTTTTGTTGGCATCCAGCAGGAAGTGCACGTTATCCTGCCCGGTGGCCTGGAGAGTTTTTACTTCAGAAAGTTCCACCGCAAAACGGCTATTGGGCATACCTACCCATTGCAACCGTTCGTTCACACGGTCGCTGAAGGTGGAGGCCACTGCATGGCGGCGTTTACTGAGTTCTACTGCCAGGGCGCGCGCCTGTTCAAATACCTCATTTTTTTTCACTCTCAAAGTTTCGATATCCATCGAAAGGTTTTGAGTGGCCTGAAGCTCCTGGCCGAGGCTTTGCTGCAGGGCCAGCAGATCTGCGGTAGTTTTCAAAGCATGCTTTTTCAACAGGCGGTAGGCGAGGTCGAGCCGATCCTGCAATTTGAGAAGTCCCGCCGGGTCGAGATCAATGTTTGAGCGAAGCATGCCGAGTTCGGCAGCTACATCTTTCAGTTCTTCATAAGCTCCGGACACCCTTAGCGCAAGCGGCTGCGTTTCCGGAACCACATCGGCTATACCCTGCAACTGCTGCAAAGTTTTCTTCAGCAGTACGAGCATAGGCTGCTCGCCCTCTTCAAGCTGTGCTACCGAGCTTTCCAACACGGATAGGATACGTTCGCTATGCATCAGCTTTTGCTGAGCAGCTTCCGCCTCTTCAATCTCATGCTCTGCAAATGCCGCCGCCGCCAGTTCGTCATATAGAAACTGCTTGTAGTCGGCTTCCTTCTGCCATTCCTCCTGCCTGTGCTGTAGTTCCTGCAACTGCTGGCTGCATCTTTGCCATTCGCGATAATGCTCCTGAAATTCAAGCAGCAGTTTTTCGTTTCCTGCTATGGCATCTATTACATCCATCTGGAATCGGTCGTCTTCGAGGGCCAGATGACCAAATTGCTGATGAAGGTCCACCAGCAACGAGGTGAGGCTGTTCAGGAGATGAAGGGTTACCGGAGTGTCATTTACAAAAGCACGCGATTTTCCACCGGTAGAGATTTCTCTGCGTATAATGCATTGCTCATCATCATCAAGATCGTTTTCGCGGAGGATGGCCCTGAACGACTGAAAGTTGCGAACATCGAATAGGGCTTCTACAACGCATTTTTCCGTCTTGTTGATGAGTACGGAAGTGTCTGCACGCTCACCCAGAATCAACGAAAGTGCACCCAGTATAATACTTTTTCCGGCCCCGGTCTCCCCGGTAAGGGTGTTAAAGTTTTTTCCGGGTTCGAAGATCAGATAGTCAATGATCGCATAATTTCTGATCACCAGTTTCTGCAGCATAATCCCAAAGTTATCAAACCTCGCAGGTTTGCAAAACCAGCTCCGTTTTTCGCGGTGCCCCGTTCTATATTTGCAGCATGGCAAAATTTTTTCTGAGGAAGAAGATCGGAGATCGTGTGGTCAACGGACATCCCTGGATATTCGCAAACGAACTGGGCGACAGCGAAGGCGAATATGCTGCGGGAGATGTGGTGGAAGTATATTCCTACAATGGGTCTTTTGTAGGCAAAGGCTATATCAATCCCGCATCTCAGATTCGTATCCGCCTGCTTTCCCGAGATAAGGCAGAGCAGATCAATGAAGAATTTTTTTACAAAAGGCTTTTGAAGGCCTGGGAATATCGTCAGCAGATCGGCTATGTCGAAAATTGCAGGCTGGTTTTTGGCGAGGCCGATGAACTGCCGGCTTTGATTATTGACAAATTCAATGATTATCTGGTTTTGCAGACGCTGGCTCTCGGCGTGGATCGTTGGAAATCTGCCATAGTTGCTGCGCTAAACAAAATCTTTTCTCCCAAAGGAATTTATGAGCGAAATGATGTGCCGGTGCGGGAGCTGGAAGGCTTGCCGCAGCAAAAGGGATTTTTATCAGAGCCCTTCGATACGCAGATCATTCTCAGAGAGAATGGTTTGAAATTTCATGTGGACATTGAAAACGGACAGAAAACCGGTTATTTTCTTGATCAGCAGGATAACCGGCGGGCCATTCAGCATATTGTGAAAGGCGCTGATGTTTTGGAAGCATTTTGTTATACCGGCACTTTCTCCCTCCATGCGGCCCACTATGGAGCAAAGTCTGTATTGGGGCTCGATATATCGGAGCATGCAGTAAACACTGCACGGAGAAATGCAACGCTCAACGGTTTTGACGACGTTTGCACATTTGATGCTGTAAATGCATTTGATGTTTTAAAGCAATGGGGGAAAGAGGGTAAAAAATATGATGTCGTCATGCTCGACCCTCCCGCTTTTACGAAAAGCCGCGAGAATATTCAGAAGGCTATTACAGGGTATAAGGAGATCAACCTCCGAGGCATGAAGCTCACCAGGCCCGGTGGTTTTCTGGTTACGGCTTCCTGCACCAATTTGGTGGACCCGACGTTGTTTTTAAAGACGATAGACATGGCTGCAAAGGATGCCCGGCGTAAGCTCCGTCAGGTTTCCTGGCAGACTCAGGCTTCAGACCATCCCATACTTTGGCATGTACCCAATACTCAGTATCTGAAGTTTTTGATCGTGCAGGTATTATAGTGAGTTCAGGGGTTAATCAGGAAAACAGAAAAGGGCCGCAAAAGCAGCCCTTTCTTTTTTCATCTGTTATTGGTTTTTCTTTAAAGCTGATTGTAGATAGAAGCATCTACACTGCGCGGAATACCGAAGTATTGGAATGTCTTGTGCTTGTAGCCTTTTTTAATGTAAGGATCAGTGTCTCACTCTTCAGGAATGGTCACCCAGTCGCTGTTGCGTTCTATTCTCCAACGATAAACTGCAACCGTATTTGGGCCGCGGCGGGTCAGAGCGTAGAACTGAGGCTTTTTGTCTTTGTAGCCCATTTTAATCATCTGATCGTCAGTGTACTCGTCTTCTGCGATGCTTACATAATCTTTAGTAACAGGATTGAACCAGCTATTCACAGCTACACGGTCCGGACCCGGAGTACGATAAGCAAAGAACATAAGGTTCTTATCCTTCCATCCCCAGTTAAGCATTTGTCCTTCCTGATATTCACCATCGGCTACCGTCACATAATTTTTATCCTCGGGATTGTACCAACGGTAAACTCTTACAAGTTCTTCACTCTGAGCAAAACTTTTATTCGCAAATAATACCGTAGCCAACACAGTTGTAATGAGGACGAAGGTTTTTTTCATAATTGAGCGCATTTTTTCGAATTGGTTTCCAAAATACATAAAAATTTTCTTGCCCTGCAAGAGCTGAGTTAAAAAAATTTCCCGCCCCCTTATTCGCAAGGGGCCCGACCTTTGCGAAATCCTGCATTTGGCTTAGTTTTGAACACTTTCGCATGTCAGGGTGACAGCCCCGAAAAGCTGCACAAGTTTTGATACACATATCTACTCATAAAACAACCAAAACCGGCCAATAGCTGCCGGCAGAACTGGAATAATAACAACAACAATGATTGGCTTTCTTTCAAAAATCTTCGGTGGTAGCAAGTCTGACAAGGATGTAAAACGCATTCAGCCCCTCGTTACAGAAATTAACCGTTACTTCAGTGAATATGAGTCGCTCACACACGATGAGCTTCGAAATAAAACGCAGGATTTTCGCAGCAGAATACGCGAACATCTTGCGGCCATAGACTCAGAGATCAATACAAAAAAGGCAGAAGCGGATGCCTACGCGGGAGAAGACCTGCACGGCCGTGAAGCCATTTATGACGATATCGACAAACTCCGTAAGAAAAAGGATGAGCACTTAGAGGAAGTACTGCGCGAAATTTTGCCCGAAGCATTTGCAGTAGTAAAAGAAACGGCCCGCCGTTTTAAAGCGCATGAGGAACTGAAAGTAAAAGCTACGCCGCTCGACCGCGAACTGGCACTCGAAAAGGACTATATCCGGATAGAAGGCGATGAGGCCATTTACCGCAATAGCTGGGAAGCAGCCGGAAATACAGTGACCTGGAACATGGTGCATTATGATGTACAGTTGATCGGGGGTATCGTACTTCACGAAGGTAAGATTGCCGAAATGGCTACCGGAGAAGGTAAGACCCTGGTTTCTACTTTGCCATCTTATCTGAATGCATTGTCGGGTGAGGGTGTACATCTGGTAACCGTAAATGACTATCTCGCCCGCCGCGACCAGGAATGGAACGGTCCCATTTTTGAATTTCTTGGCCTCACTGTGGATTGTATTGACAAGCATCAGCCTAATTCTCCGATGCGGCGCAAAGCTTATATGGCCGATATCATCTATGGTACCAACAACGAGTTTGGCTTTGACTATCTGCGCGACAACATGGTGCAGCACCCCGAAGAGATGGTGCAACGGAAACACCATTTTGCTATGGTGGATGAGGTTGATAGCGTATTGATCGATGATGCCCGTACTCCACTCATTATTTCCGGGCCGGTACCACGCGGGGACGAACAACAGTTTCATGCCCTGAAACCCCGGATAGAAAGACTGTTGGAAGCACAAAGGAAAGTAGTGAACAACAGCCTTACAGAAGCGAAAAAAATGATTGCCGAAGGAAAGGCCGACAAAGAGGCGGGAGGGCTGCACTTGTACAGAGCCTATCGTGGCCTTCCAAAGAATACGGCCATTATCAAATACCTGAGCGAAGAAGGCAACCGGCAGATTCTTCAAAAAACAGAAAACTATTACCTCGGCGAGCAACAAAAAAATATGCCAAAGGTTGACGCAGAATTGTTTTTCACTATCGATGAAAAGAACAATAGCGTGGACCTCACAGAGAAAGGTCTGGCCCTGATCACCGGTGCCAGCGAAGATCCCTCATTTTTCATCTTGCCTGATATTGCCACAGAACTTACAGGTATTGACCAAAATTCGGCGACACCTGAAGAAAGACAGGCAAAGAAGGATGCGCTTTTGCAGGACTATGCCATCAAAGCAGACCGTATTCACTCCGTACAACAGTTGCTGAAAGCCTATACACTTTTTGAAAAAGATGTGGAATATGTAGTGATGGATGGCAAGGTGAAAATCGTAGATGAGCAAACCGGGCGTATTCTGGATGGCCGGCGGTATAGCGATGGTTTGCACCAGGCTATCGAAGCGAAAGAAAATGTACAGGTAGAAGCCGCAACCCAGACTTTTGCAACGGTAACCCTGCAGAACTACTTCCGGATGTACCATAAGCTGGCAGGTATGACCGGTACGGCCGAAACGGAGGCGGGAGAATTCTGGGAGATCTATAAGCTTGATGTGGTGACCATACCCACGAATGTGCCGATTTCCCGTAAAGACCAACAGGATCTTGTTTACAAGACAAAACGCGAAAAATATAAGGCAGTAATCGACGAAATCGAAAAGCTGAGAGAAGGTGGACGGCCTGTACTGGTGGGAACCACTTCTGTAGAAGTATCGGAACTGCTGGGACGGATGCTGCAGCAAAAAAAGATTCCGCACAATGTACTCAACGCCAAGCAACATGCCCGTGAGGCGCAGATTGTTGCAGAGGCAGGGCTTTCCGGCAATGTGACCATAGCAACCAATATGGCCGGCCGGGGTACGGACATTAAGCTGGGCGCCGGGGTAAAAGATGCCGGTGGTCTGGCCATTATTGGTACAGAACGCCACGAAAGCCGTCGCGTCGATCGTCAGCTACGCGGCCGTGCAGGCCGGCAGGGCGACCCCGGAAGTTCACAGTTTTTTGTATCGCTCGAAGATGATCTGATGCGTCTGTTCGGTTCAGAGCGTATTGCCGGGCTGATGGATAAGATGGGCCACAAAGATGGCGAAGTGCTGCAGCACAGCATGATAACAAAATCGATTGAACGGGCGCAGAAGAAGGTAGAGGAAAATAACTTCGGTACCCGGAAGCACCTGCTTGAGTATGATGATGTGATGAACGCTCAGCGCGATGTGATCTACAAACGCCGCCGTCATGCACTATTTGGCGAGCGACTGGCTATAGATCTGGACAATGCCATGTTTGACGTTTGTAATGACCTTGCGGCACAGTTTGATGAAAGCCGCGATTACGAGGCATTCCGGATAGAAGTGATGAAACATCTGGCTATAGAGCCGGAAGTGAAAAAAGAAGGTTTTGACAAGGCTGACGTTCAGGATATTGGCAACAAACTTTATCATCAGGTTAAGGATTTTTATAACCGGAAGTGGAATGCCATGCGCGAGCAGATGATGCCTACGCTGCAACAGATACGCGAGCAAAATGGAGATCAGATCGAGAATATCGTTATTCCCTTTACCGATGGTATCCGGGGCGTACAGATTTATGCCAATCTGAAAGAAGCTGTGGATCAGGATGCAAAGCCGGTGATACAGATATTGGAGAAAAGCATGACCCTGGCGATGATTGATGACGCCTGGAAAGATCACCTTAGGGCAATGGACGATTTGCGAACATCGGTGCGTATGGCATCTTATGAGCAAAAAGATCCGCTGCTGATCTATAAGTTTGAAGCTTTCAATCTTTTCAAGCAAATGCTGCTTGAGACCAATCGTACCATCATTTCCTTCCTGCTACGTGCCGGCATTCCCGTGCAGGAAGCACCGCCGCAGGCGGCACAACAAGTACCACAGCACACAGACATGAGTCAGCTTCACTCCAACAAAGAAGAGGTGGACGAAGCCGGTAGCGACTATGCTGCGGACGAGCACGACATGGGAGAAACCGCTGTGCGCCGTACCCCTGTTCAGGCCGGACCCAAAATTGGGAGAAATGACCCATGCCCCTGCGGCAGCGGCAAAAAATACAAACAATGCCACGGTAAACATCTTTAAGACTATTTGATGGGCGCTTCTTACGAAGCGCCTATTTTTTTTCTATCCGGTCGGTTGTGCAGAATGATCGCTGGCATCGTTCTTTCCGCATTAAGTTTTTATTTTAGAGCAGAAAATTTGCAGTCATGATCCGGAAAATACTGATCGTTCTTCTTGTTGTCCTTGTCCTCATCCAATTTATCAGACCCGAAAAAAATCAATCAGGCGACAATAGCAGATCCATCACCACAGCCTACGCCGTTCCCGATACTATACAGGCTATACTTCAAACATCTTGCTACGACTGTCATAGCAACTACACCACTTATCCCTGGTACGACAGGATACAACCCGTTGCCTGGTGGCTTGCGCGCCATATTGACGAAGGCAAAGAGCACCTGAACTTCTCTGAATTTGCTGCCTACTCACCAAAGAAGCAGGCACACAAGCTGGAAGAGACTGCAGAAATGATAGAGGAGGGTGAAATGCCACTGAATAGCTATACCTGGATACACACCGATGCAAAGCTATCGAAGGAACAGGCGGGAATGCTTACCAACTGGGCAAAATCGCTTCAGAAAGAAATTGAAACCCGTCTTTAAATTTGCCGGGCATTTAATCCTTATACCACACTATGCGTCTGATTTCCTATAACGTAAACGGCATCCGCAGTGCTTTGAAGAAAGGCTTTCTCGACTGGCTGAAGTCTGACCCTGCTGATATTATTTGCCTGCAGGAAACCAAGGCTGAAAAGGAAAATGTCGATCATTCCCTCATAGATGCCCTGGGGTATCAGAATTACTGGTATTCTGCACAAAAAAAAGGCTACAGCGGGGTGGCGATTTTTACCCGCAGGCAACCCGATGCACTTTTCTATGGCAACGGTCTGATGCAAAGTGATGCTGAAGGCCGCGTCATCCGTGCGGACTACGGATCGGTTACACTTATCAACGCTTACTTTCCCAGCGGCACTTCCGGCGATGAACGACAAACCTATAAATATCAGTGGCTCGATGAATTTTACGATTATCTGCAGACCTTACGGCAGACCCGACCCAACATTATTGTCTGTGGTGATTACAACATAGCGCATATGGACATTGATATCCATAATCCTAAGGGTAATAAAAAGTCGAGCGGTTTTTTACCCGAGGAGCGTGCCTGGCTTACAAAATTTGTTGAGAGTGGCATGATAGACACCTTTCGTCATTTTCAGCCCGATCCGCACCACTATAGTTGGTGGAGTCAGCGTTTCCCCAGTGTAAGAAAGGAAAATAAAGGCTGGCGGATCGACTATTTTATGGTGACGGAAAGTCTGAAATCGCGGCTAAAAGGCGCAGCCATCCATCCGGATATCCAGCATTCGGATCACTGCCCTGTGTATGTTGAGATCGATTTCTAAGGGTTAGCTCAGCTCTTCCGATTTCATCTTACTTCCCTTGCCGTATTTTACAAAGATATTGAGGTACAATACTCTGGAAATGCGCATAAGCCAGGGCTGTAGCAAGATGACGACAGCAATTGAAGCACCCAGAGCATAGAATATACTATTGTCTTTGTACGAAAGACCAAAGATGAGTGCATAGGCCACAAAGCACACAGCAAGCAAGGCCACTGTAAGGGCATAGCTCACATAGCCTGTACCATACCAAAACCCTACTTCAAGTTCCATTTTCTGGCCGCATACCGCACAGCGCTCGGGCATATCCAACAATCTGTTGAGCGGAAAAATGCCGGGAGTGCAAAACATATCGCCTTTGCGGCAATTCGGGCACTTCATCTTCAATATACTCGGCAACAAAGCAGGCTTGGTTTCGCTCATGAGGGAAAATTTGCGCAAAGGTAAATGTTGTCAGCCGCTTACAAAGTAATCAAAGTCACAAAACATGGCATTTTACAGCATTGCCGGCCCGGGCTTATTCTAATCGGTGGAATGAAAATGGCTATAAACGATGCGGGCTTTAGCTGCTCCGATTACACGTGTGAGCTCCCGTTCCGTGAGCGTGCTGATATTGTTGACCGACCGGAAGGCTTTAAGCAAATCAGTTGCAGTCTTTTCTCCGATCCCGGGTATGGTCTCCAGTTCATTTTTAAACGTTCCCTTGCTCCGCGTCTGCCGGTGGAACGTAATACCGAACCGATGTACTTCATCGCGTATCCTTCGGATAAGTAAATGCGCAGGACTGTCGTAAGGCAGTTGCAGGGGCTCGCTATCGCCAGGAAAGAAGATAGACTCTTCGCGTTTGGCAAGCCCCACTACGGTCATTTTGCCTTGCAATCCCAATGATCTTATGGCTTCCATTGCAGCGCCAAGCTGACCCTTACCGCCATCGATAATGACCAGTTGTGGCAGCGAGGCTTTTTCATCGAGCAGACGTCGGTACCTGCGCGTAACCACTTCGGTCATTGATGCAAAATCATTGATGCCCTCTACTGTTTTGATATGGAAATGCCGGTAGTTTTTTTTGTCGGGCTGCCCGTTTTTGAAACATACCATGGCCGCCACCGGATAGGATCCCTGAAAATTAGAATTATCAAAGCACTCGATATGAACCGGAAGTTCGAGCAGATGCAGCGATTCCTGTAATTCCCCAAGCACTTGTATGCTGCCCGCTTCAGTTTGCTTGTTCAGCAACAAACTGTTTTTTCTACGCACATCCTGCTGAAATATCGCCGCGTTTTTCAGGCTCATCTCGAGCAGCTTTTTCTTATCACCAAGCTTGGGCACGGTCACCTTAATGTCTTCGTCTGTTATGTTTACTTCAAAGGGAACAATCACTTCTTTTGCATTGCTGTGAAAACGCTCTCTCAGTCGATCCAGAGCAACCGACAATACTTCTTCGTCGGTTTCATCAGCATGCTTTTGTACCTGTACGGTATTAGCATAGACGATGCTGCCATTGCTCACCAGCATATAATTGACAAAGGCTTGCTCTTCGTCACTCAGAATGCTTGCCACATCGAGATTGCCGAGGTGCGTACTTACTACTGCCGATTTGCTTTGATAATATTGCAACGACTCAATTTTTTGCCGCATTAATTCTGCCTTTTCATATTTCATATCTGCGGCGAGCTGCATCATTTCGGATTTCAGGAATCGCACTACCTCACCGGTATTTCCTTTGAGGATATGCCTTGCCTGCATCAAATTCTCTGCATAGTCCTCTGCAGTTTGCAAGCCCTCACACGGTCCCTTACAATTTCCTAAATGATATTCCAGACAAACTTTGAATTTGCCCTTAGCAATGTTGGCAGGAGAAAGATTGAGGTTGCAGGTGCGGAGTGGAATATTATTGCGAATGAGTTGCAACAACTCGCGCACACGTGCGACGCCGGTAAATGGACCCAGATACTCCGATCCGTCGCGTATCAGCCGCCGTGTAATGAACACTCTGGGGAAGTCTTCTTTTTTCACAACAATATAGGGGTAAGTCTTATCGTCTTTAAGGTCGATGTTGAAGCGGGGCTGATAATGCTTGATGAGCGAATTTTCCAGCAGGAAGGCATCGTGTTCCGTTTCCGTAACTGTAAATTCAATATGCCGGATCAGTGAAACCAGGCGTCTTGTTTTATAGTTGTCAACAGTCTTGTTGAAATAGGAGCTTACACGTTTCCGGATATCTTTTGCTTTGCCCACATACAGCAGTGTGTGGTGTTCATCGAAGTATTTATAAACTCCCGGCTGGTGTGGCAACGATTTTACAACACTACTAAACTCATCCCTGGTCATCAATACAAAAATCGGTATTCCGTCTTTATATTCTTGTCCGAACCCAGCATTGATTTTTCAAATTCCTGTATCTGGATCAGCTTGATGGGAGCATAATATAGTTTTTGCACCTTGCCGTTCTTTTCGGTTTCAATATAGATATTTCGGATGCGGCTGGTGAGCGGATCTGTGCTGATTTGCAAAGCGCGTACAAACAGGTCATTGTCTTTGGCTTCGTAGTAGTGTACCCGCGTATCTGTTGCTTCTTCCATAAGCTCGGAATAGCTGTACTTACCGAGGAACTTCGGGTCACTGATGTCGGCCCTGAAGAAAGGCTGAAGTACTTTTGCCCAGTCAAGGTCTCGCGCTGCCTGATAGCTGGAATCCACGGCGCCTTTGCTGCTGACTATTTTCAACAAGGTAAAAGGTTGCCCCCAGTAAGTGCGAAACTGATCATTTGCAAAATCCGTTACGGAAAAATAGGTCGGGCCATTGTTTTCATGCTCCGGGTTGTCGTTCTTTCCTCTGCAGGAAATAAGCACTGACATCAAAAAAAATGCCCCCAAAAATCTTACTGCCATCTTCTGATATTCCGCGCTAAAATACCCTTTCCCCTTCTTTTTCAAAAAGTGCGTTGCCGGGGATTAAATAAAAATTAAGAAAAGCTTGTATTTGCTGTTTTTTGTTTTTAGATTTAGCATAGACAAATATGTTTGAAATCCACTTTATCACATTTTTCAGCGGTGCCTGAAAATGTTCTTCTAAAAACGCCAATTATGAAAAAACAGCTACTTGCTTTTGTTGCTCTGGCCATGTCGATTTTCACGTCGGCCCAGCTCACCACCAACTATCCGGCCACCAATGCTTTGGTCGTGACGTCCACTTACACAGATCTTGGAACGAATGGAACCGTTATCACAACTGCTAACAATGATGACGCACTTTCAGCGGCACAATCTATTGGTTTCAATTTCACTTACAATGGTGTTACTTATACCGATTTTATTCTCAGTACCAACGGATGGATTAAGCTGGGCACTGTAAATCCATCGGCTTCGACGCTTTTTTACAGTACACCTCAAACCTCTACACCGACCACTTCGGGAGGTATTTTCAATAGCACGAATGTTGCTGATGTAAACATGATTGCCGCTTTTTGCCTTGATCTGACCGGTGCGGCAGGCGTAGAATACCGCAGCTATACAACGGGCGCTGTTGGTTCGCGCGTGTGCACCATACAGTGGAAAAATGTGACGGAAAAAGCATCTTCGGTCGCCACACAATACACGGCTATGCAGTTTCAGATCAAACTATACGAAACCAGCAATATCATTGACATTGTCATGGGGCAGGCTACTCCTTCCACTAATGCCAGCGCATTTAAGTCGGCCATAGTAGGACTGCGAGGATCTTCCAATGCATCCAATCAACTAATAGCGGTGACGAAGGGGTCCACACAAAACTGGGATCTTGCGACGTTTTTGTCCGGAAACTATACGGGTAATTCTTTCAACTATGGCAATAACGTAGGCAATGTAAGGCCATTGCCGATTCCCGGAATTACGTATCGGTTCATTCCCACCTATCCTAATGATGTAGCTGTTCTCGCCATCTATACTTTGGGAAAACTACCCAAGCAATATGTGTCGCCGCACTACATACAAGCTCGTATCAAAAACTCGGGCACGGCCACAAAGAACAACTTTAAAGTGTACCTGCACATTGCCGGCACCAATACCTACGACGATTCAGTGACGATAGCCACCCTGGCACCCGCCGGCGAAACCACAATATCATTTGCCGGATACACGCCTTTCTTAAATGGACTGGATACGATTACGGTCTTTGTAGTGCCCGATGACAATAATTTCAATAATCAGAAATCGAATACTCAGTTAGTGAATGACGACGTGTATGCCTATGCCGATCCGAGCATTCCGGCGGCGGGCGGTATCGGGTTTACTGGTGGCACAGGAAACTTTGTAGCCAAATTCCCTTATTCGGGTATTTCTAATGCGATCAACCAGATCGGTGTATTGTTTGCTGCAGGCGGTATTCCGTTGCAGATCGGCATCTGGGGTAAAAACGCGAGCACGGGTGCGCCCGGCACTTTACTTTGGTCATCGAGCCAGTTTACCAGCGTAACGGGTCTGAACACACTACCGGTAAATCCGCCGGTAACGATAAGCGATACCTTTTTTGTTGGTGTTATTCAAAACACTACAAACAATGCCAATTTTGGTTATCAGGCCGAGGTGCCCGTGCGCAGTCAGATTTTTTATTATTCATCGCCGGTCTCCAGCACTTCATGGCTCGATTTCTCGTCTTCCAGCAGCAACTTCCGGTTCATGATCGAACCTCGTTTCCAGTCGCCCAACGATGTAGGCGTCACCAGCATTGACTATCCCTGTCAGATTGTTCCTCTGGGACAGGGTTCGTTATATCCGTTTAGCACCGTGTACAACTACGGTTTATTGCCGCAGATCAATGTGCCGGTTCAATGTGCCATTTACCTCAACGGAACAGCAGTGTATAGCTCTACCACCACGGCCACTTCAGTTACTTCCGGCGGGTCGCAGCAGGTAAACTTTCCTACGCTCTTCACTCCGGCAACGGCGGGCACCTACACCATTAAGTCCTGGACTACCCTGAGCGGCGATGCCTCCAACGTAAATGATACCGCAACGTCCACGCTGCAAGTCATCGACTACACCGGCATCAACGACGCAGGGATAAGGGTGCAGTTTGATGGGGTTGACGATTATATTTCAGTCCCCAACAGTCCTGTACTGAGCCCGGGCAGTACGCTCACACTGGAGGGCTGGTTTAATGTTACATCAACAGGTGTGGTACGAACGCTTATTTCCAAAGATTCGTCGGCAACCAACCTGTCTTATAATCTCTCTCTGAATGCAACGGGCAATCCCACCTTCACGGTGAAAACCGGCAGTGGAGTAGTAACGGCAACGAGCACAACGCCACTCATTGCCGGCACATGGTATCATGTGGCAGGTACTTACGATGGCGCAGCCATTAATGTTTACATCAATGGAGAACTCACCGGAAGTGCCGTGCAGACGGGCTTTGTGACGCCTACCAATACAGCGCTTTTTTTGGGTAAAACTGGTGGAGCTACCCCACAGTACTTCAGTGGCGGCATGGAGGAAGTG
>OFTY01000156.1_pt1 | contig 74017 bp, 67 predicted proteins | sample 1775061 | NCBI WGS metagenome assembly OFTY01 (sample SAMN08195773, study PRJEB24354) | sludge metagenome | isolation source: sludge from phenol fed wastewater aerobic bioreactor B | place: India: Nagpur | collected 2016-09-16 | reverse complement strand
ATCAGTCGAATTCTTCAACATGTGGGAAACGACAACTCAAATTTTGTTCGAGAGTCTGTTTTGGACATGATCCCTAGTTCATCAGATGACCGCTTTGCGTGCCTTGACTGAACGACAGCTCTGGGTCGAAACCGCCAGTCCAGGCAATTCGGAAGCGGTTGGTGGCGCGGTGCCCATAGGGTCGCGGAAATCTTACGACCGCAGTACCTCGTACAGCTGCCATCGGACCATCACCAGTCGCCGCACACCCAACAGCCGCTTCGTGGCAGTCAGCGTGAATACGCCTGGCTGCACCCATCGGCGGCTATCGCTGCAAAGCGGCCATCCCCTACAAAATTTCAGGCTCAGGCTGCAAGCAGCTCTGCGCAGATGGCCTGGCTGTTCCTGGATGCCGCCAGAGTTCGGTCGTGGCTGTCCGAGCAATAGCTCCATTCCTCATGCCGCACCGGCAGGCGGTTGAGTTCATCGCGATAGAGCTGCCACTGGGGCAGAAACAGGTCCATCACCGGCACAAAGCGGGCGTTGTGACTGGGCTCGATCAGATGCGCCAGCTCATGCACCACGATGTATTCCAGACATTCAGGCGGCTTCTTGGCCAGGTCGGTGTTCAGGCGTATGGCGCCGGTTGCGGAGCCTGTCAGGAATTCTTTCCTTCGGCGAGGACCATTCGGTACACTGCATCGATTGCCAACCACGATCACCATGCTCAAAAAACGCCCCACCCATCCACTTGCCAAACCCAGCGCAAAAGCCTTGCGCCGAGCCGTGGCCAGCTCCACCGCGCTGGAGACCGGGCAGAGTATCCAGCAACTGGAGCAGAAGTTGAAAAACCGCAGCCAGCAGCGGTTTGCTCACGTGCGTCTGGCCGTGTGATTCACGCGGCACTACCGCCCAACGCCTGCATCACTAGCCGTTTCATCGGCTCGTATTGCATTTGCATTCCCTGATGTATCGGCTGAATGTAGGCGTCCCTGGACGGTAGGTGCACAGTTGGTAAGACATTGCAGTAAGGCATTGGCCTGCCGAGATCATTTTCCATGCTGTAAAGGTTCTGCTTCCTTTGCGACCACTGTGTCGTAGAGACCGTAGTGCTGCAACCCCTCGTGACTCTCGATACCCGTATAGCGCAGGACGCGCCTTCATAGCGTCGGAACGCAAACACATCGATGCGCTCGGTCTCGTCCTTCACTAGGTCCAGCATGGCTTCGACCATCCATGGCGGTGTAAATACCTCGCCATGGTTGACCACGCGTCGCTTGGATTTGATGAGGTTCATTACTTTGGTGCTGGCCACAGCCGAGCGAAATCAAACGAAAGCTCACGGTGGTGCCGGATGGACAACAGATACACCGTCGCACTGGCATCCATGACCGCATACAGGATCAGGTAGTCGCCATGCAGGTATTCCCGCAAGGCGCTCGCTGCACCGGCTGGCAGCGCTGCAAGCTGAGCCAGCGCTTCGGCCGACTGCGGCGGGTTGTCCAGGTAGTGCCTGCCGATGCGCGGGAATCGGGCCAAATTGGGAATGACGGTGCTGCGCAGCTTGTCCAGCAGCTTATCAAAGGCGAACGCCGCGTCGGCTTCGGTGAGAAACGCCTCGATGGCGTCCAGCCGCTCCAGGAAACTCGCGGTCAGCTCGACCCGGTACGGATCCTCAGCCACGTTTTGTCATGCCCTTGCGGGAGGCTCGGGCACGACGTTGTTGAAGCTGAGCGATGGCCGCATCCGCCCCGTAGGTGCGACCAGCCTCGATGTCAGCCAGACCGCGCTTGGCATCGTCAATCAACAGCAGATGAATGCGCTCGCGCTCCAGCCGGTGGTAGTAGTCCAGCCGATCGGCGTCGATGAGGGCGACGTAGCTCTCACCATTCTTGGTAATGATCTTCTCGGCGCCTGCCTTGGCCATGTCGGCCAGCTCCGATAAATTGGCTCGCGCCTGCGTGAATGGCACGACATCGCTGACGGAAAAGCTCATGACGACCTCGGTAGTTTAGTGAGCAGAATTCTGTGCATTCTAAGCTCGGTTCTGTGATGTGGCGAAGGAAAGTCCAACTGGACTGTGACGGTGCGCGGCGCCGACAAGACCAGGTTTGCGAGGCACTGGCGCGCATCGCGAACCAGCCCGGCTTCCACGGTGTGCGCGAGCAATCCTGGTCCCTATGCCAGTAGGCGCGGCAACACGGCTACACGGGTGATCTGCCCTCCCTGCATTTCCTGAGGAAGGTAGGGCACGGCGAACGCGTGATGCTGTGAACCACTCGCACTACGCGTTCGGCCTGTTCGGCCTTGGTGCCTTGGTGCCTTGGTGTCGACCGGAGCCACCCCCGGCTCCAAACGGCCTGGTAACTCCTTGCTGGAAATGCAGCCAGAACGCGCCAGATCGCGCGGCACGGTGGCAAAACGGGAAAAGTGGTGCAGGGTAGCGCCGCAAGGATAAAACGCGCCTGGCGCGGTTTGTGGCCTTCACGAGCAGGGTGTTGCAGCGCCAACCCCAGCATGGGCTTGACGAAGGGGCCACCACGCAACCAGCGCGCCTGCCACTTCGTCCCTGGCAAGCCTCTGGGTGGACGCTTCAGCTCGCCTCTTCGATCCTGAGAGGGTGAAGGCGCTGCTGCGGCTTGAGCAGTGCAGCTTGGCGATCATCAGCATTTTCGATCTTCGATATTTACAGGGGGGCTCTGCCCCCCTCTTGCCCCGGGGGCAATTCACCCCCCCCTCTCGCGTGGTACCGCCCCTGGCACGGGCTCAACGGCTTTGGGGTAGCTTCCTGATTTTTTGGGGGGGCTACGCCCCTCGCCCTGGTTACCGTCTCCGCAGCGCGGTGTCCCTGCGAGCCTCCCCCTATGCAGAGGCGTGGCGCCACACTTTCCCCTGCCTTTGGCGGCTGTTAACTCTTGGCTCGTAGGGGGGGGCTATCTGATAGGCTTTTGTCTCACCAGTTTTGTCTCACCCAGTCTCACCGCACTTCGTCACCGCCCTTGGCAGCTTTCTCGTGGCGGTACCAGGTGGAACGTGTTTTTCCCTCAGCCAGCCATGGCTGTGTGTCTTTTGTCACGGCCGGGCGTCCGGTACGCCGCTTGCCTGACTGCTGCTGCCAGGCGGCTGGCGTTGAGACGGGCATCGAGGCTTTCTTGCGGTACCAGGTGGGTTTGGACACGCCTTCCCCTACCCATGGCTGGCTTATCCCCGTGGTTCGGGGGCGCCCGCCCAGGCGGCCTCGCGCCGCCTGCTGTGACCGAAACGCTTCTGACTCCGACTTGCTTCGGGTTCCGCGGGTTTCGTAACGCTCGATGCTCTTGGCAATGCCGATGACTTCCGACGCGGGCAATGGCTCGGGGAGCATTGCGTTGCAGCGTTCGGCGTAGCTTCTTATGTCCTTCTCCGTCGCAGGCCGATGGCGTACGGCGTCGAACAATGCACGGTTGCGCCCGCCCTCGGCGGTGGTCGACAAACTTTCTGCGAATTGACGAGACGTGCGACCCTTTTTCGTGCCGGGCTCTTCATCAGTATTCTTAAGATCGACCGTCGCTGCCAATTGCGCCAAGCTGTAGGAAGGCATCACCTGCGGACGAATCGTCATCCAGGCCGGATGCAGTGGGTTCTTCGTCAAGAGCCGGGCGTAGCCGCGGTCGCCGCCCAGTGCAACCCGCATGGCTTTCTCCACCGCGCGCAAGTACGCCAAGGGGCGGGCGCGAGCGCACTCGGAGCGGCACACTGGTGTACTCAGGCGGTAGACGACATGGTGGTGGCCGTTTTGGGGGTTGATCGTGATGAAGGCCGGCTCTGGCAGTCCAGCGGTTTTCCAGCGCTCATGCTCGCTGTGGTCGCAATCGAAGACAAGCCAGTAGATATGGGCTGGCGGGTTGAGCTCGACAGAGCGCAGGCCTTGCGCCTTCTTCCACGAAACGCGCTGAATCCCCTGGGTGTAGTCGTTGGCGGCTCGCGGACGATGGGGGAGACATTCGCTGCTGCCAAAAAATTTAAGCACTTCGGGCGGCAACTCGGGGGCGGTCCTGAGTTTGCTTCTGGATTTTTTCCGCGCGTCCCTCTGCTGAGGAGCCAGGGCTTGCCATTGGGCGCGAACCTGTGCACGCTCTTCGGCAGACAGTACGGCGTAGAAACTGTACGGGCTGTCCAGCGCTTCGATCGTGCGCTCAATGGCGTCCAGATTCGACTTTCCCAATGTGTAGGGGGATGCAACGATTTTTGCATGGCGCTTGCTCAAGCACGCAAGAATTTCGGCCTTGGTCAAGGCACACCTCTCAAGGGTGTGCCGCTTCAGCTCATTGGTTAGCTAGCCTCAAGTACCGACGCGCTTGCTAGGCGCCGATGTCAAATATGTCCTCCGCTGTGCGGCGGTTACGTGGGGCAGCCCGGGCGGGCTGAATGGAAATGCACCCCCTTGCGGGGGCGTGATGCCGGGTCGGCAGCCCCGCATCACATGGAGGTATAGGCGCGAAAGGGGAAAAAGGGGGTGTGGCAGTGGCGACATGCGGCGCGCCTGGTCGCCAGCCACGGGGTGGTGCGGCTTCTGGTAGGTGCCAGTCAGCGCGGGGTCAGCTGAAATTTCCGGCAAGTACTTGCCGAAAGAGCTAGGTACCTACCAGGGCACTTTTTTGTGCGATTGGCTCGCATGGCTCAGTGCTGCAAGCCAGTGGGACCTTCTGCGACCAGCCGCTCGATGTCCGAGCGCCGCCATGCAACAGCGCGCGCACCAATTTTTACCGGCGCGGGGTAGCGCCCCGCCTGAACACCCGCATACCAGCCGGAACGGCTGACGGGGAACACCCGTAGCACAGCGGGCAGACGCATGAGTGCGTCCGTAGTTGTCATTGTCATCACATCTTCTCCACCCCTTTGGTGGCCCGGCGTGATGTGTCCTCAATTCCAGTTCATTGCCCTTGAACCACAGCAGGGGTTCGTGCTGCGATCGCCGGTGACGTCCTCGCAAGTCGACAGGCGTCCTATGAGTGTAGGAAATAGGTGCGAAAAATGACGAACGATGGATGCAGTAAATTTTTAGGCCGAGAAATGCTCTTGGCAGTGTTCCTGCGAAAGTGTGGCAAGTGCAACCCCATTTTTGGACGCCCGAGCAGGGACTGCAAGAGCGCGCCAGACGTGACAGAGCGCCCTATGACGTGTGGCACCGCCAGGGCCTCCTACGCACGACACCGGGCGCCACCGTGGATTACAGCTTCGTGGCCGCCGACATGCTGGGAATCATGGGCGGACTGGAACCTACCACCGTTGTTCGCGATGCTGGCCGTGGGCAGCGTCTGGGCTCGCGTGCAACCGCTCAAGGGCCGGGAATACTTTGCAGCGCAAGCCGCGCAGTCTCAAGTGGCCGCGCGCGTGACGATGCGCTATCGGCCTGGGGTGACGCCCGACCTCAAGGTGACGCACGAAGGCAAGCAGTATGAAATCGAGGCCGTGCTCGACACCGACAGCAAGGGCGAGGAGCTGGTGCTGATGTGCAACGGGTGAGGTTTCGTCGGTTTTGTCAGTTGCCTGTGGGCGCTGACGCCGACGTTTCGCGATGGCGTATGGGTTCGTTCCCAATATCCGTACGGTGATCCGTACAAACAAATTACGGCCCCTTGTGAGGGCCGTAAGTTGTTGATTTCATTGGTGGGTGGTACAGGGTTCGAACCTGTGACCCCTGCCGTGTGAAGGCAGTGCTCTACCGCTGAGCTAACCACCCATCGCGTTTCGCGAAAGCGCGGATTATGGCACAGATTCCGGTGCTTCCAGGACACTTCGCCAGACGGTCTTGCCGCCGCTGGCCTTGTCGATCTCCGCGAGGATGGCGTGGTGGGCCGCAAGCTCCGTTTCATCCGCGATGGGCATGGGCAGGCTGAATGCGCTCAGGTCGCAAGCCTGCACCGTGACGGCTCGCGAAGCGGATTTCACGTTCTCGGCGCCGAGCAGCGACTCCTGGCCCCGCGTCATCTGGATGTAGACGTCCGCCAGCAACTGGGCGTCCAGCAGTGCGCCGTGCAGGGTGCGGCCCGAGCGGTCCACTTCGAGGCGATCGCACAGCGCATCGAGCGAGTTGCGCTTGCCCGGGTAGAGCTCACGCGCCAGGGCCAGGGTATCGAGCACGCCGCCCACCTGCCTGACGAGCGGCGACCGTTTCAGGCGGGCGAACTCCATCTCGAGGAAGCCCATGTCGAAGGCCGCGTTGTGGATGATGACCTGCGCCCCCCGCAGGTACTGCACGATCTCATCGGCGCAGGCGCCGAACGTGGGCTTGCCGCTCAGGAACTCCCGCGTCAGGCCATGGACTTTGAGTGCATCTTCATGGCTGTCGCGTTCGGGATTGAAATACAGGTGCAGGTTGTTGCCCGTCAGGCGCCGCTGCACGAGCTCCACGCAGCCGAGTTCCACGATCCGGTCGCCCTGCTCGGCAGACAGGCCCGTGGTTTCGGTATCCAGCACGATTTGCCGCAGCGCCGCAGTCGTCATATGTCAGGCAGTCCGTGTGTTGTGTTTGGCTTGGTAGTCGCTCACGGCAGCCTTGATCGCCTGCGTGACGAGGATGGCGCAATGCATGCGCTCGGGCGGCAGCGCCAGCTCGCGCGTGATGTCGGCGTGGGTGATCGCGGCCGCCGCATCGAGCGATCGGCCGTGCAGCCACTGGGTAGCCAGCGACGAAGCGGCAATCGCGGCACTGCTGCCGTACGCCTTGAAGCAGGCTTGATCGATCAGACCCGCGGCGGGGTCGATCCGGATTTGCAGCTTGATCACTTCACCCACCTGGGGCGAACCCACCAGCGCCGTGCCCACGTCGCCGTGGCGTTCGTCCAGCGAGCCTACGTTACGCGGGTGTTCGAAATGGTCGATGAACTGCGGTGAATACGCCATTGCCGTGAGTGTAGCGGCCACCGCTCAGATGGCGGCGCTCCACTGCATCGCCTCCACGTCGGCGCCGCGCTCGTGCATTTCCCACAGCGGGCTGATGCCGCGCAGGCGCGTGACCGCGTTGCGGATGGCCGCGATGGCGTTGTCTATGTCTTCCTGCGTGGTGAAGCGCCCGGTGGTGATGCGCAGGCTGCTGTGCGCCAGCTCGTCACTGCGCCCCAGCGCCCTGAGCACGTGACTGGGCTCGGCACTGGCCGAGGTGCAGGCCGAACCCGACGAGAGCGCCACGCCATGGATGGCGCTCATCAGAGCCTCGCCTTCGATGTATTTGAAACTCAGATTGAGGTTCTGCGGCACCCGGTGCTCCAGGCTTCCATTGATGAACACTTCACCCAGATCGGTCAAGCCACCGAGCAACTGCCGCTGAAACGCGCGCGCACGAACCTCGTCGTCCTGCATCTCCAGCCGCGCCAGCCGGTAGGCTTCGCCCATGCCCACGATCTGGTGCGTCGGCAGCGTGCCCGAGCGCAGGCCGTATTCATGCCCTCCCCCGTGGATCTGCGCCAGGAGGCGCACCCTGGGCTTGCGCCGCACGTACAGCGCGCCCACACCCTTGGGGCCGTAGGTCTTGTGGGCCGTCATGCTCATGAGGTCAATGGGCAGGTGGGCCATGTCGATTGGCACCCGGCCCGTGGCCTGCGCCGCATCCACGTGCAGCAGCACGCCGTACTCGCGGCAGAGCGCACCTATGGCCGCGACGTCCTGGATCACGCCGATCTCGTTGTTCACGAGGAGGATGCTCACGAGGAGCGTATCGGGGCGTATCGCGGCCCTGAGTGCGTCGAGGCTGACGAGGCCGTTGGGCCGCACGTCGAGAAACGTGACCTCGAAGCCCCGGCGTTCGAGCTCGTGCAGGGTGTCGAGCACCGCCTTGTGCTCGGTCTTGAGTGTGATGAGGTGCCTGCCCCTGGCCTGGTGGAATTCGGCCGTGCCCTTGAGCGCGAGGTTGATCGATTCGGTGGCGCCGCTGGTCCAGACGATCTCGCGCGGATCGGCGCCGATCAGGGTGGCGACGTGGCTGCGGGCCTGTTCCACGGCCTCACGGGCCTCCCAGCCCCAGGCGTGGGTGTTCGATGCGGGATTGCCGAAATGCGCACGCAGCCATGGCACCATGACATCGACCACGCGTGGATCGCAGGGGGTGGTGGCGCCGTAATCAAGATAGACGGGAAGGGAATCGGCCATAGTTGCGGCCGATTCTCAACCCGCCCTGCTTACTTTGCAAACGCACTGCCCAGCGCGAAGACCGAGTTGGGCGCGTTCACGCGGATGGGCTTGACCACCGGGGTGGTGGAAATGGCACGCCGCGCCGCAGGCCGATCCTCGATGCGGATGCCGCGCGCCAGCTGCTCGTCGACCAATTTTTGCAGCGTGACGGAGTCCAGAAACTCGACGACACGCTGGTTCAGCGCCGTCCACAGGTCGTGCGTCATGCACTTGCCGCCGCCCATGCAGTTCTCGCTGCCGCCGCATTGCGTGGCATCGATCGGCTCGTCCACCGAGACGATGATATCCGCCACGGTGATCTCGCCGGCCTTGCGCGCCAGCGTGTAGCCGCCGCCCGGGCCGCGCGTGGATTCGACGAGCTCATGCCGACGCAATTTGCCAAAGAGCTGCTCCAGATACGACAGCGAGATCCGCTGGCGCTGGCTGATGGCGGCCAGCGTCACCGGGCCATTGTTCTGGCGCAGGGCCAGATCGATCATGGCGGTAACGGCAAAACGGCCTTTGGTGGTGAGACGCATGAAGGGCTCCTGAGTGGGTGAAACACGGGCAGTCATGCCGCCGGGGAGGACGGGCACGCACTGAACGGTTTGATGCGCTGCGAATGCCCCGATTACTTGACTGTTTTGTACAACTATATCACTAATCTCTACTAATTCTCTCAGGTAATCCTCGACGGACTTGATTTTTTTCAAGAACCGAAAAGCGCATTCCGCAGTAGCGTCAATTGGTCACGTGCCTGTGCCGCCTGCTCGAATTCCAGGTTGCGCGCATGCTGGAACATGGCCTGCTCCAGACGCTTGATTTCACGAGCCATCTCCTTCTCGGACATGTCTTCCACACGCGCGCGCTGCAGCGCAGCCTGGGCCACCTTTTCGGCATCGCGCCCGGCCTTTTCGCTGTAGACACCGTCGATCAGGTCGCGCACCTGCTTGACGATGGCGCGCGGCTCGATGCCGTGCGCCTGGTTCCAGGCGGTCTGCTTGACGCGGCGCCGCTGGGTCTCCTCGATGGCCTTCTTCATCGAATCGGTCACGCGATCGCCGTAGAGGATGGCCTTGCCGTGCAGGTTGCGCGCCGCGCGCCCTATGGTCTGGATCAGGCTGCGCTCGGCGCGGAGAAACCCTTCCTTGTCGGCATCCAGAATGGCCACGAGCGAAACCTCGGGGATGTCCAGGCCCTCGCGCAGCAGGTTGATGCCCACGAGCACGTCGAACGTGCCCAGGCGCAGGTCGCGGATGATCTCCACGCGCTCCACCGTGTCCACGTCGGAGTGCAGGTAGCGCACCTTGACGCCGTTTTCCGACAGGTATTCGGTCAACTGCTCGGCCATGCGCTTGGTCAGGGTGGTGATCAGCACCCGTTCGCCCGCCTGCGTGCGCAGGCGGATTTCCTGCAGCACGTCGTCCACCTGGCTGGTGGCGGGGCGCACCTCGATCTCGGGATCGACCAGGCCCGTGGGGCGCACCACCTGATCGACGATCTGCCCCGAGTGCTCCTTTTCATAATCCGCAGGTGTCGCCGAGACGAAGATCACCTGGCGCATGCGCCGCTCGAACTCCTCGAACTTGAGTGGCCGGTTGTCCAGCGCCGACGGCAGGCGAAAACCGTACTCGACCAGCGTGGTCTTGCGCGAACGGTCGCCGTTGTACATGGCGTTGAGCTGCCCGATCATCTGGTGACTCTCGTCCAGGAACATCACCGTGTCGCGCGGCAGGTAGTCGGTGAGCGTGGACGGCGGCTCGCCCGGCGCCGCGCCCGAGAGGTGGCGGGTGTAGTTCTCGATGCCCTTGCAGTGCCCGACTTCGCTGAGCATTTCGATGTCGAAGCGCGTGCGCTGCTCCAGCCGCTGCGCCTCCACGAGCTTGCCCTGGTCGACGAAGAATTTCACGCGCTCCACGAGCTCCTGCTTGATGGTTTCCACCGCCGCCATCACTGTGTCGCGCGGCGTCACGTAGTGGCTGCGCGGATAGACCGTGAAGCGTGGAATGCGCTGCTGCACCACGCCCGTGAGCGGGTCGAAGAGCTGCAGGCTTTCCACCTCGTCGTCGAAGAGCTCGATGCGCACGGCAAGCTCGGAATGCTCGGCGGGGAACACGTCGATGGTGTCGCCGCGCACGCGAAACTGCCCGCGCGCGAAGTCCATGTCGCTTCTCTGGTACTGCATGCGCACGAGCTGCGCGATCACGTCGCGCTGGCCGATGGGGTCGCCGGTGCGCAGCGTCATCACCATGCGGTGGTAGCTCTCGGGGTTGCCGATGCCGTAGATCGCCGAAACGGTGCCGACGATCACCACGTCGCGCCGCTCCAGCAGGCTTTTGGTGGCCGACAGGCGCATCTGCTCGATGTGCTCGTTGATCGCGCTGTCCTTTTCGATGAACAGGTCGCGCTGGGGCACGTAGGCCTCGGGCTGGTAGTAGTCGTAATAGCTCACGAAGTATTCGACCGCGTTCTTCGGAAAGAATTCGCGGAACTCGCTGTAGAGCTGCGCCGCCAGTGTCTTGTTGGGCGCGAACACCATCGCGGGCCGCCCCAGGCGCGCGATCACGTTGGCCATGGTGAAGGTCTTGCCCGAGCCGGTGACGCCCAGCAGCGTCTGGAAGGCTTCGCCGTCACGCACACCTTCGACGAGCTTTTCTATCGCCTCGGGCTGATCACCCGCGGGGGGATAGGGCTGAAACAGCTGGAACGGCGAATCGGGAAACTCGACAAACCGGCCTTCGGCGGCTGAGGGACTTGCAGGTGCTTCATGCATGGAACGCGTCAACGTCGCGAAGCCGCGATCGTTAAAATTGACAGTTGGTCATCGTAGCTGGTGTCCAGCCTCTCTTCCTTCAACCTCCAGGACGTCCCATGTCTCTGTTTTCCGCCGTGCAAATGGCACCGCGCGACCCGATCTTCGGTCTCAACGACCAGTTCGCCTCGGATACCAACCCCCACAAGGTCAACCTCGGCGTGGGCGTGTACTTCGACGACAACGGCAAACTACCGCTGCTCGAATGCGTGCGCAAGGCCGAGCACGCCATGCTGGAAAGCCCGAAGGCGCGCAACTACCTGCCCATGGACGGCATTGCCGCCTACGACACGGCGGTCAAGGGTCTGGTGTTCGGCGCGCAGTCGGATGTCGTCACTTCGGGGCGCGTGGCCACGGTGCAGAGCTTGGGCGGCACGGGGGGCCTGAAGATCGGTGCGGACTTTCTGCACAAGCTCAACCCCGGCGCCAAGGCGCTGGTTTCCGACCCCACTTGGGCCAATCACACCGCGATCTTCCGCAACGCCGGGTTTGAAGTCGGCACCTACACCTACTACGACGCCGCTGGCCGGCGCGTGAATTTCGACGGCATGCTGGCCGACTTGCGCGCCGCCGCGCCCGGCACCGTCGTGGTGCTGCACGCCTGCTGCCACAACCCCACGGGCTACGACCTCACGGCCGCGCAGTGGGACCAGGTGGTGGACGTGGTGAAGGAGCGCCAGCTCGTCGCCTTCCTGGACATGGCCTACCAGGGCTTCGGCCAGGGCCTGAAGGAGGACGCCACCGCCATCGAGAAGTTCACCGCCTCGGGCCTGAGCTTTTTCGTCTCCACCTCGTTTTCCAAGAGCTTCAGCCTTTACGGCGAGCGCGTGGGCGCGGTTTCGGTCGTCACGCAGAGCAAGGACGAGGCCGAGCGCGTGCTCTCCCAGCTCAAGATCACCGTGCGCACCAACTACTCCAACCCGCCGACCCACGGCGCCAGCATCGTCGCCAGCGTGCTGCAAAGCCCCGAGCTGCGCGCGCTCTGGGAAAAGGAGCTGGGCGAAATGCGCACACGCATCAAGAGCATGCGGCGCGGCCTCGTCGACGGCCTGAAGGCCGCGGGCGTCAAGCAGGACATGAGCTTCATCACCACGCAGGTGGGCATGTTCAGCTACTCGGGTCTCAGCAAGGAGCAGATGCTGCGTCTGCGCAGCGAGTTCGGCGTCTACGGCACCGACAGCGGGCGCATGTGCGTGGCGGCGCTCAATACGCGCAACCTGGCTCACGTGGCCCAGGCCATTGCGGCCGTGCTGTAAGTTGCCTGCTCGCCCCGCAAAAAACCGCCTTCGGGCGGTTTTTTCATGTTCAATCGAGCTGCAATTCGGCAAGCAGCATGGCGAGCCGCTGCCTTTCCTCGCCCTGCAGGGCCCGCAGCGGCGGCGGCAGGCATGGCGTCGGCGCATGGCCGAGCAGCTCGGCGGCGGTGGCGATCACGCGCAAGCTGCCGTGCTGGCGAAACAGCGCCCACAGCGGCTCCAGACGCCCGGACAGGCGGTGCGCGAGCGCCGCGTCCCCGGACTGCGCAGCGCGGGCGATTTCGAGCGCCGTCATGGGAAACAGACCGCCAATCACCGAGTACCAGACAGTGCAGCCCGCCAGCAGCGCGGTGGCCGCTGCCGCATCGCCGCTGATACCAATGCTCACGTGCGCCGGCACGAGCGCGCGCAGGCGAGCGATGCGCGCCGCGGCGCTTGCCGGGTCCGGGCTCACCGGCGGGATCTTGATGGAAGCGACCTGCGGCAGCCGCGCAATGCGGCCGTGCAGCGCGTCGCTGAACTCGAAATGCGTCGTGCCTGGGTTGTCGTACACCACCAGTGGAATCGACAGGGACTGCGTGACGGTCTGGTAGAGGCCGAAAACCTCTTCATCCGACAGTTTCTGGTAGGACATCGGCGACAACAAAACCGCGCGTGCGCCGGCACGCTGCGCATCGTCCGCCAGATCCAGCACGTCACGCGTGCGCAGCGCACCGATGCCCACCATCACCGGGACATCACCGGCGTGCCGCACGGCAAGCCGCGCCACCCGCCTGCGCTCGACCAGATCGAGGTAGGCGTAGTTGCCCGTCGAACCAAGCGCACAGACGGAATCGACCCCGGCCGCGGCCAGTCGCTCGACCAGACGCGCGAAAGCGGCCTCATCGACGGCGCCGTCGCGCAGCGGTGTCAGCGGGAAAGCACTGAGGCCAGTGAACATGGAAAGCACCTGAACTCGGGAGGAAGGTTGGAGCGGATCAGCCGCGAGCGTCACGGGCAAGTGCCTGGTGCACCGCGCACGGCAAGTTCACTTCGCGGATCGCATGCGGTGACCGATCGTCGCACGATGGGCGTCTCAAGTCGAGACGCCCGGCTCCGACGTGATCGGCCGGTCCGGCAGGGTCGGCGCGGGGGGCAGGCCGGTCGCGGCCAGGATTTCCTTCTCGTCCAGCGACTCCTCTTTCATCAGCGCCGCGACAAGCGCGTCGAGGGCGCCGCGGTGCTCGGTCAGCAGGCGCTTCGCCTCCTCATGGCACTCCTCGATGATGCGGCCGACCTCCATGTCGATCAGCTTCGCCGTCTCCTCGCTGTAGGGCTTTTGCCCCATGAAGCCGCCCGCCCCGCCGGTCCAGTCGTTCTGGCGCGGCGCCAGCTGGACCATGCCGAGCCGATCGCTCATGCCCCAGCGGGTGACCATCTGGCGGGCGATGCCGGAGGCCTGCTCGATGTCGCTTTCGGCCCCGGTGGTCCTGGTTCCATAGACGATTTCCTCCGCAGCGCGGCCGCCGAGGGTGCCGATGATCTTGGCGCGCAGATAGGCTTCCGGGTAGTTGTAGCGGTCGGTCAGCGGCCGCTGGTAGGTCACGCCCAGCGCCTGCCCGCGCGGCACGATGGTGACGCGATGGACCGGGTCGGCGCCAGCCACGACCAGCCCGAGGATGGCATGGCCGCCCTCGTGATAGGCGACGCGCTCCTTGTCGGCCTCGCTCAGGATGATCGGGCGCTCCGGCCCCAGCACGATCTTTTCCAGCGCATCGATGAAGTCCTTGTGATGGACCTTGTCCTGCTGCCGCCGCGCCGCCAGCAGCGCGGCTTCGTTGACCAGGTTGCGGATGTCGGCGCCGGAGACGCCGGGCGTCGTCTGGGCAATGTCACCCAGGTCGACGTCTTCGGCCAGCGGCACCTTGCGCGTATGGACCTTGAAGATCGCCTCGCGGCCGGCCTTGTCCGGCAGGTTGACGACGACACGGCGGTCGAAGCGACCGGCACGCAGCAGCGCCTTGTCCAGCACGTCGGGCTGGTTGGTCGCGGCCAGCACGATCACCCCTTCGCGGCTGGAAAAACCGTCCATCTCGGTCAGGATCTGGTTCAGTGTCTGCTCCTGCTCGCTCGCCCCGCCGATCACCGACTGGCCGCGGACGCGGCCAATCGAGTCGATCTCGTCGATGAAGACGATGGCCGGCGCGTTCTTGCGCGCCTCCTTGAACAGGTCGCGCACGCGCGCCGCGCCCACGCCAACGATCATCTCGACGAATTCCGAGCCGCTCATCGAGAAGAACGGCACCCCGGCCTCGCCGGCCACCGCGCGCGCCAGCAGCGTCTTGCCGGTGCCGGGCGCGCCGACCAGCAGCACGCCCTTGGGGGCGGCGCCGCCGAGACGGGTGTACTTTTCCGGGTTCTTCAGGAAGTCGACGATCTCGACCAGTTCGTTCTCGGCTTCGTCGATCCCGGCCACGTCGTCGAAGGTGACCTTGGTTTCGGTCTCCTTGTCGAAGCGCCGCGCGGTGCTCTTGCCCAGGCCGCCAAAACCGCTGAACATGCCGCCCCCCTGCTTGGCGGCGCGGCGGAAGAGCCAGACATAGATGCCGATGATCAAGAGCGCAGGTCCGAAGGCCGACAGCAGCGTCACCAGCGGATTGGCCTGCGCCTGGATCGGCGTCGCCCGGATGTCGACGCCGCGTTCGATCAACTCGGTTTCAAGGCCCGGATCGACGAACACCGGCAGGATCGTGGTGAAGCTCTTGACGTCGCGTGGCGCGGGCGCCGGCCGACCGTCGGCTGCCGGCTCCGCCCGGCGCACGGCGGTCTTGAACTGGCCCTCGATAGATTCGCCTTTCGCGTGGATCGCCTCGACATTGTCCTTGGCCAGCTCGGCTCGAAACACGGTGTAGGAAATCGGCTCTGGTCCCTTCGAACCGGGAAAGAACACGCCGGCGAGGTAATAGTTGAGCGCCAGCAGCAGGAAAAACACCAGCCAGTTGCTGCGTGGCGGAATGCCCTTCCCGTCCGTGGGACGGCCCCGATTCGAACCCGATTTGCCGTCATTTGCCTGCATATTTCATGGCCCTCTTTCAAATCCTGGCGAGTTCCCGCATGCTCAAGCGGCGACAGAGACAATGGCTCAGGCCCCTCTTCGCGTTACTGTGCCGGACGCCGCCACGTGCTCAGTGTCGACTCGGTACCGGCCCGACTCGAGCGATTGTCTCTGACTTGCAAGCACTTCATGCAGGCCATCGATCAGCAGCAAACCGCTACCATCCGCCGATCAGCCTCAGCGCTGATTCCCCATGGCAACCCGTGGTGCTGCACTTCAGGGCTTGAGACGGCAACGCATGGCGAATCCGTGTACTTGGCCGTGGCCGGACAAGCACGGAGTTTTCCAGAAAACTCAAGCGTCTTCGGAAGAGCACACAGAACATGGCCCGAATGACACCCCAACCACATCAGAAGGCCGTCGAAAAATCTCTACGTTGTTGATTTATTTGAATGAAAAAGATGGAGATTTCTGCGCATACGCCAGTGATGGCGCAATACCTCGCCCTCAAGGCTCAGTACCCGGACACACTGCTGCTCTATCGCATGGGCGACTTCTACGAGCTGTTTTACGGTGACGCGGAAAAAGCCGCGCGCCTGCTGGACATCACGCTCACGCAGCGCGGGCAGTCGGCCGGGGCGCCGGTGGTGATGGCGGGCGTACCCTTTCATGCGCTGGAGAATTACCTGGCGCGGCTCATCAAGCTGGGCGAATCGGTGGCGATTGCCGAGCAGGTGGGCGATGTCAGCGCCGCCAAGGGTCCGGTCGAGCGCAAGGTGGTGCGCGTGGTCACGCCCGGCACGGTGACGGACAGCGAGCTGCTGGGCGAAAAGGCCGAGTCGCTGCTGCTGGCCGTGCACCAGGGCAAACGTGGGCGCTGCGGTCTGGCTTGGCTCTCCGTCATGCAAGGACGGGTGTTTCTGGCCGAGTGCACCCTGGACGAACTCGCCGGCTGGCTCACGCGCATCGGCCCGAGCGAGCTGATCTACAGTGCCGGCTGCACCCAGCGCTTTGAAGCGCTGTTGCAGCACGGACGCAGCAGCGGCGCCCTGGCCTGCCCGATCACGCCGCGCCCGGACTGGCAGTTCGACGGCCCCCTGGGCGCGCGAACGCTGCTCGAACACCTGGGCGCGGCCACACTCGCGGCCTGGGAGGCGCAGCATCTGCACGACGCCCACGCCGCCGCCAGCGCCCTGCTGCAGTATGCCGAGCACACCCAGGGGCAGCGCCTCACCCACCTGCACAGCGTGCAGGTGCAGCGCAGCGAGGCGCTGATTACCCTGCCCGCGAGCACCGTGCGCAATCTGGAGCTGACCCGTACCCTGCGCGGGGAAGAGTCCCCCACGCTGCTCTCGCTGCTCGACACCTGCATGACCGGCATGGGCAGCCGCCTGTTGCGGACCTGGCTGCTGGAGCCGGCGCGCGATCGCACGGCGGCGTGCCAGCGCCTGGCGGCCACGCAGGAGCTGCGCGGCGGCGCATGGCAGAAGCTGCGCGCCGAGCTCAAGGGCGTGGCCGACGTGGAGCGCATCACGGCGCGCATCGCGCTCAGGCAGGTACGCCCGCGTGAGCTCGTGGCGCTGACGCAAACGCTTGAAAAAACAGAGCTGCTCTCGCATACCTACAAAGGGTTTGAGGCCTATCTGGCTCAAATTTTTGAACACCTGCAGCCGCCGCCCGCATCGACCGCGCTACTGCGCTCGGCCATCGCCCCCGAGCCTGCTGCCCTGGTGCGCGAGGGCGGCGTGATCGCCGACGGGTTCGACTCCGAACTTGACGAACTGCGCGCCATCCAGAGTCATTGCGACACCTTCCTGCTCGACCTGGAGGCGCGCGAAAGGGAGCGCAGCGGCATCCCCAACCTGCGTGTGCAGTTCAACAAGGTGCACGGCTTCTACATCGAGGTCACCGGCAGCCACCTCGACAAGGTGCCCGATGACTACCGCCGTCGCCAGACGCTGAAAAACGCCGAGCGCTTCATCACGCCCGAGCTCAAGGCCTTCGAGGACAAGGCGCTCTCGGCCCAGGAGCGCGCCCTGCAACGCGAAAAATGGCTCTACGAGCAGCTGCTCGACCAACTGCAGCCGCATGTGCCGCAACTCACGCGCGTGGCGCAGGCGCTGGCGCAGCTCGACGTGCTGTGCTGCCTGGCCGAGCGCTCGCTCACGCTGAACTGGTGCGAGCCGCGATTCACCGAACAGCCGTGCATCGAGATCGAGAGCGGGCGCCACCCCGTGGTGGAGGCGCGCCTGGCAGAGACCTCGAGCGGTGCCTTCATCCCCAACCACACGCACCTGCACGCGAACCAGCGCATGCAGATCATCACCGGCCCCAACATGGGCGGTAAATCGACCTACATGCGCCAGGTGGCGCTGATCGTGCTGCTGGCGAGCATGGGCAGCCACGTTCCGGCCGCGAGCTGCCGCCTGGGGCCGATCGATGCCATCCACACCCGCATCGGCGCGGCCGACGACCTGGCCAACGCGCAGTCCACCTTCATGCTGGAGATGGTCGAGGCCGCGCAGATCCTGCACGCCGCCACGCCCCACAGCCTGGTGCTGATGGACGAGATCGGGCGCGGCACCAGCACCTTCGACGGCCTGGCGCTGGCCGGCAGCATCGCCACGCATTTGCACGACAGAACCCGGGCGTTCACGCTGTTCGCCACGCACTATTTCGAATTGACCGAGCTGCCCGCGACGGCGCGGCACGCGATCAATCTGCACGTGGGCGCGGTCGAAAACGGCCAGGACATCGTCTTTCTGCACGAGATCCAGGCCGGCCCCGCGAGCCGCAGCTACGGCATCCAGGTGGCCAGGCTCGCCGGGATGCCCGCGGGCGTGTTGCACCACGCACGCCACGCCCTGGCGGCGCTGGAGGAACGCGCACAGCAGGCACAGCGCCAGGTGGACTTGTTCACGCCGCCACCCGAGCCGCCAATGCAGGTTCCGAGCGCCGTCGAGGCAGCGCTTGGCCAGATCAACCCCGACCAACTCTCTCCGCGCGAGGCCCTGGATGCGCTCTATCAGCTCAAGGCACTGATCCCGCGCTGAGTGCCTTGCGCTCAAGCACGTCCGCCAGCATGAGCACGTCCATCCCGGTCTGGCTCCAGAAGCGCTCCAGCGGCGGGGCCCGCTCGATGAGCAGGCGCTGCACCAGGGGATGCATGGCGGTACTCGCGGGCTCGGCCAGCAGCAGGTAGCGCGCATCGGCAAGATCGCGCGCCCCGGCCGCCACTTCATTGACTTGGACGATCCAGTCGAGCTGCAGCAGCGCCTGCAGCGGGCCGGCGAGCTGCGGCTGCCCCACGCGCAGCGCCAGCGCAAGCTGCGCGCCCGTCAGGCCATGCTGCGGATTGCCTCGAGCGGCGTGCAGCTGCTGCAGCACCTGCACCGCGAGCGCGAACGGCGCCTGGGGCTTTTCCTTGCCATGGGCCAGCGCATGGCGCAGGCGCGGCAGGTAAGCCGCGATGACTGCGCCCAGCAGCACGATGAGCCAGGCCAGATACACCCACAGCAGCAGGATGGGCAGCGTGGCAAACGCGCCATAGATCACCGAATACGTGGGCACCGACGCCAGATACAGCGCCAGCCCCTTCTTGGCGACGGCCACGCCCAGCCCGACGAACACCCCACCGGCGAGCGCATGGCGCCAGCGCACCGGCGTGTTGGGCACGTAGTGGTAGAGCGCGGACATGCCGCCCGCCAGCAGCAGGAATTCGATCGTGGCAAACACGAACGCCACCCCACCGGGCAGCGTGCCCTTGAGACCGTGCGACGCGGCCGACGCGACCGAGCTGGTGAGCACCAGGCCGCCCGCGAGCACCAGCGGCCCGAGCGTGACCGCCGCCCAGTAGATGAGCACGCGCTGGCCCAGCGGGCGCAGCCGCGGCACGCGCCAGATGGTGTTGAGCGTGCGATCGATCGTGAGAATCAGCGCCAGCGCCGTGATGATGAGAAACGAGAAGCCCACGGCCCCGAGGCGGCTGGCCTTGGCGGCGAACTGCGTCAGATAGCCGAGCACCGGCTTGGAAATCGTCTCGGGGAACAGGCTCTGCGTCAGCCAGTGCTGCAGCACCTCCTGCATCTTGCCGAAGATCGGAAAGGCCGAAAAAATCGCCAGCGCCACGGTCACGAAGGGCACGAGCGCCAGCAGCGTGGTGAAGGTCAGACTCGCCGCCGTCTGCCCCAGCCGGTCTTCACGGTAGCGCTCGGCCAGCAGCCGCGCCACCCCGAGCCAGGGGAAATTCACGAAGCGGCGAAACGCCCGTTGCAAGGTGGCACGTGTGACTCTCATCACCTCGTATGATCCCAGATTCTCCAGACCATGCCGACCGCCCCCGCCTCCACCGTACAAACGCCTCATCCGGTGCCTCGCCCGGTGCCTGCCCGGGTGGTGCTGAGCCAGCACCTGGCCGTGGCCAACCTGATGGCGCTGATGCTGCTTTGCCTGGCATGGGAGCTGTGGCTGGCGCCGCTGCGCCCGGGCGGCTCGTGGATCGCGCTCAAGGCGCTGCCGCTGGCGCTGCCGCTGGCGGGCCTGCTCAAGCGCCGCATGTACACCTATCGCTGGGTCAGTCTGCTCGTGTGGCTGTACTTCACCGAGGGCGTGGTGCGCGCCTGGAGCGACCCCGCCCCCAGCCGCTGGCTGGCGCTGCTCGAAATCCTGCTCAGCCTGCTGCTCTTCGCGGCCTGCGTGATGCATATCCGCCTGCGCCAGCGCGCGGCGCATGTTGTTGATGAAACCAGTCATGACCCCCAGCCCAGTCCTTGACGAATTGCGCGCCATCGTCGGCGGCGACCACGTGCTCACCGAAGGCGACCTCACCGCCTGGGAGCAGGATTGGCGCCGCCGCCGCAAGGGCAAAGCGCTCGCCGTCGTGCGCCCTGCCGATACCGCACAGGTGGCCGCCGTGGTGCGCGCCTGCGCCAAGGCCGGCACCTCGATCATTCCGCAGGGCGGCAACACCGGTCTGTCGGTGGGCGCCACGCCCGACGATTCCGGCACGCAGGTGGTGCTGAGCCTCGCGCGCATGAACCGCATCCGCGCAATCGACCGCGACAATCTCACCGTGACGGTGGAGGCTGGCTGCATCCTGCAGAGCCTGCAGGAAGTCGCCGACAAGGAGGGGCTGCTGTTCCCGCTCTCGCTGGCGGCCGAGGGCAGCTGCACCATAGGCGGCAACCTCGGCACCAACGCGGGCGGCACGCAGGTGGTGCGCTACGGCAACACGCGCGAGCTGTGCCTGGGGCTGGAAGTGGTCACGCCTCAGGGCGAAGTCTGGAACGGCCTTTCGGGCCTGCGCAAGGACAATACCGGCTACGACCTGCGCCACCTCTTCATCGGCAGCGAGGGCACGCTCGGCGTGATCACCGCCGCCACGATGAAGCTCTTTCCCAAGCCCGTGGCCGAACTCACGGCCTGGGCCGCCGTGCCCTCCATGGAAGGAGCCGTGCGCCTGCTGGGCCTGGCGCACCAGAACCTGGGTGCCTCGCTCACAGGCTTCGAGGTGATGGGACAGTTCGCGCTCTCGCTCGTGGTGCGGCACATGCCGCAGCTGCGTGTGCCGTTCGCCGGCATGGCGGGCGCGCCCTACTGCGTGCTGCTGGAAAACGCCGACAGCGAAAGCGAGGCGCATGCGCGCGCGCGTTTCGAGCATCTGCTGGGGGCGGCGCTGGAAGACGGCTGCGTGCTCGACGCCGTGGTGGCCGAGAGCCTGGCGCAGGCGCACGAGCTCTGGCACATCCGCGAGAGCATCCCGCTGGCGCAGGCCGAAGAGGGGCTGAACATCAAGCACGACATCTCCATCGCCGCCTCGCGCATCCCGGCCTTCGTCGAGCACGCCGATGCGTTGCTGCAGCGCGAAATCCCCGGCGTGCGGCTGGTGAACTTCGGCCACCTGGGCGACGGCAATCTGCACTACAACGTGCAGGCGCCCGAAGGAGGCGACGGCAAGGCCTTCCTGCGCGAGCAGGAGGCACGCGTGAACCAGCTCGTCTACGACGCGGTGGCGCAGTTCGGCGGCTCATTCTCGGCCGAGCATGGCGTGGGTCAGCTCAAGGTGCACGAGCTGCAGCAGTACGAGCCGCCCGTGGCGCTGGCGATGATGCGCGCGATCAAACAGGCGCTCGATCCGCAGGGCCTGATGAATCCTGGATGCGTACTCTCCAAACCGTAGCTGCTCGCGCCTGTCAGATAAGCGCTAGAGCCTGATTTGATATAAAAATAACCTCTCGCCCCATTCGCGACCCCTTTGGCATCCGCAGCCGTTTCTGACTGACGGATGCGCTTCGATCCAGGAGCGTGGGCGGTCAGGAAGGTGCGCCTGGACAGCACCATTTACGAGCGCGCGCCGATGTCGCATGCGCTTTCAAGGCGTCAGTTGGCGGGCCTCGGGGCGCGGCCCGATGTCAAACAGCCATCGGCGCAGAGATGTGCGGATGGTGCCGGTAGCCCTCAAGCCAGAAGTCGGAAGGCTCAACCTTCTCCAACCACCCGGGCTCGTACCTGCCCGTGGCGGCGTAGTCGGGTATGCGGTCAGACAGGACAAGCTTCGGCAATGGATAAGGCTCGCGTGTGAGCTGCTCCTTGAGCATGTCCACATGATTTTCGTAAATGTGAGCATCCCCGATGAAATACGTGAACCAGCGAGGCGTGTACCCGGTCAGGCGCCCCACCAGGTGCAGCAGTGCCGCGCCCTCGGCAGCGTTGAACACCGTGCCAAGCCCGACATCGTTGGACCGGATGTACAGGCACAGCGAGATTTCCTTCTTCTCCTTGCTGACCAGGAACTGGTACAGCAGGTGGCAGGGAGGAAGCGCCATTTCATCAAGCTGCGCCCAGTTCCACCCGTGAAAGAGAATGCGACGGCTGCCAGGGTCCTCGATGATGGTGTCCAGGCACTGCCGGAGCTGGTCCACGGCCTTGTACAGCAGCACGCCGGAGGGCTTGCCATCCGCCCCATCGAGAACGCCAATTTGTTGGAAGCCACGGCCCAGAGCATCCGCAATTTGAGCCTCACCCTGGGGCTGAATCGGGTCGATGAGCTTGTACGCGGGCCACTGGCGCCACTGGACGCCATACACCGATCCCAAGTCATCCTCGCGCAGGCGATAGGGGTTGGCCAGCCACTGAGCATTCTCATTGGCGTTCTGGTCCCACACCTTGCACCCCAGCGCGCGGAAATCAGCAGCGCTGCGCGATGCACGCAGGAAGCCGACCAGTTCCCCCATGACGGATTTGAACGCCAGCTTCTTCGTCGTGATGGCTGGAAAACCTGCCTGCAGGTCGAAGCGGAGCATCGCGCCAGGAACGCTGAGGGTGCGAACACCCGTGCGGTTGTTTTGCCAACTCCCCTGCTCAAAAATCTGACGAACCAGGTCCAAATACTGTTGCATCGTGCCCCCAACTCAGGCGAGTTTAGCTGGGGTCAGGGCCAGCCATCGCCCCAACCGACCAATGCAAGAAGCGGGTCGCTGACACGGCGTCTTGATCTTCGTTGCCAGCGCAGGTCCCATACCCGCCGACCCATGGCCCGTCGCTTTGTCCGGTGAAACCCCTGGCGGCCCGGACGCAGCGCTTTCGCGCTTCTGCTGGTGCCTGCGGGGGGTATTGGCTGACAATCGGTGTCGGCAGGACCGTCGAATTCATCAAATTTCTCTGAAGCATCAGCATGGAAACTCCAGGCACAGGACAGAAGATGCGCTTTCACGTCGTCACCGAGCGGGTCGATGGCCATCACAGCGTCGCTCGCTGCAAGAACGCCAGGATCGCGCTGGACACCGACCCGGCGGGCAACCCCGACGCGTTCAACCCGGCAGAGCTTTTGCTGGCCGCGCTCACCGCATGCATGGTCAAGGGTATCGAGCGCGTCACACCCATTCTGAAATTTCAGCTGCGCGGTGTGGAAGTCAAAGTCGACGGCGTCCGCCAGGATGTACCACCCCGCCTGGAATCCATCCGTTACGAGATCATTGTGGACACGGATGAATCCGACCAGCGCCTCAGGCTGCTCCACGAAAACGTGAAGAAATACGGCACCGTGTTCAACACGGTATCACCCGGCACCGAGCTCAGTGGCGTGCTGGTGCGAAAGGTGGCCGATTGAGACAGGAAGGACACCCCCTTGAACGAACACAGCCAATACCCGGGTCTGGGCCGGGGCAGTGCTCGGCGGCGTCCTTGAGCGTTTGACGCACGCTCCCATGCCCGGCGCAGGACGCACGCAAACCTCCCCGAGAGGTTAACCTTCCATCCATGGATCGACAGGAGCCCACCATGGATGAACTGCGTTACATGTCCGGCTTCGGCAACGAGTTTTCGACCGAAGCCCTGCCCGGTGCCTTGCCCCGGCGTGGCAACTCGCCGCAGAAAGCCGCCTACGGGCTCTATGCCGAGCAGCTTTCGGGCACGGCCTTCACCGCGCCGCGCCACGCGAACCGGCGCTCGTGGCTCTATCGCATCCGCCCGGCGGCGGTGCAGGAACCGTACGAGATCAGCGACATCGCGCCGCGCTGGCTCAGCCACTTCGACGAGGTGCCCACGCCGCCCAACCCGCTGCGCTGGGACCCGCTGCCCCTGCCCGGCCCTGCTGCCCAGGTAGATTTCATCGATGGCATGACCACCATGGGCGGCAACGCGGGCTGCGCGGTGCACATCTACACCGCCAACCAGTCGATGACCACGCGCTACTTTCACGATGCCGACGGCGAGCTGCTGATCGTGCCGCAGCACGGACGCCTGCACATCGCCACCGAGTTCGGCGTGCTCGACATCGAGCCACAGGAAATTGCCGTGATCCCGCGCGGCGTGCGCTTTCGCGTGGCGCTGCCCGACGGCGCGGCGCGCGGCTACGTCTGCGAGAACTACGGCGCGCACCTGCGACTGCCCGACCTGGGCGTGATGGGCTCCAATGGCCTGGCGCACCCACGCGACTTCCTCACGCCCGTGGCGGCGTACGAAGACGTGGAGGGCCACTTCGAGATGGTGGCCAAGTTCCAGGGGCGCCTGTGGAAGGCGCCGATTGGCCATTCACCGCTCGATGTGGTCGCCTGGCATGGCAGCGGCGCGCCCTACAAGTACGACCTGCGCCGGTTCAACGTGATGGGTTCCATCAGCTACGACCACCCGGACCCGTCGATCAACCTCGTGCTGCACGCGCCATCGAGCACGCCGGGCGTGGACACGCTGGACTTCGCCGTGTTCGCGCCGCGCGTGCTCGCCATGCAGGACACCTTCCGCCCGCCCTGGTTTCACCGCAACATCGCGGGCGAATTCATGGGTCTGGTGCACGGCGTCTACGACGCCAAGGCCGAGGGCTTCCTGCCCGGCGGCGCGTCGCTGCACAACCCCATGATCGGCCACGGGCCGGACGCGGGCACCTTCGAGAAGGCCAGCGCGCACGACACGAGCCAACCCGATTACGTCAGAGACACGATGGCCATCATGTTCGAGACGCCGGTGATGATCCAGACCACACGCTTCGCGCTCGAATCGCCGCAGCGCCAGCGCCAGTACCACGAGTGCTGGATGGGGATCGCAAAACACTTCGATCCGGCCAGACGCTGACAGTCACGCGCGCCGGACCACCCGGCGGCATCGCGTGGCCTGCCGGCGAAGAGGGTGCGGTTGATCCGCAGGGCCCTGCGTCGCGGCCGTGACGCCTGCGCAATTCCCTGCAAGAATAGGGGCCGGCCCGGGTATCGACGGCGCGCCTCGCCAACCCATGATGAACCATGCAGGCAAGGGTGTGGCCACCCTGGTCTTCCCACAACCAAGCTCCAGAAAGGCCTTCATCATGCAAGCTCGCGTGCTTTCCCTGATCCTCGCCTCGATCACATGGGCGGCGGGCCTGTCGCCCGCCCACGCCGCGCCGGCCGATTACAAGATCGACCTCGACCACACCTACGCCACCTTCGCCATCGACCACAACGGCGCCTCGATCAACCGCGCGCGCTTCGGCGAGGTGTCGGGCAGCGTGCGCTTCGACAAGGAGGCCGGGGCCGGCGCGATCGACATCACCGTGCAGACCGCCAGCGTCTACAGCGGCTCCAAGGGTTTCGACGAGCACCTGCGCACGGCCGATCTGTTCGACACGGCCAGGCACCCGACCATGCGCTTCGTCTCCGACCGACTGGTGTTCAACGGCGAGCGCCTGGTCGAGGTGCCCGGCCAGCTCACGCTGCTCGGCCAGACGCACCCGGTCACGCTCAAGGCACTGCAGTTTCGCTGCTACCCCAACCAGCGCGCCAAGACCGAGGCCTGCGGCGGCGACTTCGAGGCCGTGATCGACCGCACGCAATGGGGCATGGACTACCTCGTGAAGGTGGGCATGCCGAAGTCGGTGCGCATTGGCGCAACCATCGAGGCGTTCAAGCAATAAGAACCTCGGCGGCGTCAGGACAATACCGCCAGCCCAGGCACGGCGGCCGCCTGCATCCGTCCGATCACCGCCGCGTGCTCGAAGCCCTGCGCACGAAAGACCGCCAGTACCGCCGGCACCGCCTCGGGCGCGCAGCTCACCAGCAGGCCGCCCGAGGTCTGCGGATCGGTGACGAGGTCGCGCGCCACCTCGGGCAGCGCCGCATCAAGCCGCACCTCGGCGCCGTATGCCGCCCAGTTGCGCCCGGACGCGCCGGTGACGAAGCCTGCCGCCGCCAGGCGCGCCACTTCGGGCAGCAGAGGCAGCGCGCCGTAGTGCACCACGGCCTCCAGGCCCGAGGCCCGGGCCAGTTCCAGCGTGTGACCCGCCAGGCCGAAGCCGGTGACGTCGGTCAGGGCATGCACGTGCGCCATCTCGGCCAGCGCCACACCCGGCGTATTGAGCTGCGTGGTGCTGGCGACCAGCTCGCCATAGCCGCGCGCGTCGAGCGCATTTTTCTTGAGTGCCGCCGAAAGCACGCCGACGCCCAGACGCTTGCCCAGAATCAGCACATCGCCCGCCCGTGCATCGCGGTTGCGCTTGACGCGGTCCGGGTGCACCAGCCCCATGACGACGAGGCCGTAGATCGGCTCCACCGAATCGATGGTGTGCCCGCCGGCGATCGGAATGCCCGCCTCGCGGCACACCGCCTCGCCGCCACGCACGATCTGGCCTATGGTCTCCAGCGACAGCTTTTTCACCGGCATTGCCAGCAGCGCCAGCGCCATGACGGGCTTGCCACCCATGGCGTACACGTCACTGATCGCGTTGGCCGCGGCGATGCGGCCGAAGTCGAACGGGTCATCGACGATGGGCATGAAGAAATCGGTGGTGGCCACCAGCGCCTGCTCGTCGTTCAGGCGGTAGACGGCAGCGTCGTCCGCAGTCTCGTTGCCCACCAGCAGCTCGGGCGGCACGAAGCCCGATGCGCTCGTCTTGAGGATTTCCTGCAGCACCCCGGGCGCGATCTTGCAGCCGCAGCCGCCACCGTGCGAGAGGCTGGTGAGGCGAATGGATTCGGTGGGCACGGTGCTGACGTCGGTCATCGGGTTTTCAGTCGCATTCAAAGCAGGAATTGTCGCAGCACGCTTGCCATAATGTTGCCATGCGACTCCTCCACACCATGCTGCGCGTGGGCAACCTGCAGCGCGCCATCGATTTCTACACCCAGGTGCTCGGCATGCAGTTGCTGCGCACGAGCGAAAACCCCGAATACAAATACAGCCTGGCCTTCGTCGGCTACGAGGGCGGCAATCCCAGCCAGGCGGAGATCGAACTGACGTACAACTGGGGCACCACCGAGTACGAGATGGGCAGCGCCTACGGCCATATCGCCATCGGCGTGCCCGACGCCTACGCCGCCTGCGAAAAGATCAAGGCCGCGGGTGGCCAGGTGACGCGCGAGGCCGGGCCGGTCAAGGGCGGCAGCACGGTGATCGCCTTCGTGACGGACCCCGACGGTTACAAGATCGAACTGATCCAGAGGCCCTCCGAGGCCCCGGCGGATCCGCTGCGCAGCGCCTGAGGCTTGCAAGACCTGTTTTTCAACCCCTTCTCCAAGAGACAGCCCATGACGACGAACTTCGCTCCCATGCCCGATGCCCACGGCTTCTTCGGCCCCTACGGCGGCCAGCTGGTGCCGCCATTCCTCAAGGAGGCGATGGACGACATCGCCACGGCCTACGCCGAGATCACGCAGCGCGAGGATTTCCAGAAGGAGCTGCGCGACCTGCAGGTGGATTACGTGGGCCGCCCCAGCCCCATCTTTCATGCCCGGCGCCTGTCGGATCAGCTCGGCGGCGCGCAGATTCACCTCAAGCGCGAAGACCTCAACCACACCGGCGCGCACAAGATCAACCACTGCCTGGGCGAGGCGCTGCTGGCCAAGTTCATGGGCAAGACCAAGGTGATCGCCGAAACGGGCGCGGGCCAGCACGGCGTGGCGCTGGCCACGGCCTGCGCGCTCGTGGGCATTGCCTGCGAGATCCACATGGGCCAGGTGGACATCGAGAAGGAACACCCCAACGTCACCAAGATGCGCATTCTGGGCGCGACGCTGGTGCCCGTGACGCGCGGCGCGGCCACGCTCAAGGAAGCGGTGGACAACGCCTTCGAGGAATACCTGAAAGATCCGAAGAACTACTTCTACGCCATCGGCTCAGTCGTCGGCCCGCACCCCTTCCCCATGATGGTGCGCGACTTCCAGAGCATCGTCGGGCGCGAGGCGCGCGAACAGTTCCTCAAGAAGCACGGCAAGCTCCCTGATTACGCGGCAGCCTGCGTCGGCGGCGGCTCCAACGCCATGGGGCTGTTCACCGCTTTTCTGGGCGATGAAGGCGTCAGGCTCGTGGGCGTGGAGCCTGCGGGCGAAGGCACGAACAAGCCCGGGCGTCACGCGGCCACGCTCACCATGGGCAAGCCCGGCGAGATCCACGGCATGAAGTGCTACGTGCTCAACAACGCGGCGGGCGAGCCCGACGCCGTGCACAGCATCGCCTCGGGCCTGGATTACCCGGGCGTGGGCCCGCAGCACAGCTACCTCAAGGACATCGGCCGAGTGCAGTACGAGGTGGCGAGCGACGATGAGACGCTGGACGCCTTCATGCGGCTGTCGCGCGTGGAGGGCATCGTGCCGGCGCTGGAAAGCTCGCACGCCGTGGCCTGGGCCATGCGCACGGCCCCCACGCTGGGCAAGGACGTGAACATCCTCGTGAACCTCTCGGGCCGCGGCGACAAGGATGCGGACTACGTGGCGCACAGGCTCGGGCTCTGAGCGTCCCGCCCCTTCCCGGGTGCACGGCAGGCGTGAGGCATGACGACTTCCATCCCCTGGCTCACACCTGAAGACCCTTTTCCGCCCGCGGCCGCGAGCTGGGGCGCGGACACCCCCATGCCCGGGCTGCTGGCGGCCGGAGGGGCACTGGACGTGCCCCACCTCGTCGCGGCCTACGGCCAGGGCATCTTCCCGTGGTTCAGCGAGGGCCAGCCCATCCTCTGGTGGAGCACGGCGCCGCGCATGGTGCTGCCGCCGGCCGAGTTTCGGCTGCACCACTCGCTGCGCAAGACGCTGCGGCGCTTTCGCGCCTCACCCGCGTGCGAACTGCGCATCGACAGCGATTTTTCCGCCGTGATCCATGCCTGCGCGGGCACGCCGCGCGAGGGACAGTCGAGCACCTGGATCGTGCCGCGCATGGTGCAGGCCTACGAGGCGCTGCATGCCGCAGGCTTTGCGCACAGCGTGGAAACCTGGGTGGACGGACGGCTCGTGGGCGGGCTGTACTGCGTGGCGCTGGGGCGCGCGGTGTTTGGCGAATCGATGTTCGCGCACGCGAGCGACGCCTCCAAGATCGCGCTGGCGGCGCTGGTCGGGCTGTGCCGGCGCGAAGACGTGGCCCTGATCGACTGCCAGCAGAACACGGCGCATCTCGCGTCGCTGGGCGCCCGCGAGATCGAGCGTGAGGTTTTTCTGACACATATGGCACGGGCACGCACACAGCCGGTGATGGATTGGCGTTTTGCACCAGAATGCTGGAACGAGCTATTGCCGAGCGACTAGGGCCTGTTAACACTATGAAAGGGGTCGCGAAGCTCATGACAGCCTGCCCATCAAGACGCGTGACGCAGTGCGTGCGTCCGCACGCACAAGGAACGCAACGCCGAGGGGCGGGCTGTCATGAGCTTCCCTTCGGGTTGCTTCGCAAAGGGGCCGTCTGCTGCGTTGCCAGCGCTTGCAAGGCACGGGCCTTGCTGCGCACCGGCGCCTTGCATCCAGCCCCTTTGCGAAGCAACGCTATCCCCTTTCATAGTGTTAACAGGCCCTAAACATGACCCAGCTCAACGACCTGCCGCTGCAGGCGCTGCAGTTCTACACCACGGCGCCCTACGAGTGCAGCTATCTGCCCGGGCACGTGGCGCGCTCGGAAGTGGCCACGCCCAGCCACCTGATCCACAGCGGCGTGTATTCCGAGCTCATCGCGCAGGGCTTTCGACGCAGCGGCATGTTCACCTACCGCCCGCATTGCGAAGGCTGCAACGCCTGCACGCCGATCCGCATCCTGGCGCAGGAATTCCGGCCCGACCGCAGCCAGCGCCGCGCGATCAAGCGCCATCGGCAGCTGGTGGCACGCTCGCTGCGGCTGTGCTTCGTGCCCGAGCACTACCAGCTCTACCTGCGTTACCAGGCCGTGCGCCACGCGGGCGGCGGCATGGACCACGACAGCATCGACCAGTACACGCAGTTCCTGCTGCAAAGCCGGGTGAATTCGCGCCTGATCGAATTCCGCGCGCCGCGCGCCGATGGCGAGCCGGGCGAGCTCAAGATGGTCTCGGTGCTCGACATCCTGGACAGCGGCCTCTCGGCGGTCTACACCTTCTACGAGCCCGACGACGGCGCAAGCTACGGCAGCTACAACATTGTCTGGCAGATCGAGCAGGCCCGCGCCATGGGCCTGCAGTACGTGTACCTCGGCTACTGGATCGCGCTCAGTCCCAAGATGAACTACAAGACACGCTTCAAGCCCTATGAGCTGCTGCTGGACGGCGCGTGGAAGCGCTTCGGCGATTGAAATTCAGCGTCGCCTTAAGGCCAAAACGGCTTCCAGCGCCCGTCCATAAAGCGCTGTCCGCTATCAATATCGCATCACTGCGCCAGGTCGAACACCAGCACCTCGGCATCCTTGCCGTCGCCGAGCGTGATCTCGGCCTCCTGCTGCAGCAGCAGTGCATCACCGCCCGTGAGCGCCGTGCCGTTGACCGTGAGCCGTCCGCGCACCAGGTGCACGTAGGCCTTGCGCTGCGCAGCGATCGCCAGCCGGGCGGATTCGCCGCCGTCGAACAAGCCCGCATACAGCCGCGCGTCGGCATGGATACCCACGGTGCCGCCCGCGCCCATGGGTGCAGCGATCAGATGCAATTTCCCACGCTTGGCCTCCTCGGGCACGCTCGCCTGCTCGTAGCTGGGCGCGAGGCCCTGCGTGTCGGGCAGGATCCAGATCTGCAAAAAGTGCGTTTCCTGACCCTCGGCGTGGTTGAACTCGCTGTGCATCACGCCGCTGCCCGCGCTCATGCGCTGCACGTCGCCGGGCGGAATGCCCTTGACGTTGCCCATGCTGTCCTTGTGCGCGAGATTGCCCGAGAGCACGTAGCTGATGATCTCCATGTCGCGGTGCCCGTGCGTGCCGAAGCCCGCACCTGGCGCAATGCGGTCTTCGTTGATCACGCGCAGATTGCCCCAGCCCATGTGCCTGGGGTCATAGTAGTCGGCGAACGAAAAACTGTGAAAGGACTTGAGCCAGCCATGGTCGGCATAGCCGCGGTCCTGTGCCTTGCGAACGGTGAGCATCGTGCTTCTCCTGTGAATGCCTGATGTCTCCAATGTAGGGAGCGCAGCCGACTTTGCACAGGGGCCGCATTTGAATGCATCATTCAAATGAATTGAATGGACGCCCGCGAACAATGCAAATCAGCAGCAATATCCTCACCCCCGACAATCTGCGCCTGCTGCAGGCCATCGCCACGCACGGCAGCTTTGCCGCGGCGGCGCGCTCGCTTGATCTTGCACCCAGCGGCCTGACCTGGCGCGTGCGCCAGATCGAGGAAGCCCTGGATGTGCTGCTGTTCGACCGCAGCAGTCGCCGGGCCGTGCCCACGCAGGCCGGACGCGAGTTGCTGCGCGAGAGCGAGCGGTTGCTGGCCGACATGGATGCCGTGGCCCAGCGCGTGCGGCGCGTGGCCACGGGGTGGGAGCCGCAGTTGACGCTCTCGGTCGATGGCGCCATCGCACGCACCACGCTGCTGGAACTCGTGGAGGCGTTCTACGCGCTGGACATCCCCACGCGCCTGACGGTGCGCGAAGACACACTCGCCGGCACGCTCGAACGCCTGACCCAGGGGCAGGCGGACCTGGCCATCGGCGTGGCCATCGAGGCGCCGCCCCTCGTGAACCTGCGCACCGCGCCGCTGGGCGATCTGCGTTTCGTCTTCGCCGTGGCGCCGCACCATCCGCTCGCAAGCGCCGCGGAGCCCATTGCCGATGCGCTCCTGGCCCGCCATCGCATGATCGCCGTGGCCGATTCGGCGCGCCAGCACCCAGCGACGATCGGGCTGCTGCCCGGGCAGGAGGTGCTGACGGTGGACGGCCTTGCCACCAAGATCCGCGCGCAGCTTCGGGGACTGGGCGCGGGCTACCTGCCCGAACCGATGGCGCGCCCCTACCTTGAGGCCGGGCTGCTCGTGGCGCGCCAGGTCAGCCGCGCGGCGCGCACCACGCACCTGTCCTATGCCTGGTGCGACTTCGGCAAACGCACGCGCGGGCGGGCGCTGCAGTGGTGGCTCACACAACTGCAAAGCCCCGTGACGCGCCGCGCCCTGCTGGAAAACCACCACGGCGCATAGCTCCTGAGCCCGAAAATGGCGGCTGACCACGGGGCGCGCGATGGACACGAACGCGGCCATGCCCTTGCAAGCCCCTCCTGGCGGGCGCATTCCACTGCCGTTTCCGGGGTGAACGCGTGTAGAGTGCAGCCACTGTATCCATGAAAGTTCATCATGCCCGTCAAGCCCCCCGCCAAACGCCACCGAACCCCAGCGCACTACGCCGTCATCGGCGCGGGGATGGCCGGAGTGGCCTGCGCCCGCACCCTCCAGCAGGCGGGCCATGCAGTCACGGTGTTCGAGCAGATGGACAAGGCGGGGGGCCGCACCCGCACAGTACACACGGCCGGCGGTAGCTTCGATGCCGGCGCGCAGTACTTCACCGTGCGCGACGCGCGTTTTGCGAAGGCACTGGAAACGGTTTCCGGCCTGTGCCGTCCATGGAGCGCGAACACGGTGCGCGTGCTCGACAGCGCCGGGCGCGTCGTGAGCGCCGCGCCGCCTCCGGGTGAAGCGCACTGGGTGGCCCAGCCCACCATGGATGCTCTGGTGGGCGCCTTCAGCCGCCCGTTGGCCGCACTGCGCACGGGGCAGTGTGTCACGGGTCTGGTGCAAGACGGCACGCGCTGGCACGTGCGGGTCAGCCCGGGCAGCGCGGGCGCGGCGCAGGAGGCGGGCTCCTTCGACGGCCTGGTCCTGGCCCTGCCCGCTCCCGAGGCGCTGGCGCTGATGCACGCGTGCGGCATTCAACCCGCCTGGACCGGCGCGCTCTCGCAGGTAAGCATCGCACCCTGCTGGACGCTGATGCTCACCTTCGCGCAAGCCGTGCGCCCGGGCCTGACCACGCTCGGGCCGCAATGGAACGCCGCGCGCAGCACGCACCACCGCGTGGCCTGGCTGGCGCGCGAATCGTCCAAGCCCGGCCGCGCGCAGGTCGAGCGCTGGACGGTACAGGCCAGCCCCGCGTGGTCCGAGGAACACCAGGGCGACAGTCCGCAGCGCGTGCAGGACAAGCTGCTCAAGGCGTTCGCCGAAGTCACCGGCATCCGCGCCACGCCCAGCGACGCGCAGACGCTGCTCTGGCCCCATGCGCAGACGCGCGCGCCGCTGGGGCAGGCTTACGTCTGGGACGCATCTCTGCACCTGGGCGCCTGCGGCGACTGGTGCCTGGGCCACCGGCTGGAGGATGCTTTCATTTCAGGGCTGGAGTGCGCGCTGGGAATGCTAGAAGGGTAAAAGCCACGAGCATCGCGTGGCGCGTGACCGAAAGCCTGGCGCGTGATCCGATGTACATCGGCCGTTTCGCCCCCTCTCCGACGGGCCCCTTGCACGCAGGCTCGCTCGTGGCGGCGCTCGCGAGCTGGCTCGATGCGCGCGCGGCCGATGGCCGGTGGCTGGTGCGCATCGAGGATGTCGATACGCCGCGCTGCGCGCCCGGCGCGGCCGAGCGCATCCTCGCCCAGCTGGCCGATTGCCATCTGCTGCCCGACGCGCCGCCGCTGTACCAGTCCACGCGCGGCGACCGCTACCAGCAGGCGCTGAGCGAACTGCTGACGCAGGGTCTCACCTACCCCTGCGGCTGCACGCGCCGCGACATCGACGAAGCGCTGGCGGCGCGCGGCATCATGCACGAGCGCCACCATGAACGCCCCTACCCCGGCACCTGCCGCGAGGGCCTGCACGGCAAGCGCGCACGGGCGTGGCGTTTTCATGCCGAGAAATTCATGTCGAATTGGCCTCAAAGCCAGTACCCCAAAGCGCGTGCAGCTGCGTTTTCGATCGTCGATTTCAGACTGAGCTGGCACGACAGGCGCCTGGGTCCTCAGAGTCAGGACGCGGCGCGGGACGTGGGTGACTTCGTGCTGCGCCGCGCCGATGGCCTCTGGGCCTACCAGTTGGCCGTCGTGGTGGACGACGCTGACCAGGGCGTGAGCCACGTCGTTCGCGGAGAAGACCTGGCCGACAACACGCCGCGCCAGATGCTGCTGCAAGCAGCGCTGGGACTGCCCAACCCGCGCTACCTGCACACGCCGCTGCTGCTGGCCGCCGATGGCGAAAAGCTCTCCAAGCAGCATGGCGCCCCTGCGCTCGACACCTCGGCGCCGCTGCGGGCGCTCGCGGCCGCGGCCCGGGTGCTGGGTCTGCCGCCCTACCCTGGCGCCGCTGGCGCCTGCGAGGCGCTGGCGTGGTGGGTGCACGCCTGGCAGGGCACCTACAATCGCGCGCCGTGACCAACGATACCCCCCTTCCCCCAGCGCCTGAACACCCCCCGCGGCGCATCCGCAGCTTCGTGCTGCGCGCGGGCCGCACCACGCAGGGACAGGCCAGGGCGCTCGAAGAATGGGGCCCACGCTACCTGCTCGACTACGCTGAAACCATGCTGGACGCCGAGGCCGCCTTTGGCCGCGCCGCGCCATTGATCCTGGAAATCGGCTTCGGCATGGGCGAAGCCACGGCTCAGATTGCGACCAGCCGCCCCGAAGACAATTTCCTGTGCTGCGAGGTGCACGAACCCGGCGTCGGCGCGCTGCTCAGGCGCATCGGCGAGCAGGAAATCACCAATATCCGTATCGTGCGTCACGACGCGGTGGAGGTGCTCACGCACATGATCGCGCCCGGCCAACTGGATGGGGTGCACATCTTTTTCCCCGACCCCTGGCACAAGAAACGCCACCACAAGCGCCGCCTGATCCAGCCGCCGCTCGTGGCGCTGCTGGCAAGCCGGCTCAAGCCCGGCGGCTACCTGCACTGTGCCACCGACTGGCAGCCCTATGCCGAGCAGATGCTGCAGGTGCTCTCGGGCGAACCGCTGCTGGCCAACACGGCTGCCCCATGGGCCCCCCGCCCGGCCTATCGCCCCCTGACGAAGTTCGAGAACCGCGGCCTGCGGCTGGGCCACGGGGTGTGGGATCTGGTGTTCACGCGGCGCAACACCACGGATTGAGCTCAGCCAGCCCGTCAGAAATCGGGCTGCATGTTCACCGATTGGAGTTACGATGCTATGAAAAAGCATAGTCCCTGCGCATCACCACGCACCTCGGAGACAAGGATTTGCCCAGCCACGCCGAGCGCGTCTATCTTGGAGCCTGTGCCGCGGCCGTCATGCTGAGTGCGGCGGCGGCGCTGTGGCCCAACTGGCCGGCCGCCCTCGCCGATCAACGCATGGTGCTGGGCGTGCATCTGCTGGCGGAACTCTTCTCGATTGCGATGATGGTGGGGATGGCCTCGCTGGCCTGGAATGACGTGCGCACCCACCACATCAAGACGGCCAACATCGTCGTCTTTGGCTGGACGATCATCGCCGCGCTGGACACGTTCGCGCTTTACAGCTACCAGGGTATGCCAGGGTACAGCGCCACCGAGGGCTTGGCGCTGCCGTACTTCTACCGGCTGACCGCGCGCGTCGTGGAAGCGGTCTACTTTCTGGCCATCGCGCTACTGGTCGGCCTGCGCGGGGGCAGCAGAAAGCTCTGGTTTCTTGCCGCGCTGCTCATCGCCGCGGCCCTGGCCTGGCTGGGCGCATCCGGGCCGGCGCTGCCTGCCTTTTTTTACACCCCCGCACACGGAGCCACGGTGGCGGGATCGGGCGTCGAGATCGCGGTCACGGCCTTGTACCTCCTGAGTGCATTGCTGTTCTTCAGGCACTGGCGGCATCGCCCCCTGCTTCTGTCGCTGCAGATCGCCGTGGCCTGCGTCATGCTGGGCCTGAGCGCCGCGCTCCTGACGGCCCACTACGGCCAACTCGACGGCGCCAATGTCGCGGCCCATGTCGTCAGGGCGCTCGCCTACGGGTTTCTCTACGAGGCCTGGCACACCATAGGCGTCGCCCATCCACATCAGTGGCTGGAAAAGTCGCAGCGCACCATTGCCCAGCAGAACCGGGAGATGACGGAGACGCTGACCGAAATGCCGATCGAAGTCGTCTTGCTGGACAAGGAGCTGCGCTACCGCTATGCCAATCCGGCGCACGCCGAGCGCACCGGCTTGAGCATGGAGCAGCTCATGCAGGCCACCTGGCTCGCGCTGGTGCCCGCGGAGCAGCAGGCGATGGCGCACGCCCAGTTGCAAAGCGCATTGCGCGGCCAGCATGTGCAGTTCGACCTGCGCCAGGAAGCGGGCGGCATCGTCCTGCTAAGCCTGAACGTACGGGCCGCGCCACGCCTGGGGGCCGATGGCGCAATCGACGGTGTGCTGCTCACGCTGGTGGACAACACCGAACAGGAAAACACGCGCCTGATGACCGCGCTGTCGCTGCAGGAAGCGGCCGATCTCAAGGCGGCGCTGGACGCCCATGCGATCGTGATCATCTCGGACGCGCGGGGCATCATCACGCAGGTCAACGACAGGTTCTGCGACATCGCCCGCTACCGCCGCAGCGACCTCATCGGCCGGGACATGGCGATCACGCGCTCGGGCATGCATCCGGCGGAGTTCTACGAGCATATCGACGCCATCGTGCAGGGTGGACAGGTCTGGACCGGTGAAGTCTGCAACCGCGCCAAGGACGGCACCCTGTTCTGGACCCAGACGACGGTCGTGCCCTTCGCCACGCACGACGGCGCCCCGATCCAGCACATCACGCTGTGCACCGACATCACCGAGCGCAAACAGGCCGAGCAGCAGGCACGGCAGATGGCGCTGTACGACGAGCTCACCGGCCTGCCCAACCGGCGCCTCATCGTCGACCACGTGCAACAGGCCTGCGCCACCAGCTCGCGCAGCGGCAAATACGGCGCGGTGATGCTGCTGGACCTGGACAACTTCAAGGAAGTGAACGACACGCAGGGGCATGACCAGGGCGACGAGCTGCTGCGCCGCGTGGCCCAGCGCCTGCAAGACAACCTGCGCGCGACCGATACCGTGGCGCGCCTGGGAGGCGACGAGTTCATCATCCTGGTCAATGGCCTGAATGGCGACATGGCCCGCGCAGGCGACGAAGCGCTTGCCGTCGGCGAGAAGGTGCGCGCGGCGCTGGAGCGGCCCTTTCACCTCCATGCCCGCATCGTGCACACCTCAATCAGCATGGGGGTGTCGTTGTTCCAGGGCGTTGCCACCGCGCAGGCAGACATCCTCAAGCATGCGGATATGGCGCTGTACCGGGCCAAGGCCCGCGGGCGCAATCAGATCAGCCTGTTCGACCCCAGCCTGCAGACCGAGGTCGAGTACCGTGCGAGCCTGATGTCGGACCTGCGCGGCGCCCTCTCCAACCATGAACTGCAGTTGCGCTACCAGGTCATCGTCGACCGCGAGCAACGGCCCCTGGGCTATGAGGCGCTGCTGCGCTGGCGCCATCCCACGCGCGGCTGGGTGCAACCGCTGTCGTTCATCGAGCCGGCCGAACAATCGGGCCTGATCATGCCGATCGGCACCTGGGTACTGCGCACCGCGTGCAGGCAGCTGGCGCTGTGGGCAAGCGATGCCGCCATGCGTCGGCTCACGCTTTCCGTGAACATCAGCGCCCGCCAGTTCAGGGACGCGGAGTTCGTCCAGACCGTGCAGGGCATCCTGCAGGAAACCGGCGCCGATGCCCATCTGCTGTGCCTGGAGCTCACCGAGAGCATGTTTCATGAGGAGCTGGAGCAGAGCATCGCCAAGATGCAGCGGCTGTGCGCGCTGGGCGTGCGGTTCGCGCTCGACGACTTCGGCACCGGCTATTCATCGCTGGGTTACCTCAGGCGCATGCCGCTGGACATCATCAAGATCGACAAATCCTTCGTGGACGACATCCTCACCGACCCCAACGATGCCGCGATCGCACAGACCATCCTCGCGCTGGCCAACACGCTGGACCTGCGCGTCGTGGCCGAAGGCATCGAGGAGCCTGCACAATTCGAGTGGCTGCGCGCGCGCCACTGCGACGCCTTTCAGGGGTACCATTTCGGCAAACCCCTGCCGATCGCCCAGCTCCGTGCTGGCTCTCAAGATTCGTAACTGCCACCACCATGCACCGACCCAGCGCGGCCGCCGAAGTACAGTCCGAGGAAGAACACTATCCGACGGACGCCGTGTTCCAGCGCGCGGCAGAAATCTTCCGGCTCATGTCCACGCCCATCCGCGTGAAGATCATCAGCACGCTGTGCCACGGCGAGAAGAACGTCACCGAAATCCTCTCGGAGATCGACACCACGCAGCCCAATCTGAGCCAGCACCTGAACATGCTCTACCAGGCGCAGGTGCTTGACAAGGAGCGCCGCGGCAACCAGATTTTCTACCGCATCAACAATTACGACGTGGTGGCGCTGTGCCGCACCCTCTGCTCGCAGATCGCCAGCGAGAGCGCGTCCGGGCAGCGCTGAGGTACAAGGGTCTTTGCAGCCCTTGCAACGGTCCGATGGGCTCGCCGATGGCGCGCGCCTTGGGCACGCGGGGCGTGATCAGCCCGGTCTCAGTCGAGCGCGCGCAGCACCGTCTGGTACCTGGCTTCGTTGCTTATCCCGTCGATACCCGCGAACTTTCCGGCCACCAGGGGATTCAGGCGCGCAATGCGTTCCTGCGCCGGGGGGTGCGTGGCCAGCAGCATCTGGTAATTCGCATCCTGCGCCGAGCCGCCCGCCACCGCCTGCAGCGACCGGATGAGGCCTGAAGGCGCGTAGCCCGCCCGCGCCGCCCAGAGCATGCCGTAGCGGTCGGCGTCATATTCGTCGGATTGATCCAGCCCCTTGGCGTAGATGTTGCGCACCATGTTGATCATCGCGCCGCTCAGGGCGCCGTTGCCGCTTCGGGCCTCGATGATGCCGCCCGCCATCTGCGCGAAGCCGCCCTTCTTCACGGCCGCCAGGTAGTGGCCGTGAACCACGTGCGTGATCTCGTGGCCGAGCACGCCCGCCAGCTCCGCCTCGGAACGCAGCGTGTGCAGCAGGCCCTTGGTGACGAAGACGTAGCCGCCGGGCGTAGCGTAGGCGTTGACCGCATCGGAATCGATCACGCCAAAGCGCCAGTCGTAGACCACGGGCCGACCCTGCGCGTCCTTGCGGCTGTCGGTCTGTTCGGCCACCCACAAGCCCACGCGATTGACGTAGCGCTGCAGCTGATCATTGCGCACCAGCGGCCGCGCGCCCAGCAGCACCGAGGCAAACCCCGAGCCCAGCTCGCGCTCTTCCTGCGGGCTGTAGTCCTTGAACGCGGCGGAGGCGCCCTGCACGACGTTCTGGATGCCGCTCGCGGTGCCGCCCGAGCCGCCACCCAGCCCTCCCAGCGCCGAAGACAGGCCAGAAAGCCCGCCGCCGGACATGGTTTCACAGCCCGCCAGCACCGCAGCGCAGGCGCCGATGGCCAGCCAGCGCCCGACCTGAGTAGCTTTCATTGCGCTGCTCCGTCATAGTCGCCGATCCTGGTGGCGCTGAGCCTGCCGCCACGCGCGAACTGCCGGGCATCTGCGGCGCTCACCGCGTAACGATCGAGCCGCTGCACCTCTTGCGGCGCGGGCTGGGCGTTGGCCAGCTGCTCCTGCGTGAGGCCGCGCGTGCCGGTGGTGGCCGTCGGCGCGGTGCTCGATCCGGTGAACAGGCTGGCCAGCGCATTGCCGGCACCCTGCGGCGCGGGCCGCGCCGGCGCCACTGCGTGCACGTGCGTCAGCCGCACCCAGCCTTGCTGCTCACCCACCTTGACCTTGAGCCAGCCGCCCTGCGTCTGCACCGCCTGCACCGGCGCGCCCACGGCCAGCTGCCGCAGCACCATGGAATTGAGCGAAGGCGTGGCGCGCAGCGGCGTGGCCGTCGTCACCTCGTGCGTTTGCGCCACGGCCAGCAGGCTCCAGGCCATCAACACGGCCAGTACCCATGCGTGCCAGCCACCCCGTTGCCGCAAGCCAGTCATGTGTTGCCTCCATCTCCGTTGCGCCCTGTTCCCGGGCTCTCTTTCCGCGCCATTGTAGGCAAGGGTTCGTGCAAAAGCACCTGCTGCTCGCGCCCCTTGACGCTGAATGCGCCGTGGTCCCTGAAGTCGAACTCCCGCCCGCACAGTCGCCGGGTGGTGTCGGAGACGAGGATGCGCGAGACGCCCTTGGTGCAGCCTTCGATGCGGCTGGCCAGGTTCACGGTATCGCCGATCGCGGTGTAGTCCAGGCGCCGCGAGGTACCGAGAAAGCCGACCACCGCCGGGCCGCTGTGGATGCCGATGCCGATCTCGAAGCGCATGCCCGGCAGCTCGCGCGCCACGTCGGCCGCGAAGCGCTCGAGCGCCTCGGACATGCCCAGCGCCGCACGCACCGCGCGCACCGCATGATCGGCCTGCTGCATGGGCGCGCCCCAGAACGCCATGATGGCATCGCCGATGAACTTGTCGAGCGTGCCACCGTGCTGGAAGATCACGTCCACCTGCATCTCGAAGTAGCGGTTGAGCAACGCCACGATTTCCTCGGGCTTGCGGTGCTCGGACAGGCTCGTGAAGCCCCGGATGTCGGAAAAGAGCACCGTCACCTCGCGGCTGGCGCTCACCTCGGCGCGGGCCACGTGCTGCTCTTCCGAGAGGTTCTCGACGATGCGCGGGTCGACGAAGCGCGAGAACATGGCCTGCACATGGTGGCGCTGCGCCATCTCCAGGCGCGAAGACAGCAGGCCGAAGGCCAGCAGCGCCAGCAAGCCCATGGCCAGGGCCGAGACGGGCATCCAGTAGACGTTGACGCCCAGCAGCAGGGCCGAGCCGCCGAGCGCCGCCACGGCGGTGCTCGCCAGCAAGGCAACCGGCCAGACGGGCGAGGCCCGCGCGGCAAACGCCACGCCCATGATGGCGATCAGCACGAGCGCCAGCGCGGGGTTCACCCAGCGGGGCACTTCACGCAGCCAGTCGCCGCCTTCGAGATTGGCCAGGGCCGTGGCCAGCACGAAGGGGCCGGGCGTGGTGGCCGCCACCGGCGTGGGCACGAAGTCCAGCAGGCCGCTGGCCGTGGCACCGATGACGATGATCTTGCCCCGGGGGTCGAATGGCAGCGCCTCGCCTTCGGTCTGGGTGGCGAGATAGGCCTCGGCATAAGGCACGCGCGTGAACTCCCGGCCGTACCAGTGCAGGCGAAAGCGTGGCTCGGCGGGTTCCGGCAGGTGCAGCAGATCGGCCACGCGGCCAATGATGTGGGGCAGCCACCAGCCCTGCACCGTGCGTCCCAGCTCGGTGCCGCGCCCCATGCCGTCGGCATCCTTGACGAAATTGATGTAGCCCGCGCGCCAGAGCTCGGGCGGCAGCGCGATCGGGGCATCGATGCCGTAGCGCGCCTGAGGGTCGGCTCCGGGGCCCGCGCGTATGCCCATGGCGGGGGGCGCCAGCGCCAGCGGTGCCTGCCGGGCCGAGTCTTCCATGAGGATCATCGGCACGAAGATCCTCGGGTCGCGCACGGCGTCGGCCAGCGCCGCATCGTTTTCCGGGCGCAGACGGTCGGGCGGCGAAAGAATGAGGTCGAGCACGACGGCGCGCGGATCGCGTGCGGTGAGGGCCATCAGGAGCTCCGCGTGAATAGCGCGTGGCCAGGACCAGGTGCCTGCCAGCTCCAGCATGCGCGCATCGACGAGCGAGGGCTGGTCGATATCGACGATCACCACGTCGGTCGGCGGCGCGCGCCGGCCCGCATCCCAGCGCAGGAGCGCATCGCCCACGCGGTTGTCCAGCGCCTGAAGCGCCTGCCAGTGCGTGAGATCGGCCAGTGCCAGCAGCGCCAAAACGGCGCCCAGCAAGGCATGGAGCGTGCGTCGCCCGAGGCGCTCGCGCAGGCGGGCCAGCCAAGCGGTGAAAGGGGACAGTTCAGCCACGTCCGGCAGTATCCGAAGCACCCAAGCAGGCGTCAACGTTTTTCGATCGCCATGATTTTCGAGATGACGTCATGCGCGGGATTTCGAAAAAAATCAAGGTGTTACATTGCGCCGCTGCGATGACTGGTCGATGGGCCGCGCGAGGCCCGCGGGCAGCGCAAAGAACCGGCCGGCGGATCGACCAGGGCGGGCGATGACCGCGAAACGCCAATGGATGTGACTGAATGCGCGACGATCTGACGACGATGCTCAGCCTGTCGGTTCAATCCGACATGGACCCCCACGCCACGGACCCGCAGTGGCGCCTTGCCCGTTGGAGTGCCGAGTTCCGGGACACCCGGACCGAGACCCGCTACCGCCAGCACGCCAAACACTTCGTGGCGCGCCAGCTGGTCGTCTCCCTGTGCACATGGCTGGCGCTGATGACGGTGTTCGTGGTGCCGGACTTTGTTTCCATGGGCTGGTCTCCGCGCTTCCTGGGCATGCTGGCGGTGCGTGTGGCGGTGGGTCTGTGCGTCCTTGCGCTGCTGCGCGCCGTGCGGCGCGACCCCATGGTGGCCACGCGCGGATTGGGCGCGACAGGCCTGCTGGGCGTGGGTCTGGCGGGGTATCTGGCGGTGTTCCTGCTGCGGCCGGAAATTGCCATCTGGACCTACGCGCTGACGCCGCTCATTCTCATCATGCTGTTTGTATTCATGCCCAACCGCCTGCTGTATGCCCTGGGCATGGCGGTAGCCGCGGCCATCACCATTTCAGCCATGGTCAGCTACAGCCACGGCTGGCGGCCGCGCGAGCAACTCATCCTGCTGCTCGTGCTCACGCTGCCCATCTTCACCGGCTACATCACGGCACGGCGCATGCAGATTCTGCAGCGCAGGCAATATACCCAGATCATGGCCACCCGGCGAGCCAACACCATGCTGCAGCAAGAGGCCGCGCAGCGTGCCGTGCTGGAAGAAACCTTGCGCATACAGGCCAGCGTGGATCCGCTCACGGACCTGAACAACCGGCGCGAATACGAAAAACTGTTTCAGCACGAGATGGCCCGCGCGCGGCGCGAGCGCACGCCCCTGAGCCTGGCGATGGTGGATCTGGACCATTTCAAGCACATCAACGACGAGCACGGGCATGCCGCCGGCGATGCGGTACTCAAGGCGGTGGCGCAACTGCTGCGCGAGCAACTGCGCAGCGCGGACATCACCGGGCGCCTGGGCGGCGAAGAATTCGCCGTGCTCATGCCCAACACCTCCCTGCATGCCTGCGCGGCCGTGATGCAGCGGGTGCTGCAGACCCTGCAGACGCTGCGGATACCGTTCGGCGAACACAGCCTGCACCTGACGGCCACCGTGGGCGTGGCTCAGTGGCACGGCGGCGAGGAAAATCCCGACGACCTGATGCAGCGCGCCGACGCGGCCCTCTACAGTGGCAAAAAGGCCGGACGCGGCCGTGTCATGACCGCCCTGGCCACGGGAGAGGTGCTGGCGTTTTCACCTTCTTCGCAAGCGCAGGCAACGTAGTCATCAGCGGCGGATCAGCCGCGCTGGCGCAGAGCCTCGTACAGGCACACGCCGCTTGCCACCGAGACGTTCAGGCTCTCAACCGCGCCGCGCATGGGAATCGACACCAGCGCATCGCAGCGCTTGCGCGTGAGTTCGCGCATGCCCTGCCCCTCCGCGCCGAGCACCAGCGCCACCGGCCCGCGCAGATCCGCCTGATAGAGCGTTTGCGGTGCGTCGTCGCTCGTGCCGATGACGGTGATGTCGCGCTCCTTGAGTTCCATCAGCTGGCGCGCGAGGTTGGTGACCATGAAGTAGGGCACCGTCTCGGCCGCGCCACTGGCCACCTTGGCCACGGTGGCATTGATGCCGGCCGCGTGATCCTTGGGCGCGATCACGGCGTGCGCGCCCGCGCCATCGGCCACGCGCAGGCAGGCGCCGAGGTTATGGGGGTCGGTCACGCCGTCGAGCACCAGCAGCAGGGGGGGGCCAGCGATACCGTCGAGCAGATCGTCGAGCGAATGGCCGCGCGCGATCTCGTGCACCCGCGCGGCCACGCCCTGGTGGCCATGCGTGCCCGCCAGGCGCGCGATGCGCAGGCTGTCGGCCTCGACCAGACGCACGCCCGCCTCCTTCGCCCGCTCGACGAACTGGCGCATGCGCGCGTCGCGCCGCGACGGGTCATGCAGGATTTCCACCACGCTTTGCGGCGCGGTCTTCAGGCGCACGCTCACCGCGTGAAAGCCAAACAGCACTTTGAGATCAGCCATGACGGGGATTATCCGTGCGCCCGCGCGCCGCACTCGGGCATCATCGGCCCATCACGTCCCTTGCACCGATGCTGCCCCTGCCCCATATCTCACCGCTCGAGCACAGCGCCTTCGTGGCCGCGGGTCTGCTGACCTACGTCGTCGTCACGCGCATCCGCCGTCAAAGGCGCCATCCCTACGCAGCCATGTCCTGGGTGCTGGGGATCGCGGCCTTTCCGTATCTGGGCCTGCCGCTGTTCCTGATTTTCGGCACGCGCAAGCTCATCCGCCCGATCACCAGGAGCCAGCCCGCGCCCGCCGGTCCATGGGCGCATGCCGCGCCGCTGTGGGCCACGCGGCTGCTGGCCGCCGTGGGCGTGGCCGGCGCGCGGCCCCAGGTCTCGGTGCAGTTCGCCGCCCATGGCGAGCAGGCGCTGGCACAGTTGCACGCGGTGATTGCCGCCAGCCGCAGGACGCTGGACATCTGCACCTACGTGCTCGGAGACGACGCCACGGGCGCGGCCGTTGCCGCCGCGCTGGCCGAGCGCGCCCGTGCCGGCGTGCACGTGCGGCTGCTGGTGGACAGCATCGGCAGCCTCAAGAGCGCGCACCGGCACGACGCGATGCTCAAGGCCATGGGCGTGCGCACGCGGCTGTTCGTGCCCGCGCTCGGCTTGCCGGGGCGCGGGCGCACCAATCTGCGCAACCACCGCAAGGTGGTGATCGCCGACGGCGAACTGCTCTGGGCGGGCGGGCGCAACATCGCCGACGAATACTTCACCGGCAGGGCGGGCGCGCCGGCCTGGATCGACCTGAGCTTCGTCGCGCAGGGGCCGCTTGCCGTGCAGGCACAGGCGCTCTTCGACAGCGATTGGCGCATTGCGCGCGGCACACGCCGTGCCCCGCGCCTGAGCTATGCCGAGCGCTTTGCGCGGCGCGAGGCCGCCACCACGCCAGCCGGCACGGTGCCCGGCGCGGGTCATCTCGCGCACTGGGTGCCCAGCGGGCCTGATTTTCACGAAGACATCCTGCACGCGCTGCTCGTCTCCAGCGCCTTTCACGCCGAGCAGCGGCTGCTGCTGGCCACGCCCTACTTCGTGCCGGATGAAGGTCTGCTCGAATCGCTGGTGCTCGCGGCCCGGCGGGGTCTGGCGATCACGCTGGTGCTGCCACGGCGCTCCAACCACCGACTGGCGGACTGGGCGCGTGGACGCGCCGTGCGCGCGCTCGTGCAGGCGGGCGTGAACGTGCGGCTGCTGCCTGGCATGCTGCACGCCAAGGCGGTGGTGGTGGATGACGTGCTGGCGCTGTGCGGCTCGGCCAACCTCGACAGCCGCAGCCTCTTCATCAACTACGAGGCCATGGCCGCGTTCTACGACCGCGCGGACATCGACTGGCTGGGGCTATGGATTTGCGACATCGCGCGCCACGGCAAGCCTGCCTCGGCGAAGGCGCCAAGCTGGCTGCGCGACATCGGTGAAGGCATCGTGGCGACGGTGGGTTTTCAGCTCTGATCGTCGGCCACGATGCGCCCGGCCTGCAGCGTGATGCGCCGCTCGCAGCGCGCGGCGATGCCGCGGTCGTGCGTGACCAGAACCAGCGTCGTGCCCTGCTCGCGATTGAGTCGCAGCATCAGTTGCATCACGCTTTCGCCGGTGGCGAAGTCCAGACTGCCGGTGGGTTCATCCGCCAGAAGCAGCGCCGGCTGAACCACGAAGGCACGCGCCAGCGCCACGCGCTGCTGCTCCCCGCCCGAGAGCACGCGCGGAAAGGCCCCAGCGCGCTGCGCCAGCCCCACGCGGTCGAGCATGTCGGCGGCCCGCGCGCGCGCGTCGCGCCTTCCCGCGAGCTCCAGCGGCAGCATCACGTTTTCCAGCGCACTCAGGTGGTTGAGCAGTTGAAAACTCTGGAACACGAAACCCAGCTTGCTCGCGCGCCACGCGGCTCTGTCGTCCTCGTTCAGAGCGAACAGGTCCTGCCCCGCCAGGCGTACCGTGCCCCGCGTGGGCACATCCAGACCGGCGATGATGGACAGCAAGGTGCTCTTGCCCGAGCCCGAGGCACCGGCAATGGCCAGCGTCTGGCCCTGAGCCAGTGAAAAATCGATATCCGTGAGAATGTCGAACTGCCCCGTGGCATCGACCACGGTCTTGCCCACGTGCTCCACGGCGACAAGTTCGGCAGCGGGGGGAGAAGTGACGGACATGAAGAACTTTCAAATGAAACAGGGCATGGCGAACCGGCGCGACTTTATCGTGCTTGCCGCCGCCACATGCGCGAGCGCCGCCCGGGCCGCCCAACGCAGCCCCGTGATCCTGGTGCTCGGCGACTCGATGAGCGCCGAATACGGCTTGCCGCGCGACAGCGGCTGGGTGCAACTGCTGCGCGAGCGGCTGGCGAAGGAAAAAATCACCGCCGAAGTCGTCAACGCCAGCGTGAGCGGCGACACCACGCCCGGCGGGCGCTCGCGCCTGCCCAGGCTGCTGAGCGAGCATCAGCCGACGCTGGTGGTGATCGAGCTCGGCGGCAACGACGCGCTGCGCGGCCTGCCGCTGAAGAACACACAGGAGAACCTGGCCTGGATGGCGCGGCAGGCACGCGCCGCCGGCGCGCGCGTGCTGCTCGTGGGCATGCAGGTGCCGCCGAACTACGGCGCCGACTACACCCGGCGCTTTGCCGCCACGTTCGAAACCGTGGCCACTGCCGAGAAAACCGCGCTCGTGCCCTTCCTGCTCGCCGGCATCGCCGACCGCCCCGACGCAGCCGGGTTCTTCCAGGCGGACCGCATCCACCCCAACGTGAAGGCGCAGCCCCTCATGCTGGACAACGTCTGGAAGGTACTCGCGCCCCTGCTGCGTTGATGCCGCTATGCCGACAATAGCTGTCAGCGCTTGTCCAGCATGCGTCAAACCCCGAAAACACTCTTGATGGCCTGCGCAAGATCGGTGCGCAAGTCGTCCACGTTCTCCAGGCCGATGGCAAAGCGCACCACGGTGCCCGGCTTCAGGTGCGGCGTGGCCCGCGTGCGCATGTCCGGCAGCCGGTAGGGCATCACCAGGCTCAGCGGCCCACCCCAGCTGTAACCCAGGCGAAAAAGCCTGAGCGCATCGCAGAAGGCATCGACCTGTTCACTGGCGAAGCGCGCATCGATCACCACGCTGAACAGCCCCGCCGCCGCGCCGTCGTGGCCATGACCGTGCTTGCACAGCGCCTGCCAGTGCTCGTGCCCCGGCGCGCCCGCCAGCGCCGGGTGCAGCACCTGCGCCACCGGCCCCTGGCCCGCAAGCCAATGCGCGAGCTTGCGTGCGGCCGCATCCTGCGCGTGATAGCGCAGCGGCAGGCTGGGCAGCGCGCGCAGCACTGCCTCGAGGTCATTGGCGCCCACGCCCATGCCCAGATGCATGTGGCCGCGCTGGATCCGCTCGTGCAGCGTGGCCTCGCGCGTGGTGACGGCGCCCATGAGCACGTCGCCGCCGCCGCTGGGGTACTTGGTGAGCGCATGCACGGACACGTCCACGCCCAAAGAACCATCGCGCAGCAGGTCGAACGGCGCGAACGCCAGGCCCGCGCCCCAGGTGTTGTCCAGCGCCGTGGTCACGCCGCGTTCGCGGCAGGCGCGCACCTGTCCGATGAGATCGGGGAATTCCATCGTGACCGAACCCGGCGCCTCCAGCCATACCAGACGCGTGGCGCCAGTGATCCTGCGGCTCAGGTCCTGCACGTCCAGCGGGTCGTACATCGCGCAGCGCACGCCGAAGCGCCGGAGCATACCCTCGGTCAGGGCCTTGTTGGGGCCGTAGACGTTGTCGGGCAGCAGCACCTCGTCGCCCTGCCCCAGCAGCGCCAGCGCCGTCACGCTGATCGCCGCCAGGCCGCTGGGCGCGAGCGTGCAATGGCGAGCGCCTTCGAGCGCCGCGATGCGCTCCTCCAGCAGATAGCTCGTGGGTGTGCCATGCAGGCCGTAGGTGTAGCCGCTCCTGTCTTCCCAGCGGCGTGCGCGCATCGCGGCCACATCCGGAAAGAGCACGGTCGATGCCTTGTGCACCGGGGGTTGCACGCCTTCGAAACCCTGGGGCGGCTGGTAGTTGTGATGGATCAGCTCGGTGGCGACGTGCGAATGAGGGGTGTGCGTCATGCCGCCATGGTAGCGCTGCGAAAATACCGCGATGCCCGCACGCCACGCCCTGACTACCTGGCTGCCCTTCCTGAGTTGGCCGCGCCCCGACCGCACGCTGCTGCGCGGCGAATTCTGGGCCGGCATGACCGTGGGGCTGATGCTCGTGCCTCAGGGCGTGGCCTACGCGCAGCTTGTGGGCATGCCGCTGGTCACCGGCATGTACGCCTCGTTCATCCCCATGCTCGTGGCCGTGCTCTGGGGCTCCTCGGTGCGCTTGGGCGTGGGGCCGACGGCGCTTACCAGCCTGCTCACCGGCGCCTCGCTCGTCGGGCTGGCGCAGCCGGGCAGCGCCCATTGGGTCACGCTGGCGGTGTGGCTCGCCATTCTTTCCGGGCTGTTGCAGGCGCTGCTGGGCGTGGTGCGTTTTGGCTGGCTGCTCAGCCTCGTCACCTCGCCCGTGCTCAATGGCTTCACGCAGGCGGCGGCGCTGCTGATCCTGATGTCGCAGCTGCCCTCGCTGCTCGGCTTCACGGTGCCGTGGCGCACTTTTCTGGCCGATCCGTCGTGGCGGGCGCTGGATTTGCATGCCGCCGCGTTTGGCCTGGCGAGCGTGGCCCTGCTGTGGCTGGCCCAGCGCTGGCGGCGCAGCTTTCCCGCAGCCATCGTCGTCGTCGCACTCACGGCCGCGGCCAGCTGGCTGCTGGGCTTCGCGGCGCACGGCGGCAAGGTGATTGGCGCGCTGCCCCAGGGCCTGCCACAACTGTTCCTGCCCGGATGGCTGAGCTGGGACGAGTTCGGCGCGCTCGTGATGCCGGTGATGGTGATCACGCTCGTGAGCTTTCTCGAAACCGCCTCGAGCGCCAAGGTGGATCACGCCCAGGGTGGCACGCGGTGGAACCAGAACCAGGATCTGATTGCCCATGGTCTTGCCAAGGTCAGCTCGGGCCTGTGCGGCGCGTTTCCGACCAGCGCCTCGTTTTCGCGCTCGGCACTGAACCTGTACGCCGGGGCGCAAACCGGCTGGGCCACGCTGTTTGCGTTTGCCCTGGTGCTCGCCGCGCTGCTGTGGCTGGTGCCCCTGCTCTTTCACGTGCCGCAATCGGTGCTGGCGGCGGTCGTGATCGTGGCCATCAAGGGGCTGATCAAGCCCATGAGCATGCTGCGCGTGTGGCGCCTTTCGCGCGTGGAAAGCGTCACCGGCCTGCTCACCTTCGCCGTCACGCTGCTCAGCGCCCCGCGCATGTACTGGGGCGTGCTGATCGGCCTGCTCGTGAACCTGAGCCATTTTCTCTACCAGCGGCTGCACCCGCGCATCGTCGAGGTGGGGCTGCACGCCGACGGCACCTTGCGCGACCGCCAGCTGTGGCGCCTGCCGCCGCTGGCAGGCGACGTGCTCGCGCTGCGCATGGACGCGGCGCTGGACTTCGCCTCGGCCACGGCGCTGGAAAAGCGGGTGACCGACGAGCTGGCCTCCCGCCCCGGCGTGCGCCATCTGTGCCTGTTCGCGCAGCCCATCAACCGCATCGATGTGACTGGCGTGGAAGCCTTCGTGCGCCTGCAGTTGCTCATGCAAAGCCGTGGCGGCCTGTTTCACGTCAGCGGCCTCAAACTACCGGTGGAAAAGACGCTGCAAGCCGCGCAGGCGCTCAAGGCAAGCGAGCATCTCGTGGTGCACCGCACCGATGCGCAGGCGATCAGGGCATTGGCGGGGGCCGCCCGTGCGAGGGCCTGAGGCCGCCACGGCAAGTCACACTGCTACACTCTCGGCGCTCTGCCCCATCACGCTGTGCTTCTGGCTTTTTCATGGACCTCGACGACCTGCGCCTGACCACCGCCCACGCCCTGGTCGCCGAGGCATTGGGTGAACGCCTGCCGTCCGCGGATGGGCCGTCAACGCCGTACCTGCAGGCGCTGATCGACGGGTTGTGCGAACTCTCGCTCAAGGACCCGCTCACCGGGCTGCACAACCGGCGCTACTTCGACGCCGTGATCGAGAGCGAAATCGACCGCGTGGCGCGCACCGGCGAGGCCGCGCTGCTCCTCATGATCGACATCGATCATTTCAAGCAGGTCAACGACATCCACGGCCACCTCGTGGGAGACGCCGTGCTGAAGGAAGTGGCGCGGGCCATCCGTTCATGCATGCGTCCCATGGACACCGTGGCGCGCTACGGCGGCGAAGAATTCGCCGTCATCCTGCCCGCCTGCCAGTTTTCCTTCGGCAACCGCGTGGCCGATCGCGTGCGCGAGGCCGTGCAGGCGATACCGATCGAGGCATCGTCGGCGCAAAGCCTGCAGGTCACGATCAGCATCGGCGGCGCCTACGCGATCCAGTGGATACGCAGCACCCCCTCGCTCTGGACCGAGCGCGCGGATACCCAGCTCTACCAGGCCAAGGCGGGCGGGCGCAACCGCACCTGCATCGAGGAGCCACGCGACAGCACCGTGACCGCCGAAGAGAAAAACATGCTTTTGGCCCCGCTTTCCCTCTCATCCGGCTGGGGCGACTTGATGCCCAGTCAGACCTTCTCCCTTGGCAGTGCTCACTGAAACCCCTTCCATGCCCGACGCGCCGCCAAGCCTTGCCACCGCCCGTGCCGAGCCGGCCCCCGTGAAGCCGGGCGGCGCGCGCATCGTCGCCATCACCAGCGGCAAGGGCGGCGTCGGCAAGACCTTCGTCTCGGCCAACCTCGCTGCCGCGCTGACCCGGCGCGGCCTGCGCGTGCTCGTGCTCGATGCGGACCTGGGTCTGGCCAATCTGGATGTGGTGCTCAATCTCTACCCCAAGCTCACGCTGCACGACGTGTTCATGGGCAAGGCCCAGCTTGAAGATGTGGTGCTGCCGACGCAGGGCGGCTTTTCCGTGGTGCTCGCAGGCTCGGGCATGGTGGAATACTCCCGCCTCACCCCCGAAGTGCGCGGCGAACTGATGCGCGTGATCCAGACGCTCACACCCAACTATGACGTGATGCTGCTCGACACTGGCGCTGGCATTTCGGATGTGGTGCTGTTTTCCATCTCGCTGGCCTCCGAGGTGCTGGTGGTCGCCACCCCGGAGCCCACGTCGCTCACAGACGCCTATGCCGCCATCAAGGTGCTCGCCGCGCAGCAGAACCGCACTCACATTCGCCTCGTCGTGAATCAGACCGCGCGCCCGGGCGACGGCCGGGCCATCACCGGGCAACTGCAGCAGGTACTCAATCGTTTCGTGGCCACGGGCACGGGACAGCCCCTGCGGCTTATTCACATGGGTGACATTCCGGCGGACCCGAGCGTGCGCGACGCCGTGATGCGCCGTCAGCTGCTGCTGCAACAGATGCCGGGCTGCCCTGCCGCACTGGCGATTGCGCAGCTGGCCGGAAAATTCCAGAGTACCCTGCTGACACCCGCAAGCTGAAACCGCGCGCCCCGCGCCTATTCCGTCAGCGCCCCCAAGCCGGAGACCGCGAACCTGAGCACGGGCGCCCCCGCGTCGGCGAAGGGCACGCTCATCGCGATCTCGCCCACACCATGCAGCAGGCAGCTTTCGCGGCGCAGCTGCACGGGCGCGGTCCCATCCGCGAAACGCACCCAGGTGCCAAAACTGCTCAGATCCGTCAATACCGCGCTGCCCTGGCGCCAATCCACGCGTGCGTGCACGCGGGAGATACGCGGATCGTCGACACGGACATGGCAGTTCGCGCCACGCCCGATGTGCAGCGCACCCGACGCCGCGGTGAAGGACTGGCGCGTGCCGTGCCAGTCGAACTGCAGCTTGCCGCGGGACGCCACCACGCCCAGCGTTCCCATCTCGCTGGGCAGCCCGCCCTGCACGGTGAGCATCTCGGTGTTGTCATCCTCGCGCCATTCGATCTGATAGGCCACCACGGGCTCGGCCCTGCCGCGCACCTCCATGTGCCCCATGCGCACCAGGCCCACGCCATCGTGCGATACGCCCTGCACGGTGGCCTGCGTGCTCAGAATTTCACCCGGTCCCGCCAGCTCGCACAGGCGCGCGGCGACATTGACGGCATCACCATAGGTGTCACCCCCCACCTCGACCACTTCGCCGCTGCACAGCCCCACACGCACCGCGAGTCGATGCGACTGCGGCAACGTGCACATGGCCAGGTGCTGCTCACGCATGAGCTGCACCACGGCCATGGCGGCGGTGGTGCCGTCGCCAAAGACACACAGCACCCCGTCGCCCAGCTTCTTGACGACCCGCCCGCCGCCGCGCTTGATGGCCAGGCCCATTTGCCGCGTAAGCGCGGTCACCGCACGCGCGGCCTCGGCATTGCCCAGTGCGTCATAGAGCGCGGTGCTGCCTGAGATGTCAGCAAACACCACTGTCCTGATCTGGCTGGTGCTTGTGGTCAGAGGGCGTTTCCCCGTCGGTTGTTGGATTGCGGCAATGCGCGTTGATTCACCATTGCCTCATTCATTATGAATACAAACCGCGACGAGCAGGACGGAACATTGCCAATCCGACGTTTTCAGTGGACATGACCCCACACCATCAGGGCGTCCCTGCCCTCCACGGCCAATGAAACCGGCCATCCCACCGGCAGCACGACCTTGGTCGGCACATGGCCAAACGGCAGCCCGGTGAGCACCGGCGCATTGATCTGCGCGCGCAGCCAGTCCACCACGCTCTGCAGTTTGTAGCCCTTGTCGTGCGCGGCCAGCCTGTACTGGGTGAACTGGCCCAGCACCACGGCTTTCTGCCGGGCGAGCACCCCGGCATACAGCAGCTGGGTGAGCATGCGCTCGATGCGGTAGGGGTGCTCGCTGATGTCTTCGACGAACAGAATGCCGCCCTTGATCTGCGGGAAATACGGCGTGCCCAGCAAAGAGGTCAGCACGGCGAGGTTGCCGCCCCACAACGGCGCCGACCGGATGAAAAGGTCGGGCACCGCCGGGCTGCCGTCAGCCCGGGGCTTTTCCCTGGTCAGGCGCCAGCCCGTGCCTTCGCCGTGGCCGGTGAGCAAATCATCGAAGCACGCGGCCATGATGTCGTCGGGCTGCTCCTTGGCGCCCCAATCGATTTCCACCGACGGGCCGGCCCAGGTGACGGCCCCCGTGCGGGCCAGCACCGCGCTCTGGAAGGCCGTGAAATCGCTCATGCCAACCCAGCGCATGCCGCGCTCGATCGCCTTGGCGATCTTCCGGTACTGGATGCCAGGCAGGATGCGTGTGTAGCCGTAGGCGGCGCGCGAGATCATCGCCACGTCGGCGCCGCTGGCGGCGGCGCGGTGAATGGCCGCGAGCCGGGTGGCATCGTCACCCGCGAACCGCGTGTGCGTGGCCAGTGCATCGGCATCGACTTCCACGTCGTGCCCCAGGGCCTTCAGGCGTGCAATGGCGCGCCTGAAGGCGACCTTGTCGCGCACGGCGCTGGCGGGGGAATAAACGTAGATGTGTTTGGGGCCGTGGTCATGGCCGCAAGCGTGGTGGTGATCGGTAGCCAAAATGTCTCGGCGGACTGGCGCCCGCCCGCTCCATCGAGATGTGTCAGAGCGCAAAGTATTCCACAGCCCGCCGGGCCAGCAGGCGGGCGTCTTCGGGACCATCGAGCGTGAACACCGCTGGCAGGTCCAAGGCCTGCACGGTGAGCGGGGCTGTTTTCGGAGCCCGCTCCGTCTCTGCATGGGCCTGCAGGCGCGCCAGGGCGCGCTGCCCCGCACGGTGACCGGCATCGGGATATGGCGCATCCGCCGCCTGCGGCGTCAGTGGCGGCTGCGGCACAACCTGCGCGCCCACGCACAGGGGCTGCAACAGCGTTGCCCAGACGCCGGCCCATTCGCGGCCCGGCGCCACCAGAACCACACGTTCCATGCCCAGGCGCCGCAGCAGTTGAGCCAGCACCCCAGCCTGCTCCTGCAGGTTGTACGCCGACTCCTTCTTCGGCTTGTCGCTGCGCCCGAAGCCGATCAGGTCGGGCACGATCACCCGCTGGCCCAGCTCTGCCAGCGCCGCGGCCAGGTGCCGCCACTCGTGGCTCCAGCCGCGCGGGCCGTGCACCAGCAGCCAGCCGACGGGCGCGTCGGGCGGTCCCCAGTCCTCGTAATGCAGACGCAGGCCATCCAGGGCAGGCAGGTCACGGATGTAGCGAGCGTGCTCAGCGGCGTCCAAGGCGGCGAAACACACTTCGGGCGTGCGCAGCGCATCCTCGCGCAACGGCTCGGCCCGGGCGCGCCGCGCGGATCGGCGGTCCGCAAAAAATTCCTGCAGCAAAGCGGAGCAGTCGTGCGCCAGCACGCCGCCGCGCACCTGCGTCTGATGGTTCAGGCGCTTGTCACCAAAGACGTCGAGCACCGAGCCGCCCACGCCCGTCTTGGGATCCACAGCGCCGAAGACCACGCGGGCCAGGCGCGCGTGCAGCATGGCGCCCGCGCACATCAGGCAGGGTTCGAGCGTGACGTAGAGTGTGCAGCCATCGAGCCGGTAATTGCCCAGCGCCCGTGCCGCCTCGCGCAAGGCCCTGATTTCGGCATGCGCCGTGGGGTCGTGCCCGGCCACCGGAGCATTCCAGCCGGTGGCAAGCAACTCACCGGCCCGCACCACCACGGCGCCCACGGGAACCTCGCCTTGCGCCGCGGCCACGCGCGCACCCTGCAGTGCGAGCCGCATCCAGTGCTCGTCACGTACGGAGGGCTGCGGCTCACTGGGCTTCATCGGGCATGGGGCGCGGCTGCGTGAGTGTTTCCACCTGCTGTTTGACCTGCTGTTCGATCTGCCGGCCCTGCTCGGGCACCGTGGCGGCCTTGCCGCCTGCTGGCGCACTTTGCTGCACCGACGCGGGCAACGCCTGCTGCGTGCCGGCCAGTTGCTTTCTGGCTGCCACGGCCATGATGGCCAGCACCACGAGCAAGCCCACAAGTCCCCAACCGAAGCGCATCACGATCTCCTGCACAGTGGCTGGCGATGGTAGGTCATGACGGTCTCCGTCATAAGCACATAGCCAAACCGTCGTTCGATTTTTGCACTCGCACACCGACAATGGAGACTTTTTCATGCTTCGAGGCCGCTCCCATGCATCTTGACACCCTGGCCGTCCACGCCGGCTACACCCCCGATCCCACAACGAAGTCGGCCGCGGTGCCGATCTACCAGACCACCTCCTACGTCTTCGACAACGCGCAGCACGGCGCCGACCTGTTCGACCTCAAGGTGCCGGGGAACATCTACACGCGCATCATGAATCCGACGACCGATGTGCTGGAAAAGCGCCTGGCGGCGCTCGAAGGCGGCGTGGGGGCGCTGGCCTTCGCCTCGGGCATGGCAGCGATTACGGCGGCAATCCAGACCATCGCCGAAGCGGGCGACAACATCGTCGCCGCGAGCACGCTCTACGGCGGCACCTACAACCTGTTCGCGCACACCTTCCCGCAGCAGGGCATCACGGTGCGCTTTGCCGATCCGCGCAAGCCCGAGAGCTTCGGCGCGCTGATCGACGAGCGCACCAAGGCGGTGTTCTGCGAATCCATCGGCAACCCGCTGGGCAACGTGACCGACATCAGTGCGCTCGCCGACGTGGCGCACGCGCATGGCGTGCCGCTGATCGTGGACAACACCGTGCCCAGCCCCTATCTGTTGCGACCGATCGAGCACGGCGCGGACATTGTGGTGCATGCGCTCACCAAGTACCTCAACGGCCACGGCAACAGCATCGGCGGCGCCATCGTGGACAGCGGCAAGTTCCCGTGGGCCGAACACAAGGCGCGCTTCAAACGCCTGAACGAGCCCGACGTGAGCTACCACGGCGTGGTTTACACCGAGGCGCTGGGCCCGGCGGCCTACATCGGCCGCGCGCGCGTGGTGCCGCTGCGCAATACCGGCGCGGCGCTCTCCCCGTTCAATGCCTGGCAGATCCTGCAGGGCATTGAAACCTTGGGCCTGCGCATGGAGCGCACCTGCGAGAACGCCCAGAAGATCGCCGAGACGCTGGAAAAGCACCCGAAGGTGCAGTGGGTGCGCTACGCCGGCCTGCCCAGTCACCCCGACCACGCCATCGTGCAGCGCCAGCTGGCTGGCCGCGCCTCGGGCATCGTCTCGTTCAACCTGAAGGCCGATGGCGACCCACGCGCCGCCGGGGCACGCTTCCTCGATGCGCTCAAGCTCTTCTACCGCCTGGTGAACATCGGCGATACCCGGTCGCTGGCCACGCACCCGGCTTCGACCACGCACCGCCAGCTCAACCCCGAGGAACTGGCGAGCGCCGGTGTGACGGAAGGCATGATCCGCCTGTCCATCGGCATCGAGCACATCAGCGACCTGCTGGCCGACCTGAACCAGGCGCTGGAAGCCGTCTAAAAATCTGAACAAAAAAGGCGGCCAGCGCTTGCAAGTCAAGCGCTGGCCGCTCTGTTTTTCAGAGTGAAAGCCTACATCATGCCCAGCATGCGCGGAAGCCACAGCGACATGGGAGGCCAGTAGGTCACCGCCGCGAGGAAGCCCAGCATGGCCAGCAGCCAGGGCCAGACGGCCACGGTGAGCTCGGTGATGCCCATCTTGGTGATGCCCGAGGCGACGTAGAGATTCAGCCCCACAGGGGGATGGCACATGCCGACCTCCATGTTCACCACCATCAGGATGCCCAGGTGGATGGGATCGATCCCGAGCTTCATCGCGATCGGGAACAGGATGGGTGCGAAGATCAGCATGATCGACGACGGCTCCATGAAGTTGCCCGCCAGCAGCAGGATGACGTTCACCGCGAGCAGGAACGACACCACCCCCAGGCCATGCCCCATGATCCAGTCGGCCATCGCCTGCGGGATGTTCTCGTTGGTCATGATGAAGCTGAACAGCGCCGCGTTGGTGATGATGTACAGCAGCATCGCGCTCATGTTGGCCGAGTTCAGCAGCACCTTGGGCACGTCCTTCAAGCCCATGTCCTTGTAGATGAACACGGCGACGAAGAAGGCGTAGACCGCGCTCATGGCCGCCGCCTCGGTGGGTGTAAAGATGCCCGCGTAGATGCCGCCCATCACGACGATGATGAGAAACAGCCCCCAGACGGATTCGCGAAACGCCTTCCAGCGCTCACTCCAACTGGCCTTGGGCAGGCGCGGATAGTTGTTCTTGCGTGCGCGCCACCAGGTCACGCCACCCAGCACCATCGCCAGCACGATGCCGGGAATCACGCCCGCCATGAAGAGCGCGCCCACCGAAGTGTTGGTGGCCACGGCGTACATCACCATCACGATGGACGGCGGAATCAGGATGCCCAGCGCCCCCGAGGTGGTGATGACGCCGGCGCCGAAGCGCTTGGGAAAACCCGCCTTGACCATGGCCGGCAGCAGGATGGAACCGATGGCGACCACGGTGGCGGGGCTCGAACCGGAGACGGCCGCGAACAGCGCGCAGGCCATCACGCCGCCCAGGCCCAGGCCACCGTACCAGTGGCCGACCATGGCGGTAGCGAAGTGGATCATGCGCCGCGCCACCCCTCCGTGCGTGAGGAAGTTGCCGGCGAGGATGAAGAACGGGATCGCCATGATCTCGAACTTCTCGATGCCGGTGAACAGCTTGAGCGCCACCGATTCGAGCGGCACGTCAGTGAAGCCGAACAGGAAGGACAGCACCGTCAGGCCCAGCGCAATCGACACCGGCATGCCGGTGAGCATCAGCGCCGCGAGGATGAAGAAGATGATGGCCGCGTTCATTTTTGGTCTCCCGTATTCTTCTTCGCTTCGTCCGGGTGCAGGTTGTCGCGCAGGCCGTAGGGATCGATCTCGCCAGCCTCGCTGTACACGGGCGCCACGGCGGGTTCGTCGTTTTCGTCCAGGCCGTCGACGTGGCCGTGGTCGTGGTGCGGCAGATCACCCGTGCGGATGAAGCTCGCGAGCACCTGCAGGAAGCGAAAGCACATGAGCCCGCTGCCCAGGGGAATGGCGCTGTAGACCAGCCACGTCGGCCATTCGAGGTCGGGCGTGGTCGGCCCTTCGATCAGATCGGAGACGTTGACTCCCACTACATTCAGGATGCCGTAGTGCGCACCGTTCTCCCAGACGAAGCGCCCGCCCATCCACGCGATCACGCCGGTGAACAGCGCTCCGGCCGCGAGGCCGAAGATGATGAACTTGTCGCGCAGCCCGGGCCGCATGCGGTTGATGGCCACGTCGACCCCGACGTGGATGCCGGTGCGCACGCCATAGGCCGCGCCGAACTTGGCCATCCACACGAACATGATGATGGTCAGCTCCTGCGCCCAGGTGAGGTTGAGCGACAGCAGCCAGTCCTGCACGCCGGGGATGGCCCAGCCCGCGGCATAGCGGTGCAAGACCGCGACGAAGACAATGAGCGTGGCTCCGCCCATGAGGAAGGTGATCAGCCACTCTTCCAGGTGATCAAGGATTTTCAGCATGAGGCACGCCCCGAAAATTGCAGAGCACGAAACGTCCGCCGGGATGCCGTGTGGCGATCCGCGGCGGATGAGGATCTCGGATCAGAGCTTTGCCGGATCGAAGCCCGTGGCCTTGTAGACCTCCTGGATGATGTCCTTGCCGATGCGGCTGGCCATCTTCTGGTGCACGGGAATCAGAGCCTTCTTCAGCGCGGCGCGCTCCTCGGGCGTGGGCGTGTAGATCTCGGTCTTGCCGCTCTTGCGAACCTCTTCGAGCGCGCGGTCGTTTTCATCCTGCGCGATCTGGTTGGCATAGGCCGTGGCCTGTCGCATCGCGTCCTCCAGCTGGCCACGCACATCAGCGGGCAGGCCATCCCAGAACTTCTTGTTCACGACGACCGCGTAGCCCAGATAGCCATGGTTGGTGAGCGACAGGTACTTCTGCACTTCGTGCATCTTCTGCGTGTAGAAGTTCGACGGCGGGTTCTCGGTGCCGTCGACCACGCCGGTCTGCAGCGCCTGGTAGGTCTCGCCAAAGGCAATCACCTGCGGGATGCCGCCGAGCGCGCGGATTTCCTCCTCGATCACCTTGGAGGACTGGATGCGGTACTTCAGGCCCTTGTAGTCGGCCACGGCGTGCAGCGGCTTGTTGGCCGAGAAGACCTTGAAACCGTTGTCCCAGTAGGCCAGGCCCTTGATGCCGCGGCTCTCCAGCTTGGTGAACAGCTTGGCACCGACCGGGCCGGTCGTGACCTTGTGCAGCTCATCACGGTTGTCGAAGATGTAGGGAAGGTCGAACACCTCGAATTCCTTGGCACCCAAAGGCCCAAACTTGGCGAGCGACGGCGCCAGCATCTGCACGGAACCGAGCTGCAGCGCCTCCATCTCTTCCTTGTCCTTGTACAGCGCGCTGTTGGCGTATACCTCGACCTTGACCTTGCCCTTGGTGAGCTCCTCGGCCTTCCTGGCGAAAAATTCGCTGGCCTTGCCCTTGGGCGTGTCGTGCGCCACCACGTGGCTGAACTTGATCACGATCTGCTGCGCATGAGCGGCCATGGTCGCGCCAAACGCCAGCGCGGCGCAGGCAAGGATGTGCTTGACGGGCAATTTCATCGGGGAGTCTCCTCGGAAAACGGGTTGGATGAACACGCCGCGCACTGTAGGCAGCACCCGTCTTTCATGTAACTGTGGCGTTCCACAGCTAGGGTTTACCCGAGGGCGCTTCTCACTCTGTCCAACCACCGCGCCGTGGGCCGCGCCAGATTTGCGTACACGGGCCGCATGGCCTGCCGCAGCCGCTGGCGCTGCACTTCGTTCAAGACGTGGATGCGGGTCGCGCCACTGGCGCGCAAGGCCGCCAGCGCGCCGTCGTTTTCGCGCTGGGCAATGGTGTTGCCCCAGGCCAGCGCCTCGCCCAACGCCTGCCTGACAAGGCGTCGATCATCGGCCGCCAGGTGATCCCAGAAGCGCTGATGCGCCACCACCGCATAGCCGAGCCACGCATGGGCCGTGAGGCTCAGGTCGATCTGCGCCTCCTGCATGCGCTGCGTCCAGAAATTGGAAATCGGATTTTCCGTGCCATCGACCACCCCCAGCGCCAGCGCGCGGCGCGTTTCGCCAAAGGCCAGCACCACCGGGCGGGCACCGAGCGCGCGCATCTGCTGCGCGATCACGCGCGAGCTTTGCACGCGCATGCGCAGTCCCATGAAATCCTCGGGGGCGAGCAGCGCGCGATTGGCGCTCATGTGCTTGAAACCGTTGTCCAGGTAGCCCAGACCGACCAGTTCCCGGTGCGACAGGCCCGCGAGCAGCGCCTGCCCCACCTCCCCTTGCGTGATGCGGTGCACCTGCTCGCGCGTCTCGAACAGAAACGGCAGATCGAACAGCTCGAACTCGGGAAAGCCCATGGCCCCGAACTTGGACAGCGACGGCGCGAGCATGTCCACGGCACCGAGCCGCAGCGCCTGCACCTCGTCCGCATCACCATAGAGCCGTGAATCCGGGGTGATCACCACCTGGATGCGCCCACCGCTTGCCTGCTGCACGTTCTCTCGAAAACGCTCCAGCGTCAGGCCCTTGGGCGTCTGGCGCGCGACCACGTGCGACAGGCGGATCGTCACCCGCGCCGAGCCAACCTGCGCCACTGCGGGCATCACGGGCAATGCAGGCATGCCGGCCACGGCCAGGGTCTTGAGCCAGCGGCGGCGGGTCGTCGGTGTGCAAAGCATGGCAGCTATTATCGAAGGCCGTGCCGACCACCACCCACCCCGCCGAAGACTTCGCGCTGCTGAGCGCGGCCAGCCGCGCACCCGGTGAGCGCAGCGGCCGCCAGGCCGCGTTCTGGATGCTGGGGCTTGCGCTACTCACCGTGCTCACCGTATTTGCCCTCGCGTGGTATCTGCACCGCGTCGAAGTGCAGGATGAAGAGCGCCGGCGCAGCGCCGACGCGCAGTGGCTGGGGCAAAGCGTGCAGTTTCACTTTCGGCGCCTGGAGGACGATCTGGCCCAGCGCGCGCGCCAGCTTGCGATCGACGGTCCGCAGGCCCTGCAGACCCCCGGCCAGGGCGAGGCGGACACGCATCCCGCCGGCCTGCTGTGGCGCAGCTTGGGCGTGGTGCAGGCTCAGGCGTGGCTGGCGCAGCCCGGCGATGCCCGCGGCAGCGCGGGTGATCTGCAGGCGTGGCGCACGGACATGGCCTCCAGCGCCGACAACCGCCAGCAATTGCAGATGCTGCAGGACACCGCGGCCCATCTGCGCCGCGCCAGCTACGCCGGCCCCCTGCACGAAGCCGATGGCAAGCAGGGCGACCGCGTCTGGCTGGCGGTGCCCTCATTCGACGGCATGCGTCTGGTTGGCCTGTATGTGGTGGCGCTGTCGATGAGAGAGGCACTCGCGGCGCTGCTGCCGCCGTGGTTCACCGACCAGCAACAGGTGCGCATCGTCACCGACGCCCTGCCGCCGGACACCATCGACGCGGCCGATGGCCCCTACCAGACAGCAATGAACCTGCCCGGCGCCGATGTGCTGCTGGAGGTGCTGCCCAGGGGACCTCGTACCTCGCCCACGCCCCGCCTGTTCTTTGCCGTGGCGCTGGTGTTTCTGCTCGGCCTGCTCGTCAGCCTGCTTGCGCTGCGTCGTGACTTCCTCAAGCGCCAGCGCGTGCAGCAGCGCCTGCGGGCCGAGGTCGCGCTACGCTCGGCCATGGAGCGCTCGGTGAGCACCGGCATGCGCGCCTGGGACATGCAGGGCACCATCCTCTACGTGAACCAGGCGTTCTGCACCATGGTGGGCTACAGCGCCCAGCAACTGCGCGGCAAACGCGCACCCATGCCCTACTGGCCCCACGATCAGGTGGACGAGCTGGCGCCATTGCACAGCAGCGTCCTGCGCGCAGGCACACAACCCCAGGGGCTGGAGACGCAATACCGCCATCGCGATGGCCACCTCGTGGACGTGCTGATCCACGAGGCCCCGCTGCTCGCCGCTGATGGGCGCCAGCTCGGCTGGATGAGCTCGGTGCTGGACATCAGCGAGCGCAAGCGTGCCGAGCAACTGGCGGCCGAGCAGCAGGAGAAACTCGAAGCCTCCGAACGCCTCGTGGCCGTGGGCGAAGTCGCCTCCACGCTGGCGCACGAGCTCAACCAACCGCTGGGCGCGCTGATCAGCTTTGCCAACGGCCTGCTCAACCGCCTGCGCGCAAGCACCATCACGCTGGCCGACATGGAGCCCGTGGTGCAGCGCATGGCGCAGCTGGCCGAGCGCGCCGGAGGCGTGACGCAGCGCGTGAACGCCTTCGCGCGCAGGCGCGAGATGCACCTCGTGCGGCTGGACCTCACCGCGCTGGTGCAGCGCGCCGTCGCCATGGCGCAGGAAGGGCAGGCCACGCCCATTGGGCTGCAAGGGTCCGAGAACGCCGTATGGGTGCGCGGTGACGCGCTGCTGCTGGAACACCTCGTGCACAACCTGTGCTCCAACGCACTCGATTGGGCCGGCGAAGGAGGTGCCGGCGCGACGCAGGTGCAGGTGCGCCTGCAAGTCGACCCGGGCGCGGGTGAAGCCCGCCTCTGCGTGGCCGACAGCGGTCCCGGCGTTCCCGAAGCCGCCCTGGCACGCCTTTTCGACGCCTTCTTCAGCACCAAGCGTGGCGGCATGGGCATGGGCCTGGCCATCTGCCGCTCGATTGCCGAGGCGCACCACGGCCGCATCCAGGTGGAGCGCGACGCCCTCCTAGGCGGCGCGCTTTTCACGGCCTTGCTGCCGCTGGACAATGGGGCATGAGCGAAAACCCCGTGGCGATCCACATCGTCGATGACGACGCCGACGTGCGCGACGGTCTGGCGTGGCTGTTCGATTCGCGCGGCTGCAAGGCGCATGTCTGGGACAGCGGCGGCGCCTTCCTGGACGCTGCACGTGCGCTGCACGGGCATTGGGGCCAGGCCGTGGTGCTGCTCGACATCCGCATGGAGCCGCTCTCGGGCTTGGTGACGTTCGAGCAGCTCAAGGCACTCGGTTGCCCCTGGGCCATCGTGTTCCTGACCGGCCACGGCGACGTGGCCACCGCCGTGCAGGCCGTGAAGAACGGCGCCTGGGATTTCCTGGAAAAGCCGTTTCAGGACAACGTGCTCGTCGACCGCGTGGAGCAGGCCATGCAGGCCATGCAGGCGCGCAGTGCCGACGCGCAGGAGTTGCAGCGCCTGCGCCAGGCGCTCGCCTGCCTGAGCCCGCGCGAGCGCGAGGTGCTGGACGAGCTGCTGCATGGCCACTACAACAAGAACATCGCCGAGCACCTGGGCATCACGGCGCGCACGGTGGAGTTTCATCGCGCCAACATCTTCGAGAAGATGGGTGTGGAATCAGCCATTGAACTCGCGCACAAGCTGGGGCAATTGCAGCCCGTGGACATCGGTCCGAAAAACGACCCCGCAGTCCCCTGAACCTGCCGGGCAATCCGCATATCACCACACGCCGGGCAGATCCGTCACATATTGTCCAATCGCCAGGGAACTCGTGAGCCCCGGTGATTCGATGCCGAACAGACTGACCAACCCCGGCACGCCATGCTCGCGCGGCCCCTGGATCAGAAAATCCGCCGCGGGCTCCGTCGGCCCGCTGATCTTGGGGCGCATGCCCGCATAGCCCGGCAACAGCGCGCCATCAGGCAGCCCGGGCCAGTAGCGGCGCACCTCGCCGTAATACCCCAGCGCGCGTTCGGCCTGCACCTGCAGGTCGCCGGGGTCATCCACCCACTGCACGTCCGGACCGAATCGGGCCTGGCCCGCAAGATCCAGCGTCAGGTGCACGCCCAGGCCCGCAGGCTCGGGCAAGGGATAAATCAAATGGGAAAACGGCACGCGCACGGCACACGAAAAATAGCTGCCCTTGGCGTGAAAGGCCCGGGGCACGAACGCCGCCGACAAGCCCTCGATGCGCCGCGCCAGATCAACCGCATGCAGGCCGGCCGCATTCACGAGCAGGCGCGTATCGAGCGCCGTGCCGTCGTGCGTGCGCACCCGCAGCGCTCCAGCAACGCGGGCAACGGTCTGAACCTGCGTCCTGAGCACCACCGTGCCCCCCGCATGCTCCAGATCGGCCTGCAACGCAAGCATCAGCGCATGGCTGTCGATGATGCCGGTGTCGGGCGAAAGCAGCGCCGCATGGCAGGCCAGCGCAGGTTCCAGCCGCCGGGCAGCCGCGCCGCCCTGCCACTGCAGCCCACGCACACCGTTGGCCCGCGCGCGCTCGGCCACGGCTTGCAGCGCACCTGTCTGCTGCTCTGAGGTGGCCACGACAAGCTTGCCGCAGCGACGGTGCGGCACGCCCCGCTGCGCGCAGTAGTCGTAGAGCATGGCGCGGCCCTGCACGCACAGACGTGCCTTGAGCGAGCCCGCCGGGTAATAGAGGCCCGCATGGATGACCTCGCTGCTGCGCGCGCTGGTCTGCGTGCCGATCGCGTCCTCGGCTTCGAGCACCAGCACCTCGCGCCCCTGCAAGGCCAGCGCACGCGCGATCGCCAGGCCCACCACGCCCGCACCTACCACCACGCATTGCACGCTGTCTGCCATGACCCACCTGTTTTCGCAAAGCTTGAGTCCGAATTATCCGGCGCAAGGCTCACGGGATTTGGTAATGAAACACAGGCTATGGACTGTTTCGCCATGCCAGCATGGCCCTCCTGCGCCGTGACGACGCCTGTCAGGTCATCGTCGCTCCAGGCTTTCTCGGTTGCATGAAACATCACGTTCCGGCAAAACCGAGAACCGCATCAGCGTGCGTTCTCTTGCCCGCGCATGGTCCACCACAGGCAACGGGTAGTCCACACCCAGGCTCAACCCGCAGGCCACCAATTCGGCCGGCTTCATGGCGGCTGGAAAGTGGATGCGCGCATCGGGTACGCGCGCCAGCTCAGGCAGGTAGCGGCGGATGAACTTGCCCTCGGGGTCGAAGCGCTGCGATTGCGTCACCGGGTTGAAGATGCGAAACCACGGCTGGGCGTCGCAGCCCGTGGACGCCGCCCACTGCCAGCCGCCGTTGTTGGCGGCGAGGTCATAGTCGTTCAGGTGCTGAGCAAAAAAGCGCTCACCGCGGCGCCAGTCGATACCCAGGTCTTTGGTCAGAAAGCTCGCCACCACCATGCGCAGGCGGTTGTGCATGTAACCGGTTTGCAGCAGCTGGCGCATGGCGGCATCGACCAGCGGATAGCCGGTGCGCGCTTCGCACCAGGCCTGCCACAGCTCGGGCGCTTCGTCCCACTGCACGCGGTCGTACTCGGGCTTGAACGACTGCGTGACGACCTGCGGGTGGTGCCACAGGATCATGAAGTAGAAGTCGCGCCAGGCCAGCTCCGACAGCCAGGTCTGCGCGCCCTCGCAGCCCTGCTCAGCCTGTGTTGCCGCCAGACGCGCCAGCTGGCGGATCGAGATCGTGCCAAAGCGCAGGTGTACCGACAAGTAGGACACGCCCTTGCGGGCTGGGTAGTCGCGTGCTTCTTTGTACGCCGCCATGCGCGGCGCGAAATCTCGCAGCAGCTGCTGCGCGCCGTTCATTCCCGTGGGCAAGGCCAGGTCGTGCAGGTTGGTGGGGGCGAAGCCCAGGTCCGACAGCGTGGGCAGGTATTCGCCCGCGGGCGGCGGCGCCAGGTAGCTGGCATGGCGATCGACAGGGTAGGGTTTGAGCTGGAAATCGTCCAGCCGCTGCAGCCAGGCGCGCTTGTAGGGGGTGAACACGCTGTAGGGCCGGCCCTGCTGGGTCAGCACCTCGCCCTGGTCGAGCAGCACCTGATCCTTGTAGTCGCTGAAGGCGATGCCCAGCGCGCGCAAGGACATGGCCACGCGCCGGTCGCGCGCAATGGCCTCGGGCTCGTAGTCGCGGTTGGCCAGCACCTCCCGCACGCCAAGCTCTTGTGCGAGCTCAACCACGCACTGCACCGCCGGGCCATGGCGCACGATGAGCCCGCCGCCCGCAGCGCCGCTGCGCGTGGCCAGTTGCTGCAGCTGCGCATGCAGCTCCAGCACGCTGGCATGGATGAACTCCACGCGTCGGTCGCAACGCGAGGGCAGCGCGTCCAGGATATCGGTATCAAAGACAAAGGCGCAGTACACCCTTTGATAGCGGCGCAGCGCGTAGTGGAGCGCGGCATGGTCATCGCAGCGCAGGTCGCGCCGCAGCCATACCAGCGCGCTTGCCGCCATGGCGGGAACCTCCCTTTTTCCTGCGCCACGCGTCACCGTTCGCCCCGGTGTCTGCTCAGGCTGGCATCAACACGGGGCCGCCCTTTTTCAGCGCCCGCTGGTAGGCCGGCCTCGCCCGCACGCGCTGGCGGTAGGCGAGCAGATGCGGCCAGGCCGCTTCGTTGCCACCGCGCGCCAGGGCGGCTTCGACAGCAAAGCTCATCTGGAAATCCGCCATGGTCAGGCGCTCGCCCGCAAACCACGGGTGCTGTGCCAGATGGGCCTCCATAAACGCCAGGGCGGTCTGCACGTTGGGATCGATGAGCTTTTGCTGCACCTTGGCGCACAGCGCCCGGGCCACGGGGCGCACAAAAAACGGCATGGGCTGGCGCGGGATGGTGCCAAACACCAGCTTCATGACCAGCCAGTTCATCAGTGAGCCCTCGGCGTAGTGCATCCAGAAGCGACACTGGCGATGCTCCGACGTGCCACGAGCGGGCTCCAGATGATCCAGCTCGGCCGGTGCCTGGGCACCAAAGCGCTCCACCAGGTACTCGATGATGGCACCGGACTCTGCCACGACGGCATCGCCATCGGTCACCACGGGTGACTTGCCCAGAGGGTGGATTTTCTTGAGCTCCGCCGGTGCCAGCCGGCTCACCGGATCGCGACGATAGAGGCGGATTTCGTAAGGAACACCCAACTCTTCGAGCAGCCAGAGGATGCGCTGCGAGCGTGACGTTTCAAGGTGGTGGACGGTGAGCATGGAAATCCTTGGTGGTAATGTGGGCGCAGGCAGATTGGCACAGCCAACGCATCAGGGCTCCGACCAGCGGAATTTTCTCGTACAACTCTTCGGCGGCAGCGTCCCAGTAGTCGCGGTGCAGCGTCACGCGGCCATGGGCGCCAAAGCGCACCAGGGCGGCACCGTGGATGCATTGCTCCACTGCGGCCGCCAGCGGCGCATGCGAAAGTGGAACTCCCAGGCCAGAAAGGCCTGGTTCGCTGAACACCAGAAAACCCGTGTCCACCCCATGCACGACGGTCTGGCCGCGCCCATCGGGCAAGGTCACATCCAGGGTAGGGGTGTGGCCGCCGAAATGGTGCCCCGCCTCGAACAGCCTGACCCGCACGTGTCTACGCAGCCTGTGTGCGACTGCCGAACCCGAGATGCCCGATCCGATGACTGCGACTTTCATGGCCTTCTTCCCATTCGTTGTGCTTGCGCATGCCCGGTCGGCTCTTCGCGTCTATAGCGTAATGTGCTAGACAAAATCAATCTTGTCTTGGACAATATACACCAAAGTTTCTGTTATCCATGAACCCCCCGCCCCCTTTCCCCACCCTGGACGAGCCACTTTCGAGCCCTCCCGGTTTGCCTATTGCTACCGTGGAGCGTGAGACCGGTTTGGGCAAGGACACCTTGCGCGTCTGGGAGCGGCGCTACGGTTTTCCCGCGCCAGTGCGCGATTCTGCGGGCGACCGGCTATACAGCGCGGCGCAGATCCAGCAACTCAGGTTGATTCGCCGGCTCCTGGATGCGGGCATGCGGCCGGGCAAGGTCGTGGGCCTGGATCATGCGCAGTTGCAGGCGCTGCTCACTCGACACACACCTGCGTCGTCGGAATATTTGTCCAAGACAATATCCGCCAACCGTGCCCCGAATGCTTTGCAAGATGCGTTGCTTCAAGCGATTGGCAGGCATGATCCGCGGGTGCTGCGGCACGGGCTCAGTGCGGCCCAGATGCGCATGGGCCTGGCGCCTTTCGTGACCGACCTGGTGGCCCCCTTGACAACCGCAGTGGGCGAGGCCTGGGCCCAGGGGCGCTTCGAAGTTTTCGAGGAACACCTGTACACCGAGGTGCTCACCGGCGTGTTGCGCCAGGCCATTGCCTCGCTGACGCCGCAATCAGCGTCGCAGGGGCCCAAGGTGCTGCTCACCACCTTGTCACAGGAGCAGCACGGCCTGGGGTTGTTGATGGTGGAAGCGCTTTTGATGCTCGAAGGCTGTGCCTGCGTATCGCTGGGCACGCAGACGCCGGTGACCGACGTCACCCAGGCAGCGCAGGCGCACCAGGCTAACGTGGTGGCCTTGAGCTTCAGCAACGTGCACAAGGCGGCCGTGGTGCATGCCGGGCTGCGCGAGCTGCGCGTCCAACTGCCGGAAACCACCGCGCTGTGGGTGGGCGGCGCATGCAGCGCGCTGTATCAAAGGCCGCTGGCTGGCATCAGCGCCGTACAGCATTTGTCCGACCTCCAGCCTCTGGTGGCACAGTGGCGCCAGACCCACTGACATCCTGCAGGAGACCTCGCATGCTCATCGTTTCGCGCCCCCATCTCAAGGCTCTTGCGCACCCGTCGCGCCGCCAGCGGCGGGGCTTGCTGGCACTGCTGCTGGCGAGCGCCACCCTGCTCGCGGCCGGATGCACCAGCACCCGCCTGCCGCCGGGCGTGACGGCGGTTACACCATTTGACGTGCAGCGCTACCAGGGCCGCTGGTACGAGCTGGCGCGCCTGGACCACGCCTTCGAGCGCGGCATGACCGATGTCTCGGCCACCTACACCCTGCAGACCGACGGCAGCGTGCGCGTGGTCAACCGCGGCTACGTGCCAGCCACGGGCCAATGGCGCGAGGCCGTGGGCAAGGCCCTGTTCACAGGCGCACCCACCACCGGATCGCTCAAGGTGTCCTTTTTCGGGCCGTTTTATGGCGGCTACCACGTGGTCGCGCTGGACAGTGACTACCGCTGGGCGCTGGTGCTCGGCCCCGATACCGGCTACGCCTGGATCCTGGCCCGCGACAGGCAACTGCCTGCCGCCCAGCGCGATGCCATCGTGGCGCGAGCGCAGGCACTGGGTGTCGACACCTCGGCGCTGACATGGGTGACACAAGAGCGCCAGGACCCGGCGCACTGAGCGCATGTGTACCCTGGCCTGCGCCCCGTCAAACGGGACGAGTGAACTTGCGCAGGCGTGCCATGACAGCCCCCGAAGGACGTCAATTCACTCCCACTCAATTGTAAATAGCATATTTTTATCATTGCAAATCAACATGTTACGTGAAACCATTTGATTAATACCATGAAAAATACCATTCCGCGATTTGCAATCATGATTCGGCTACGGCCGTCGCTTTAGGGAGCCAACCGAGCGCCAACATGGATACACACTTGTGTATCCATGTGCTAGGATAGCACGATGTCAGCAAAAGACGTTGGTGTTCGAATCCGAGTCGAAAAGGAACTGCGTGAAGCGTTCCAAGGGGCTTGTCTTGCCGAGAACAGACAGGCTTCCGATGTGCTGCGCGAGTTCATGCGCGCCTTCGCCGACAGGTACAAAGGGGGACTTCAGGCAAGCTTATTCGTGACGCCTGCGACCAAGAGCAAAACACGTCAAGCGCGCACGGGGCACAAGGGAGACCCCACCAGTGCGTAGCTGCCCGCTTCGCCTTGAGCCATCAGCCTCGGGGCAAAGGTGCTGCACCGAATAGGAGTAAAAAGAATGAGCAAGAAACCGACCTTGAAACTGGTGCATGGAGCGGCAGGGCACGCGCCCTGCCGTTCTGCATCGGAGGTATCCGCGCCGAAGTGCCCGCCCAAGCTCGCCGAAACCGGGCAGCTGCTGCTGGACAAGATGCTTGATGATGGCGTGATCGAGGGCGATTCGCTGGCCGTCCTGCCGTCGCTGCCACGTGAAAGCGTGGATCTGTTTTTCACGTCGCCGCCCTACGCCGATGCGCGGGCCTACAGCCGTATCCATCCTGATCGCTATGTCGAATGGTTTCTGCCCTTCGCGCGTGCGATGTACAACGCGGCCAAGCCCAGCGGCAGCCTCATCATCAACATCAAGAACCGAGTAGCGAACCGGGGCCCGCTGAAGGGCCAGCGTCACCCCTACGTGTATCAGCTGGTCCTGGCACTCCAGAACATGGGCTGGCGGTGGGTCGAAACCTACATTTGGTCCAAGCCCAACGCAGTGCCCGGCAAGTTCGGCCCGAGGACGAAGGACAGCTTCGAGTACGTCTATCACTTCGCACGTGGGAACAAGCCTTTCTTTGACCTCAACGCCGTGCGCGTGCCCTACAAGGCCGACGCCTCGGAGATCGAGCGGCGCAAGAAGGACAAGCTGGGCCGGCGCAGCACAGAGGCCGGCTTTGGCCGTGACCGGACCAAGACCTATCTCCTGGGCGGCGCGGACCCTGGCAACGTGGTGGCGGTATCGCAGACCTACAACCAGCACCGAGGCGTGGCCCACACGGCCGCAATGCCCGAGGGCCTGGCCGAGTTCTTCATCAAGGCAGCAAGCCCCGCCGGCGGCGTCGTGGTGGACCCCTTCGCGGGTGGAGCGACTACGGTAGTCGTCGGCCGCCGACTTGGCCGCCAGGCTGGCGGCATTGAGCTGCACGAGGACTTCGTGAAGGAAGGTTTGCGCCGCATCGCGGCTGACCTGGCCGACGACACACCCGGCCAGCTCGTCAACGCGATGGGGGTATGAGCCGGTGACTGTTGAAGCAACTATTGAGGCCATCCTTGGAGCTGGCACATTCACCCAGCGCATTCAGCAAATCCGCCTTGTGCCCCAGCGTCACGGCACGGAGGACCACGGCACGATTTACGCGGCCGTGGCCCGCGAGCTGTACATGCCGCACCTGGCCCCGGACTTCGCCTATATCCACGAATCGCCGTTCTACGAGACTGAACACTTCTTCGCTGCCTACGAGGTGGCGGCCAGGTTGACCGAGGGCTTCACCCGCGTCAGCGAAGCCGAGCTGCAGGCCGTCCTTTTGGAGTGTCCGCGCACGCTGTTGGTCTTCCGCACGCTGCTGGGCCTGACGAAAGACGAATTCGCCCATTCGACGCTGCTGGCCGGCGGTCCTGACGAGCTGGCCCCGCTGACGGCGGCGCAGATCGACACGCTAGAGCGCAGCGCGATCGACTACCAGCGCCCCAACACGGCGGCCGCGCTGGCCAAGGCGACAGCGCAGGCACAAATCGCGGCCAAGACGATCACGATGGCGATGGACGGGGAGCTGTTCGGCGATGCGCCGGCCGGCCTCAAGAGCAAGCAGCGCAAGCCCGACACCGAAAGCGGCTGGGCCAGTGTCCGCAACTTCGCGGCCAACGGCGTGCCCCTGCGGGTGTTCCTGCACCAGCGCCACTATGGCGGCGCTTTCCGTCAGGTCCTCGATGCCACATCGACCCTGCGCGGGGACTTGATCGAGGACGCGGTAGAAGCGCTGTTCACGGCTCGCGGTATCTCGTTCATTCGCACGGGGAGCCACAACCAGGCCGACATTGCCAGGCGCTTCGAGGTCCACGTGACGCCGGCGCCTGACTTCGTGGTGTACGACCCGGCCGACGACACCCTGAAGGCCATGCTTGAGTGCAAGGGCACCAACAATGGCGGCACGGCTCGAGACAAGGCCCTGCGCTTCCGAAGCCTCAAGGCGGAATCCGTGCGCCTTGGTGGCGTTCCGCTTATCGCTGTGCTGGGCGGCATCGGCTGGGCGAGGATCAATGACGCCCTTGGCCCCGTGGTGCGCGATACCGATGGCCGGGTGTTCACTCTGTCCACGTTGGCATCTATGTTGGACGTTGCACCATTCCCAAGCTTGGTGACGCTACCATAACGGGCAAAAGTCAAATCTAACAAAATCAATAGGGAGTACCACGTGAAACTTGCAGCCGTCATTATTGAGAACTTCCGTGGGTACTCCCAAAGCACCCGCATCGAAATTGATGATCTGACCGCGTTTATTGGTAAAAATGACGCGGGAAAATCAACGATCCTCGAAGCGCTTGAAATCTTTTTTAACGATGGAAAACCGGAACGCGGCGATGCCTGCGTGCATGGTACGGGAACCACAATTCGCATTGGCTGCGCGTTTGACAACCTGCCCGCCGAGATAGTCCTTGACACTGCCGCTCACACCTCACTCGCTGCCGAGCATCTGTTAAATGAAAAAGGCGAGCTGGAAATCGTCAAGGAATGGGACGCTTCGGCCAAGACTCCAAAGGAGTCGGTTTTTGCGGCTGCACGACACCCTACCAACGCTGATGCGGCCGATCTGCTCACATTGAAAAACAGCGATCTCAAGGCCCGCGTAAAGAAGCTGGGCATTGATGAATCCACCGTAAACCTGACCATCAATGGGAATATGCGGCATGCGATTCGTGAGGCCTGCCAGCCACTAACGCTTGAGCGGAAGCTATTACCGCTCGATAAAGAGGACGCCAAAAAGGTTTGGGACCAGCTCAAACCACAACTTCCAATGTACGCGCTCTTCAAATCTGACCGCCCAAGCCAAGACGGGGACGAGGAGGTTCAGAGCCCGCTCAAGTTTGCTATCACTCAGGCATTGAAGGAGATGGCAGACGATCTCAAGAAAATTGAAGATTCGGTGCGAGCGCGAGCCGAGGACGTGGCGAAGCGAACGCTGGCAAAGCTGAATGAGATGGATGGCCGCTTGGCAAGCGAACTGAAGCCATTTTTTAAAACTGACCCCAAATGGGATGTTTTCAAATTCGGCCTGGTAGGGGACAACGACATCCCCATCAACAAGCGAGGGAGCGGTGTCCGGCGTCTTATTCTGTTGAATTTCTTCCGGGCCGAAGCGGAACGGCGGCGCACCGAGAAGGGAGCGTTGAGCGTAATCTATGCCATTGAGGAACCGGAGACCTCGCAGCACCCTGACAACCAGCGACTATTGGTCCAGGCGCTCAAGGAACTTGCGGTTGATGAGAATACGCAAGTGTTGGTCACATCGCATACACCGGGCTTGGCCGGCCTCCTCCCAAGCGACAGTTTGCGATATGTTCGCAAGCAAGCTGACGGCACAGCGGCCGTTTCTCATTGCAGCGATGCCGACTTGGCCGTAATAGCAAATGAGCTTGGCGTTCTGCCAGACCGACGGGTTCAAGCCCTGGTTTTCGTGGAAGGGACGAATGACATTGAATTTCTTGAGCGTGTCAGTTCCATGCTCAAGCCCGATTTCGCCGATGTCGTGGATTTCACCAGCGACAGCCGCGTGGCGCTGGTTCCCCTCGGTGGCGGATCATTGAAACAATGGGTTGCCAAGCATTACCTGCGGAACCTGAGTCTGCCTGAAGTTCACATATACGACAGGGATGACGCCACTCCACCTAAATATCAACCGGAATGCGATGCTGTGAACGCGCGAAGTGACGGCTCATGGGCTGTCATCACGGCGAAGCGTGAACTTGAAAATTATCTGCATGCGGACGCGATTTCGGAAGGCATGAACGGTATTGTGGTTACGTTCACTGATACCTGTGATGTACCCCTAATCGTGGCGCAGGCGGTGCATGCCGCGTCTGGTAGTGGAAAACCTTGGACAGACATTCTCAACGATCCCAAGGAACTGGCAGACAAGGTTAGTCGAGCTAAAAAACGGCTCAACCGCGATGCTGCCGCGAAAATGACTGCGGACAGGTTTAAGCAGAGTGATGTGTCTGGCGAGGTTACGGGCTGGTTAAAGAGGATTCATGCCATGCTGGCATGAATAACGGGAGAGCTGAGGTAGCTCTCTCGCCGAGCTTACAGCCTATCCCTTGAACGAATTCGACGCCGGCGGCCAACATCGTCCACGTCAATGTTGAGCCAGAGCCACCAACCACCACGAAAGCGCTCATCCGCCTGTAGGTCTTCAAGGCATGACGACTTCGGGACATTGCCTCTATACCCTTCGGCAATGGCGTCTTGAATGCGGTCTGGCACCTCAACGACAGCTGCGGCTCTTGCGTGCAGATTGAAGTCGGGAAGCATCACGTGAAGACCGCCCGCATTGTGGGTGGCTACGTAGTGTTGGCGCCGACCGGAAGTTGAGCCAGTTTTGCGGGTAGTGCCGAAGTAAAACTGAGCCAGGTGTTCAACCTACCC
>OFTY01000155.1_pt1 | contig 74566 bp, 60 predicted proteins | sample 1775061 | NCBI WGS metagenome assembly OFTY01 (sample SAMN08195773, study PRJEB24354) | sludge metagenome | isolation source: sludge from phenol fed wastewater aerobic bioreactor B | place: India: Nagpur | collected 2016-09-16 | reverse complement strand
GACAGTTTGGTCCCTATCTGCCGTGGGCGTCGAAATTTGAGAGGAGTTGACCCTAGTACGAGAGGACCGGGTTGAACGTACCTCTGGTGTACCTGTCGTCGTGCCAACGGCGCAGCAGGGTAGCTATGTACGGACGGGATAACCGCTGAAAGCATCTAAGCGGGAAGCCTCCCTCGAGATAAGATTTCTTAGGACGGTGAAAGACCATCACCTTGATAGATCGGATGTGGAAGCGCGGTAACGCGTGGAGCTAACCGATACTAATTGTCCTAGTCGCGCTTGAGAGTCCCACCATCAATGTCAGCCCTGGGCTGCACATGGCGGTGGATGATCATCCAGCCAGTGCATCGATTTTAATACCCAAACCTTCTCACGAACGCTCACCTGCTTCATTGCCTGGTGGCCATAGCGTCGGTGTCCCACCCGATCCCATCCCGAACTCGGACGTGAAACCCGACTGCGCCGATGGTACTATCGCCTAAGCGATGGAAGAGTAGGTCGTCGCCAGGCATTGCAGCCGGTGAGCAATCGCGAAGAAGAGCACGGTAAACCCATTCACATTCCAAGGCCCCCGCGTGGGCGCATGACGCCTCCGCTCCGACGGAGGCGTTCGCGTCTCTGCCTCAGGCCAAGGACACAGGGTCTTCAAGACCCCATTCGGTGACGCGGGGTGGAGCAGCCCGGTAGCTCGTCAGGCTCATAACCTGAAGGTCACAGGTTCAAATCCTGTCCCCGCAACCATCGATCCCATAACTACCCCCGCCGTACCCACGGCGGGGGTTGTTGCGTTCTTGGGCGCCACTCAAAATAGCTAATCACGGTCGCTTGGTTATTGCGCGGTCGAGCCGCCGTCGATGACGAGCTCGGCCCCGGTCATGTATTTCGACGCATCGCTTGCGAGGAACAGGATGGCGTCGGCGATCTCGTCGGGGGTGCCGATCCGACCGACCGGTATGTCGGCGAGCAAGCGAGCGGCGATTGCGGGGTCGGCGTGAACGCCGGCGCTGAGCGGCGTGGCGATATGGCCCGGATGGACCGAATTGGCGCGGACGCCATTGCCCAAAGCCGCGCATTCGAGCGCGGTCGCCTTGGTGAACATTCGTACCGCGCCCTTCGCCGCGCAATAGCTACCGGTATTGGCGGCGGCGGCGATGCCGCGGATCGACGACATATTGACGATCGCGCCGCTCCCCGATCGTGCCAGGAGCGGTAGCAGGTGTTTCGTCGCGAGAAACACGCTGTCGAGATTGACCGCCATGATCGCGCGCCAATGGTCGAGCGAGGTGTCCGCGATCGAGCGGAACACGCCGAATCCCGCGTTGTTGACCAGGATATCGAGGCGTCCGGCGTCCCGGTCGATCTCATCGGCCAATTTCGTCCACGCAGCTTCGTCGGTGACATCCATCGTGACGCCGCGATGCCGGCCGGCACCGAGCGACTCGACTGCCGCGGCCAGCCGTCCGGCATTGCGGTCGACCAGGATGAGGGCTGCGTCCGCCGCGGCGAAGCGGCGCGCGGTCGCGAGCCCGATTCCCGATGCCGCGCCGGTCACCAGCGCGACCTTGCCGGTTAGATCGTCCATCTAAAAGCCGCCTTTCCTGGTCCTCATCACGCTGACCAAACCGTCCGTTGACGTGTTCGCGATCCTGCCGTTAGCATAACCGTCCGACCGGTTGGTCTAGCAAAAAGGAGAGGCGCGCAATGACCGCAGCTGCGGTAGCACTCAGCGCTGTGGGGCGTGTTCGCGCCTACGCGCCAAAGACCTTGGCGGGGTATCGCCGCTTCCGGTCGGTGATCGAGAACGACGGCGCCTTGCCGAAAACGCTCAAACATCTGTTTGTCGCGGCGGCGGCGTGCGTGAAGGGCTATCCCGACATGGCCGAGCGCGAGCTGCGCGCCGCGGCAGCAGCGGGGCTCGACGTCGAGCTTGCCGGATGCGCCGTGGCGATCCTCGCGAGTTCGCGTGGCGAGGGCGCCGCACTACGCTTCGAATCGATCTACGCGCGCGTCTATCCCGACAGTGCCCGGATCGAGGCCGATGAGCGTGAGCTGGTTGTCGCGCCGGGCGAGGCGGAGCGGAATTTCCTCGCTTATTTCAAAACGATGCCGCCGTCGCTCGGCAAGTTGCTCGATCTCGTGCCGGTCGGGGGCGATGCTTATTATCTGATGCGGGAGGGAACGCTGTCAGGCACCGCACTCGCGCCGCGCCATGCTGAGCTGTTGTTGGTGACGGTGCTGGCGGCGGATTACAGCAACTGGGCGTCAGTGCATATGGACGGTGCGCGGCGCGCGGGTGCGACCGAGACCGAAGTTGCCGAGGCGGTGTTGTGCGCGGTGCCGGTCGCCGGCCTGTCGGCCTGGGTGGTCGGCGCGACGGCGATGGATGCCGGGACGAAATGAGCAATGCTCCCCTGTCTTGAGTTCGCGAACGTGCCGGGGCAGGTTCTCGAAATAACAGAGAAAGGATGATCGATGGGCGCCAAGCCAGCGCGAAAACATCGGACCACCGAAGCGCATGACGAAAAGCGCATCGAAATCATCCAGCATTGCGCCACGCTGTTCGACAAGGTCGGTTTTCACAACACGTCGATGCAGATGCTTGCCGACGAGGTCGGGTTGGGAAAGCCGACTCTCTATCACTATTTTCCCAGCAAGCTGTCGATCCTCTACGCGATTCACGAGACGCACATTTCTGCGCTGCTGGACGGACTGAAACACGGCGCGGGCACCGATCCGGTCGACTCCCTGCGCTCGGCATGCGTCGACATCCTCGGCCAGATCGCCACGCACCCCGGCTATGTCCGCGCCTTCATGGACAATTACGGCGACCTCGAAGGCAAGATGCGCGAGGCGATCCGTACCCGCCGCCGCGACTATTTCGACAGGGTCAAGGCGCTCATCATCGAAGGCGTCGAGAGCGGCCGGTTTCGCGCGGTCGACCCGGTGATCACCACCTACGGTTTCCTCGGCATGTGCAACTGGGCATACAAATGGTATCCCCCGATGGCGAAAACGCGCACGCCCGAAGAGGTCGCCGATGCGTTGTGCGGTCCATTCTTCGACGGCCTGAAGGCGGGATAGGACGCGATGCACGTCGACGAGGACATGCTGACCGCGGTGCGTGTCCGATCGCTGGCGGAAATCCGGCTGGCCGCGGAAGCGTTGCGCGACGCGGTGCACGGTCTGGCCGGCCTGAAAGTAGCGGTCACCGACAATATCGCCGCGGCCGAGCCGATGAAGGATGCCGACGGCGTGATCCTGGCCGGCGAGGTCTTTGGTTTTTCGGGCGAGGATTCGCGCTGGTGGCGCTTTCCGCAGCTGGCGCTAACCTCACCGCTGCCGATGGCGTGCCGGTTCGAGAGCGAGCCGTTCTGGTGCAATGCCGAAGGTATCCGCACGCGCACGCCCAACGCGCTGCTTGCCGGGCTCGACCTTACCAACTTTCGCGAGCGCGCGCTGACCAGCGCGGCGATCGTCGCGCCGATCCATCTGCCGTTCGGGCAGATCGCGGCGGCGAGTTTTCTGTCGCCCGATCCCGCGGTCGACGATCTTTCAGCCCCGTTCGAGGCGGTCGGCGAGGCGCTGGCGCTGCTCGCGCGGATCTTCGTCGCAAGCTACGTCAAGGTCACCGAGCGGCGCGCGGCCAGCATCGCGCGGGTCATGCTGACCAAGCGCGAGGTCGAATGCCTGCGCTGGGCGGCGGCGGGCAAGACCAACGACGAGATCGCGATGATCGTCAATCTCAAGCGTACCACGATACGCTTCCACATCCGTTCGGCGGCGCAGAAGCTCGACGCGGTCAACCGCGATCAAGCCTTGTTCAAGGCCGCGCAGCTCGGCTTCCTCGGTACCTTGCGCTAGACCCTAGCCGAGATCCCTCGCTGACCCATTGGACAGAGGCGTTGTTCGACCTGCCCGACTAGGTTTTGGGGCAGGAGGACGGATATGCCTGATCTGGCACCGCCGATCGACGATCGGTTGCTGCATGTCGACGCGGACGGCGCCCTGACGCTGTTGGCGGCCCGCGAGCGCGAGAGTGGCCGACTGGTGTTCCCGGCGCCGGGAGATGCCGATCCCGGGCGATACGAATCCGTCCTCTTGCCGCGCGAAGGCCGGCTCTGGTCGTGGACGGTTCAGCGCTTCCGCCCCAAATCGCCGCCTTATGCGGGGCCTGAGGCATTCGCGCCTTATGCCGTGGGCTATGTCGCGCTCGGCGACGCAATTATCGTCGAGGGGCGGCTTACTGGCGCGCCGCTCGATGGCTTCGCGATCGACATGAAGATGCGGCTCGTCGCCGAACCCTTCATGCTGGAAAGCGGCGAGCGGCGGACGACGTTCGCGTTCGCCCCGATCACGGAGAAAGCGGCGTGAGCGATGTCTATATCGTCGGTGCCGGCATCCACCCGTTCGGGCGCACGCAGGAACGTACCGGGCTGCAGCAGGGTGTGTTCGCGGTGCGCCAGGCGCTCGGCCGCGCCGGGCTGGACTGGCGCGACATCCAATTCGCTTACGGCGGATCGGACGCCGCCGGCAAGGCCGACACGATGGTGTCCGAGCTCGGGTTGACCGGACTGCCGTTCATCAACGTTGCCAATGGCTGCGCGACCGGAGGGTCGGCGATGTTCGGCGCTTACTCGACGATCAAGTCCGGCGAGTTCGACCTCGGCATTGCGGTCGGCTTCGACAAGCACCCGCGTGGCGCCTTCGACCCCAAGCCCGCTGAATGGGGGCTGCCCGACTGGTATGGCGAGACCGGGCTGATGCTGACCACGCAATTCTTCGCCATGAAGATCCAGCGCTACATGGCGATGCACGGCATCACTAACCGCACGCTGGCGGCGGTCGCCGAAAAGGCCTTCGCCAACGGCGCGCTCGCCGGTCATGCCTGGCGGCGCGAACCGGTCGATGCCGAGACGATCCTGTCTTCGACGATGGTCAGCGACCCACTGACCAAGTTCATGTTCTGCTCGCCCGCCGAGGGCGCGGTCGCGCTGATCCTTGCCAGCGAGGCGAAGGCGAAATCGCTCGGCCTGCCCGCCGTCCGCCTGCGTGCGGTGGCGGTGCGCAGCCGCCCGCCGGGGTCGTTCGAGGTCTTTTCGCCCGCGCTCGACATCGCCCGTGGCCTCTCGCCGACCAGCATCGCGTCGCGCGCCGCCTATGAGATGGCCGGGGTTGGACCCGAGGACGTGGACCTCGCACAGCTTCAGGATACCGAGAGCGGCGCCGAGATCATGCACATGGCCGAAAATGGCTTCTGCGCCGACGGCGAGCAGCAAGCCTGGATCGCCGAAGGTCGCACCCGGATCGACGGAATTCTGCCGATCAACACCGACGGCGGCTGCCTTGCCTGCGGCGAGCCGATCGGCGCCTCCGGGTTGCGCCAGGTGTATGAAAATTACGTCCAGCTGACCGGGCAGGCGGGCGCGCGGCAAGTGACCGGCGATCCGCGGATCGGCTACAGCCACGTATACGGCGCGCCCGGCGTCTCGGCCGTAGCGATCGTAGAGCGGGCCTGATGGACCTCGTGCTTTCGCCCGAACAACGTGCCTTCCGGGAAGAGGTGCGCGGCTTCCTCGACACTGCGCTCACCCCCGCGATGCGGCGCGGTGCGGCGCTGACCTCGGGCGTCTTCGCCGAGCCCGACGTATATCGGGCGTGGCAGGGCGCGCTCGAGGCCAAGGGCTGGCTGACCTATTTCTGGCCGGCGAGCGCGGGCGGCCCAGGTTGGGGCGCGGTCGAGCGCTGGATTTTCGAGACCGAATGCGCACGGGCGGGGGCGCCGATCCTGCCCGGCATGGGGCTGAAGCTGGTCGGGCCGGTCCTCTACACCTATGGCACGCCCGAGCAGCAGCAACGCTTCCTGCCGGCGCTGCGTTCGGGCGAGCATGTCTGGGCGCAAGGCTTCTCGGAGCCCGGCTCGGGCTCCGACCTCGCCAGCCTGCGTACCCGTGCGGTGCGCGACGGCAACGAATATGTCGTGACCGGACAGAAGATCTGGACCACCCAGGCGCAGTTCGCCAATTGGCTGTTCGCGCTGGTGCGCACCGACCCGGCGGTCAAGCCGCAGGCGGGAATCTCGTTCCTGTTGATCGACATGGCCTCGCCCGGCGTCACCGTGCGCCCCATCCTGAGTGCGTCGGGCGATCATGAGCTCAACCAAGTGTTCCTGGACGAGGTTCGCGTGCCGGTCGCCAACCGCATCGGCGCGGAGGGCGAGGGCTGGGGCATCGCCAAGTTCCTGCTTGAGAACGAACGCGGCGGCACGGGTTATGCCCCGCAATTGCTCGCCGATCTCGATCGACTGGTCGCCGCGGCTTCACCGCTCGGAGCGCTGCTTGCCGATCGCGCGACGCGCCTCCGGCTCGAGGCCGAGGCGCTCGAAATGACCGAATTGCGGACGCTGCTGGAAATCGAGGAGGGTCAGCCACCCGCACCGCGCAGCCTCGCGATCAAGCTGGTCGCGTCGGAAATCCGCCAGGGGATCGAGACGCTGGCGGTCGACGTGTTCGGCCTCGCCGGACTCCAGCTGCCCGCCCAGCGCCCGTTCCATGCGGATGATGCGCCGCCGCTGGTCGGCCCGCCCGAGGCGGGGCTGGCTGCCGCCCGCTATCTCAACGCCCGTGCCTGGTCGATTTTCGGCGGAACGAGCGAGATCCAGCTCAACCTGATCGCGCGCGCCGCTCCGGCCGCGCCCTGACTTTCGCGAAAGGATCGCCTTCGTGGCCGACGCCTATATCGTTTCCGCCCGACGCACCGCCGGCGGCCGCCGCAACGGGCAGCTCTCCGATATTCACCCCGCCGACCTCGGCGCGCGCGTGCTCGACGCGATCGTCGCGGAGACCGGGGTCGATCCGGCGGCGATCGACGACGTCACCATCGTCGAGCGGGTCTGACATGCGGCTGGAGCCGAGCGAGGAACAGGCGATGCTGCGCGAGACGGTCGCGCGGTTCCTCGCCGATCGTGGTGAGGCGGCGGTGATCGGCGCCGCGCCGATGCCGGCGGCGGACTGGCGCGCGATGGCCGAGCTTGGGTTGTTCCGCTTCCTGTTGCCCGAGCGCGCCGGTGGTATGGGCGGCGGCCCGGATGACGCGATGATCGTCGCCGAGGCGCTGGGCAGGGGGCTGGCGATCACGCCGCTGGGTGAGGGCGTGATCGGCGCGGCCGACATCGTGGCGCGCTATGGCAACGACATGCTCGTCGAACGCTTCGTCGCGCCGGCCATGGCGGGCGAGGCGGTCCTGGCGCTGGCGGTGGGGGCGCTGCGCGAGGAAGCCGGCAGGGTATCGGGCAAGTTTGCGTTCGTGCGGTGGGCGCCGCGGGCGTCGGCGCTTGTCGTCTTGGGGGATAGCGCGGCTTATGTCGTGGCGCTCGATACGGATGGCGCCGCGCTGACGCCGCGGCGGCTCGCCGACGGGACGCCGGCCGCCTGCATCACGTTGATCGATTGCGAAGCGGCGCGAACCGCGCTGCCGCCCGGTGCCGCCGAAACGGCGCTCGCGATGATCGACCTGACGCATGCCGCAGAGATGACCGGCGCGATGGCGCTGCTTTATGCGCAGACCGTCGACTATGTCGCGACGCGGCGGCAATTCGGCGCCGCGATCGGGACGTTCCAGGCAGTCCAGCACAAGCTCGCGCGCATGTTCGTCGCGCTCGAACAGGCGCGGTCGCTGACGATCAAGGCGGCGGCCGTGGGACGCGACGACGCCGGATTCGTCCGCGCCGCGCGGTCGGCCAAGGCCTATGTCGCCCATGCGGCGCAAGTCCTGGCCGAAGAAGCGGTCCAGCTGCATGGCGGGATCGGCGTCACCAACGAATTGCCGGTCGGGCGCGGCCTGCGGCGGATCATGGTACTCGCGCGCTTGTTCGGTGGCGCGGGCGAAGCGCGGGAGAGGCTCGCGGCATGACGGTCAATCGCCGCTGGACGCTCGCGCGGCGGCCGATGGGGCGGGTCGCGATCGAAGACTTCGCGCTGATCGAGGAGCCGTTCGACGCGCCGACACTGCGGAGCGGTGAATTGCTGGTGCGCAATCGCGTGTTCGCGATCGCGCCGACGATCCGCAACTGGCTCAATCCGCCCGGACGCAGCGATCGCGGATCGATCCCGATCGGCGAGGCGATCGCGGGCATGGCGGGTTGCGAGGTCGTTGCCTCACGCCACCCCGATTGGCGAGCGGGCGATCGCCTGATCGCAATGGCGCGCTGGGAGGAGTGGAGCGTGATCGCGCCCGGAACGGCGGCCGTGCCACCGTTCCGGCTGCCGGCGAAGATGGATTTCACGCAGGCGCTGGGGCCGCTCTCGCTCAACAGCCTGACCGCTTATTTCGGCATGACCGAGATCGGGCGCGTCGCTGCCGGCGACGTCGTACTGGTCTCGGGCGCGGCAGGATCGGTCGGGTCGGTCGCTTGCCAGATCGCGCGTATCCTCGGCGCGCGCGTCGTCGCGATTGCCGGCGGCGCGGATAAATGCGCGTGGTTGCGCGACGCGTGCGGCGTCGACGCCACAATCGACTATCGGCGTGAGGATGTCGCGGCGCGCCTTGCTGAAACGTGCCCGGACGGGATCGACCTGTTCTTCGACAATGTGGGCGGGGCGATCCTCGATGCCGCGGTCGACCGGATGGCGGCACACGGACGGATCGTGCTGTGCGGCCAGATCGCGGCCTATGACGGCGATGCGCCGGCGCGGGGGCCGAGCGACATGATGAAACTGGTCTATCGGCGAATCCGGATGGAAGGTTTCGTCGTCGGCGATTTCGTCGATCGCGCTGATGAGGCACGCGCGGCGCTAGGTAGCTGGATCGACGACGGAATGCTCGCGATGCGGGTCGATCGGCGTCAGGGTTTCGAGGCGATCCCGGCGGCGTTCGTCGACCTGTTCTCGGGCCGGAACGTCGGGACGCTGATCGTCGCGGCGGATTGAAGCTCAGAGTTGCGTCGCCAGCCGGTGCGCTTCGAACAAGGCTTGCGACAGGCGCCGCGGCGCGATGCAATCGCCGATCGTGTGAACCTCCAACCCGCGGTCCGAGAAGACGGCCGGTCCCGGCCCGGCGGTCGAGCGCCCGGTTTGCACAACCAGCAGGTCGGTCGCGATCGACCACTCCGCACCGCTGGTCACAGCGGAAAAAGCGACGCTCCGGCCGGCATCATTGTATGATCGTGCCGCCGTCGATGACCAGTTCGGCGCCGGTCATGTAGCTCGATTCGGCTCCGGCGAGGAAGAGGATGGCGTCGGCGATCTCCGCCGCCTGGCCGATCCGCCCGATCGGTATCTGGGCGAGCCGGGCCGCTGCCTTTGCAGGATCGGCGAAGGCCGCGGCCGCCATCGGTGTCTCGATCATACCGGGGTGAACCGAATTGGCGCGCACGCCGTTGCCGAGCGCCGCGCATTCGAGCGCGGTCGCCTTGGTGAACATCCGCACGCCGCCCTTCGAGGCGCAATAGGCGCCGGCATTGACGGCGCCGATGATACCGCGGATCGAAGACACGTTGACGATCGCCCCGTGGCCGGAAGACGCGAGGAGCGGCAGCATCGCGCGCGTGCCGAGGAACACGCTGTCGAGGTTGATCGCCATCGTTTCGCGCCACGTCGCCAAGCTGGTGTCGGCGATCGATGTCAGGGTCGCGATGCCGACATTGTTGACGAGGACGTCGAGGCGGCCTGCTTCCCGGGCGATACGCTCCGCCAGGATCGCCCAGGCTTCCTCGTCGGTCGCGTCGCACGCCGTCGCGTGATGCCGGCCGGGGCTGGGCAGCATCGCGACGGCATCCGCCAGCCGCGCGCCGTCGCGGTCGACGAGATAGACGCGCGCGCCCTCGGTCGCGAAACGGCGGGCGGCAGCCATGCCGATACCCGACGCGGCGCCCGTCACCAGCACGATTTGATCGGTGAACCGGCTCATGCCGTCTGCGGCCCGCGATCGAGCCCCGCGTCGCCGCGGCTCATTGCGACGATGTCGTCGAAATTGGGATTGGCGCGCGCCAATATGTCGTCCGCGCGCTGCCGGATCGCGCGGTCGAATGCCGTCGTGGTGAAGGCGTAGAAGCGATCCTCGGCGATCGCGTCGAATGCCATGTCGGCGGCTTGCTCGGCAGTAGTGGCGTTGCGGTAGAGCTCCTCGCGCATCGCCTCGAGCTCGGCGGATTCGCGCACCGGGCCGTCGCCATCGGCGAATTGGGCGGGGCGGTGGCGCTCGGCATCGTAGATGCCGGTCTTGACCAGACCCGGGCACAGCATCGTTACACCGATCGGCGCGCCGACCTCCTTCAATCCGGCGTAGAGCGCCTCGGTCGCACGGACAACGGCATGCTTGGCGGCACCGTAGCAAGCCGATCCCGACCCGCTGACCACGCCGGCGACCGATGCGGTGTTGAGAATGTGCCCGGGGCGGCCGGCGGCGATCATCCGCGGCACGAACACGCGCATGCCATGAACCACGCCATAAAGGTTGACGCCGAGCGACCATTGCCAGTCGCCCAAACCATATTCCCAGACTTTGCGATGGCGCCCGCCGGGAACGATCCCCGCATTGTTGCAGAGGAGGTCCACCGTTCCGAACCGGGCATAAGCGGCGTCGGCGAGCGCGATAACGCTGGCTTCGTCGGTCACGTCGCAACGTATGGCGAGCGCCCGATCTCGGCCGATCGTCGCGGCGACCGCTTCGGCCTGCTGCTCCTGGATGTCCGCCAGAACGACATTCATCCCCTCCGCCGCGGCGCGCCGGGCCAAAGCGGCGCCGATCCCGCTGCCCGCGCCGGTGATGACTGCGGTCTTGCCAGAAAAGTCGAACATCATGCTGGTCCTTGCATGGGGGATGAGGATTGGGCCGATCGTGCCATTGCCACCCGATACAACCGGGCGGCACGGAACAGGACCAGCGAGCCTGCAGCCGAGGCGGCGAGCGAGAGCGACAAGGCGTAGCGCAGCCCGTCATTGCCCGCGCCGAAATGCCGGATCAGGAGATCGCTCACCATGCCGGTGCACCAGGGCCCCAACCCGAGGCCGAAGAGGTTGAAGATCAGAAGCAACACGGCGTTGCTGAACGCCCGCATGTGCGAGGGCACGAGCGACTGCGTGACCGACAGCACGGGGCCGTAATAAGCGATCATCAAGAGTGCGGCGGCGCTCGCCATCGCGATCGACAGCCCGGTCGATGCCGTCAGATACTGCGCCAGCGACACGGGCACCGTCGCGCCGATCGTCAGCGCCATCATCCACACGCGCCAGCGCTGGTCGCGCACCGCCAGTCGGTCGGCGAGGTAGCCGCCCAGGAACATGCCGACGGCGCCGCCGGCGCCGCTCTGGATTGCCATCAGCAGTGCGACCTGCGGCAACGACAGGCCGTGGTTGCGGGTGAAGAACGGCGCGTTCCAGGTCATCATCGCATATTGCGCAAAACCGTGCAGCATCACGCCCAGGACGACATAGCGGAACGCCTTTTCGCGCCACAGGAAGGTCAGCGACGCCGCGATGGACAGGCTGGGTGTCTGCGTCTTTCCCTGCTCGAACCAGCCGCGCGGCGGCTCCTTGATCAGCGCCATCGCGATCGGCGCCAGCGCCAGCCCGACCGCGCCGACGACGGCGAACGACCATCGCCATCCGAGCGCGCCGGCGAGCCAGCCGATCGCGCTGTAGCCGAGCATCAGGCCGACCGGCAGCGCCAGGCCCCAGGTCGACATGGCGGTGGCGCGGCGGTCAGGCGGATAATAATCGGCGATCAGCGACACGCTCGCCGGGACGCTCCCCGACTCCCCGATCGCGACGCCGATCCGGAAAAAGACGAGTGTCGCGAAGCCGGCCGCCAGGCCGCTCAGGCCGGTCATCGCGCTCCAGATCGCCAGCGAGACCGCGACGAGGAGCCGCCGGCTCATGCGATCGGCGAGTCGCGCGACGGGCAGCGACAAGGTAGCGTAGAACAGCGCGAAGGAGAGCCCGGTCAATGCGCCCAGCTGCCCGTCCGACAGGCCGAGGTCGGTCTTGATCGGGATCTGCAGGATCGAGAGGATCGTCCGGTCGATATAGTTGAAGGTCGAGATCAGGAAGAGCGCGAACAGCGCGCGGCGGCGGACGCCGTCTTCGCGGGCGGATCCGGCCGGGACACCGATGTCGGAAAGAATGGTCATCGCGATTCCTCAGGCCCAGCCGGCCGAGCGCGCGGCGGTGATCCCAAAGGTCGCGGCGAGCGCCAGCCCTCCGGCATAGCCGCGGCCGAAAGCGCCGCCGGCGTCGCTGCCCGCCGCGAACAGCGCGGGGACGGGCGTGCCGTCGGCGCGCAACACCCGCGCGCCGGTATCGATCGTCAGTCCGCCGAAAGTGAAGGTGATCGCCGGATGTACGATCAGTGCGTAGAAAGGCGGCTTGTCGAGCGCGGCGAAATCGTCGGTGCGCGGCGGATCCATCACTTCCCAGCCATGCCGCGCCTGGTGATTGAACGCGGCAATCGTCGCGCAGGTCGCCGCGCCGTCGAATCCATGCGCGTCGGCGAAAGCTGCGACTTCGTCGAGTGTCCCGGCGACCACGCCCTTCCCGCCATTGTCGATCGCGACCTGCATCTTGTCGAGCGGGATGCCGACCGAGACCACCGGCACAGTGGCATATGCTGCATGCGCGCGCGAATCCCAGAAGCAGATCGCCCGTGAGCCGGGTTGCCGCACCGTCTGGGCGGTATTGGCGTGATCGCCAAAGCTTTCGTCGCAGAACCGCTCGCCCGCTTCGTTGATCAGCAGGGCATGCTCCGAATGATATTGCGACAGCGCGACATAGAGCCGCTCGTCATCCCACACCCGCGGTTCGCTGACGAGATGGCCGTAAAAGCCGGCATTCGTGCCCGCGACCTCGCCGCCGGCCGCCGCGCCGAGACGCAGCCCGGCGCCGTCGCTGATCGGATTCGCGCGCAGCAGCATCCGTTCGGCCTGGGGATGGATGTAGCGCGCGCGCAATTCGGGGGACGCCTGGTATCCGCCGGTCGCGAGCAAGGTCGCGGCTGCCCGCACGGTCACCTCGCCGTCCACGTGCCGCGTTCGTGCCCCGGTCACCGTGCCATCCTCGTCCTGCAGCAACGCGGTGGTTTCCGTCTCGAGGATGACGAAGCCGCCATGCTGTTCGACCAAGTCCGCGCAGCCGCGGATATGGGCGTGGATGTCGATCTGATACCCTTGGCCGTGGAGCACGTCGATCCGGGGCGACATCTGGATGCCGCGGCTACGCAGCCAGGCAACCGCCGCGGGATAGGTGTCGAACACGATACCGGCGAGCGCCGGATCACCCCCGCCGTACAGTTCGATCTTCTCGCGCGACGACGCGGTCCAGAACACGCCCCCCGACAGCAAAGCCGATCCGCCCAACGCTGCCGCTTTCTCGACGACGATCACGCGCGCCCCGCGCGCCGCGGCCCAGCCGGCTGCGGACATTCCCGCCATGCCACCGCCGATGACCAGCAGGTCGCACGTGATTGTCGCTTCATCAGTCATGGAGCGTTCCGATGCGCTAGAACCTGGTTTCGACTTGCAGCAGCACCGCTCGCGGCTCGCCGGCGACGGTGAAGACTTCGCCTATGCCGCCCGGCTTGTCGACGCCGAGCGTTCCGTAGCGGCGGTTGGTGAGGTTGCGGCCGATCAGCGACAGCGCCCAACGGTCGTCCGCGGTCGCGATCCGTGCCCCGGCGTTGAACAGGGTGAAGCCCTTTTGGAACGACACCGGGTTGAGGTTGAGCCCGGTATAATAGCCCGACGTATAGCGCAGATCGGCGTTGAGCGTCAGGCGGTACTGCGAAGACAGGTCGAATCCCTGCACGATCCCGGCCGTCACCACCCAGTCGGGCGCGCGATAGACGGGCTTGCCCGAGAGATCCTGGTGCGCCGGTATCGATCCGGCGGCCGGGATGCACCCCGTCGCGACGGTCTGGCCGGCATAACATTGGGCGATCGGGAAGGACTGAAAATAGGCGTCGTTGTAGGAGGCCGTCGTCCGCAAGGTGGTATTGCGCGCGGGACGATAGGATGCCTCGAATTCGATTCCCCTGGTGATCGTGCTGGCCGCGTTCTGGGTCGCGTAGACGGGGGCTCCGTTCGGCAGCACGAGCAGCGAGGTCAGCGGCAGCCCGGTATATTTGTAGCTGAACGCGGTGAGCGTGGTGGTGAGCTTGCCGTTAAACAGCGACGCCTTGGTTCCCAGCTCGAAGCCGCGCACCTTCTCCGCGTTGAAACTCAGCGTATCTTTCGTTGCGGTCGACGCGAGAATACCCGGATTGGAATATCCGCCCGCCAGATAGCCCGTCTTGTACGCGCCGTAGATCAACACGTTGCGATGCGGATGCCAACTCAACGTCGCTTCGGGCGAGAAATTGTCCGCGCTCTTTTCGCCATTGATAATCGTGCCCACCGGCAGGATTCCGACCGCGTTGGAGTTCACGAAGGTGCTGAAGCTGTTGATCTTGTTCTTCTGCCACGTGTAGCGCCCGCCGCCGGCAAGCTCGAGGGTGTCGGAGAATTTGACGATCAATTGCCCGAACCCCGAAAATGCCGTGCTCTCGTTGTGTTGTTCGTTATCATAGGCATGGAATTTGCCGGTCGTGGCATCGGGCAGCAACGCACCGTTGGCGCCGCCGACGTACAAGGTCCGCTTGTTCTGTTCATAATGGCCACCAAACGCGACGTTGAACATACCGTCGAATGAGGTGACGGCGCGGACCTCCTCGTAGAAGCTCTTGTTCTTCTCGTTGCTGTACGACCAGAATTGCGAATAGGCCGTGCCGTCGGCATTGCCCTGGCTGACATAGGCGTAATCATAATAGCCGGTGACCGAGGTCAGCTTGATCTTCCCGGCGGTGTAGTTGAGCGTCAGCGTCGGCAGATAGGTATCGTCGCTGGAAAAGGGGCGGCCATTGTCGTGCGCCTTCACCTGCGGCCAGAGGTTGATGATGGTTGGCGACAGCCAGCCCTGTGACGACCGGTCGTCGAGCTTGCAGTCGCCCGTCGGATCCAGCAGCGCCGCGCCCGCGCCCGGCCGCGCCCGGCCGACAGGGCAGCCCATGACTTCGTCGAAGCTCTGCAGGCTCTGGCCTTGATAGCGACTGACGAGCATCTTGAAGGTCGCGTCGAAATTGCCGTCCTCATATTTGAGCGTGAACCGCCCGGCGAGCTTCTTCTCGGCGCCGAGCCGGCTCTGCGCGGGGGGGACGAAGATGCTTCCGGTCGCGGCGCTGCGGAGCAGGTCGGGGACGCCGTTGTTCATGTTGCGGATATAGCCCTGGCTCTGACTCGCAAAGAGCGCGAGGCGGGCGCTGAGCTTGTCGGTGATCGGCCCCGACACCGCCGCCTCGATCGAGGCGGTATCAGCGTTGAATTCATAGCCGCCGCGGACGAAGCCGGAAAAAGTCCGCGTCGGATCGGCCGACTTGATCGACACCACGCCACCGGGGGAGTTCTTGCCGAAGAACAATGCCTGCGGCCCCTTGAGGACGTCGACCGACTCGATGTCGAACAGGGCATCGTTGAGGATACGTCCGCGGCTCATCGCCATGCCGTCGAAATCGAGCAGCACCGATTGCTCGATACCGGCGTCGAGGCTGGCCGAGCTGACGCCGCGCATCGTGATCGAGGTGCCCGACCCCGTGAAACCGCGGTCGAGCGATACTTGCGGCGCTAGGATCTTGATATTGGCGACCGAAGTCAGGTCGTACTGTCGGATTTGCGCGGGCGTGATGACGGTGGCCGCGACGGGGACGTCGATCAGGCGCTCCGCACGCCGCCGCGCAGTCACGACGACGTCCGCATCGTTAGCCTGAGCCTTTGCCGTATCGGCCGCGGCTTGCGGCACGGCGGCCGAGGCGCCAGCGGCCGCCGGTTGTTCCTGCGCGGTGGCGGGCGTCGCAAGGGCGGTGGCAAGGGCGCCAAGCGCGGAACTCCAGAATAGCTTGTCCATGTTATTTCCCTCTCCCTTTATGTGATCGCCCCGGTCTCGCCGACGTCATTTCGTTGTGATGTCAGCTTGCGCCCGCTTGCTCGGCCGCACGCCACGCGGCCTTGGCCAGGGGGTCGATGCGCTCGATGATTTCGCCGGCATTCGCCGCTGTTTGCACGCCCTCGCGTGCGCGTCCGGCGATCCCCTGGAGAATGGCGGCGACGCGAAACAGATTGAACGCGATGTAGAAGGGATGCGTCGGGTCAACATCGAACCCGGTGCGCTCGCGATAGCGCCGGGCGTAATCCGCGGGGCTGGGGATGCCGAGCGCGTCGAGGTCGGCGCCTGCCAGCGTGCCGCGCACATCGACGCCTTCCGGTCGGGTCCATTCCATCATGTGGTAGCTGAGGTCGCCGAGCGGATCGCCGAGCGTTGACAGCTCCCAATCAATCACCGCCACCACGCGCGGCTCGGTCGGGTGGACCAGCAGATTGTGGAACGAATAATCGCCGTGAATGATCGTCGTGCGCTCGGGCAACACCGGGATCGCGCCGGGCAGCCAGGCGATCAGCTTGTCCATTTCCGGAATGTCGCGAGTGCGCGAAGCGTCGTATTGGCGTGACCAGCGCGAGATCTGACGAGCGAAATAATTGCCCGGCTTGCCGTAATCGCGGAGCCCGATCGCCTCGTAATCGACGCTGTGGAGTGCCGCGAGCGCGGCGTTCGCCGAATCGTAGATCGCGGCGCGGTCGTCGCGCGACAGGCCGGGCATCCTGGGGTCCCAGAAAGCACGGCCGGGCACGTGGCGCATGACGTAGAACATCGTGCCAATAACGTCGGTGTCCTCGCACAACACCAGCGGTTCGGGCACCGGCAAGCCCGCGTCGAACAGCGCGCGCGTGATGCGGTATTCGCGATCGACGGCATGCGCCGACGCGAGCAGCACGCCTGCCGGCTTGCGGCGCAGGACCAGCTTGCCGGCATTGGTTTCGAGCAGGAAGGTCGGGTTCGACTGCCCGCCCTGGAACTGGCGGACTCCGATGTCGCCGGTGAGGCCTGGAATGGTGCCGCGCAGGTAGCGCGCAAGTTGGTCCTCATCGAACTGGCTGCCCGGGGGCACGGCGACGGTGGCGCCGATCTGTGCGGCGGGCGCGCTCATGCCGCTATCCTTGCGGTGCGATATTTGTCGAGCTCCATCCGCGCGAGCTGGCGTTCATGGACTTCGTCGGGCCCGTCGGTCAGACGGACGATGCGCGTGTTGGCCCACAATTCGGCGAGCCCGAAATCGTCCGAAACGCCGCCGCCGCCATGTGCCTGGATCGCTTCGTCGACGATCCGCTGTGCCATGCGCGGCGCCGCGATCTTGATCATCGCGATCTCGGCGCGCGCGGCCTTGTTGCCGACCGTGTCCATCATGTGCGCCGCCTTGAGGCAGAGCAGCCGCGCCATCTCGATCTCACACCGCGCGCGGGCGATCCGCTCCTCCCACACCGAATGCTCGGCGATCGACTTGCCGAAGGCGTGGCGGTCGACCAGCCGGCAGCACATCTTCTCGAGCGCGACCTCCATCGTCGCGATGTTGCGCATCGTGTGGTGGATGCGGCCCGGGCCGAGCCGGCCCTGTGCGATCTCGAACCCCCGTCCTTCGCCGAGCAGCAGGTTCTCGGCAGGGACGCGCACTTCTTCCAGAAGAACCTCGAAATGACCGTGGGGAGCGTGGTCGTAGCCGAAGACGGGCAGATGCCTGACCAGGGTGACGCCGGGCGTATCGCGCGGCACCAGGATCATCGATTGCTGGTTATAGGCGGGTGCGTCAGGGTCGGTCTTGCCCATCAGCACGAAGAAATCGCATTTGGGGTGGCCCGCGCCCGATGACCACCATTTGCGGCCGTTGATCACATAATGCCTGCCGTCGCGCCGGATCTCGGTCTGGATGTTGCGCGCGTCGGACGAAGCCACGGCGGGTTCGGTCATCAGGAACGCCGACCGCGTGACGCCGTCGCGCAGCGGCACCATGAAGCGCTCTTTCTGTGCCGGCGTGCCGTAGCGATGGAGCACCTCGAAATTGCCGGTATCGGGCGCCATGCAGTTGAACACCTCGCTCGCGAACGAGACGCGGCCCATCAATTCGGCGATCGGGGCATAGTCGAGATTGCTGAGCCCGGGGCTGGTGAAATAGGCGTCGTCATGCGCCGATGGGGGCATGAAGAAGTTCCACAATCCCTCTGCTTTCGCCTTGGCCTTGAGCGCCTCAAAGACCGGCGGGATTTCGCGCCAGCGGTCGATCGCCGCCAGTTCGGCGTGATAGACAGGGATCGCGGGGATGATATGCTCATCCATGAACGCGCGGACGCGCGCCATCCATTCGCTCGATCGCTGCGACTGTTCGAACGCCATGGCGCGGATATCCCTCCTGTCGTTTCTTTCGGATCGTTCGTCCGGTCGGTCGGCTGTACTATTTTTCGACCGACCGGTCGGCTGTCAAATAGGACAGTGGGCCGGCGGTTGACGCCCGACCAGTCGGTCGACAAGCTTAAGGCAGGAGAGGTCGATGACGACGCCAAGATCATTTGGGCCATTGGGTGATGTCGCGCTGCTGCGCGGCCATGCGCCGTACACGCTTGCCGGCTATGCGGGTTTCCGTGCGGTCATCGATACCGACGGCGCGGTCCCGGCGAGGCTCAAGGCGCTGTTCATTGCGGTCGCCGCGATCGACCGCCGCTATCCCGAACTGGCGCGGCGCGAACTGGCGCGGGGGGCTTCGCTCGGGCTGACCGTTCGCGACGCGACCGCTGGGCTCATCGTCCTCAGCAGCTTGCGCGGCGAAGGCGCGGCGCTCGAATTCGCCGACGTGATCGCGACCGTCTTCGATGACTCCGGCGCACCGCCGCCGCAGGACCTGCCACACGCCGGGCCGGGGGAGGCGGAAGCCAATTTCCTCGCTTATTTCGGCACGATCCCGGTGCCGCTTGCGCAGCTGATGCGGCTCTGCCCAGGCGCGGCAGATGCTTATTACCTGATGCGCCGCGGCAGCATCGACGCCAACCCGTTGTCGCCCAAACATGGCGAGCTGTTGCTGCTGGCGATCCTCGCGGCCGGCTACAGTCCGATGGCTGCCACGCATGTCCGCGGTGCGCGCATGGCGGGCGCGACCGACCAGGAAATCGCCGAGGCGGTGCTGTGCGCCGTCCCCGCCGCCGGCATCGCCGCCTGGATAGGCGTCGGTGCGATGCTCGCTCCGGACTAATGGTCCGTAGGCCCCAATTTAGCCCAATATCGAAGGAGATTCTGATGGAACTCGAAAAGGACGTCATCCAGTACGAACTGGCCGACAACGGCATCTGCACGATCTGGCTTAATCGTCCCCACAAGCGGAACTGCGTCAGCCCGCAATTGCTGCGCGAACTTGAAGTCGCGGTCGATCGCGCGGCGGCGGACAAGAAAGCGCTCGCCGTGGTGTTCCGTGGACGCGGTAACACCTTCTGTTCGGGCGCGGACCTCGATCAGCTGGTCGGCCCGGTGCTGCACGAATCGACCACCTCGCTGCAGCTCGCGATCGACTCGGCGCGGACCTACGACAAGATCTACAACATGGGTAAGCCGACCATCGCGGCGGTTGAGGGCTATGCCGTCGCCGGCGGGTTCGAGCTGATGATCTCGTGCGACTTCGCGCTGGCGGCGTCCGAGGCGAAGATCGGCGACTTCCACATCCGCCGCGCGCTCTTCGGCGGTGCCGGGCCGATCTATCGCCTGCCGCGCTATATCGGCATGCGCAAGTCGAAGGAGCTGATGCTGACCGGCAAGCTGTTGACCGGTGACGAGACCGTCGAATGGGGTCTGTGCAATGCATCGGCGCCGATGGCCGAGTTCGACCAGCTGATCGCCGATTTCTGCGCGCCGCTGATCGACAAGAGCCCGTTCTGCATGTGGATGACCAAGATGGCGCTCAATCGCGGCATGGATGCGGACACTAACTCGCTGATCACGCTCGAGACGATGACCTGCAACGTCGTGCATCATTCGGCCGATGCCAAGGAAGGCGTCGCGGCGTTCCTCGAAAAGCGCAAGCCGGTCTGGACGGGCAAATAAGGCGATGACGGTCAGCATGGTCGTGCTCGCCAGCCGGCCTGGCGGCTGGACGCAGGAGCGGTTCACGGACTGGTGGCGCGGGCCGCATGCCGATGCGGCGAAGCTGCTGCCCGGCCTGCTCGCCTATCGCCACGGCGTGGTCACCAAGGACTATGACAGTCCCGAAACGCCGGGCTGGGACGGGCATGCCGTGCTGACTTTTGCCGACCAGGCTGCGCTTGACGCGGCTTTCGCCTCGCTCGAATGGAAAGCGGCGACCGCGCAGACGAAAGGCATGGGCGGTCGACGCATCATTCTCATCACCGATGAGGTCGATCTGCTTGCCGGGTGCGGCGATGGCTGACCTTGCCCCCGGTTTCGCGACCGCGGCGTTTCGCCTCGACGGCAAGCGCGCGTTGATTACCGGCGGACGCGGCGCGCTGGCCGAGGCGATGGCGGCGACGCTGGCCGACCTCGGCTGCGCGATCGCGCTGGCTTCGCGCAATGGCGATGAATGCGCGGCGATCGCGGCGCGTATAGCCGAGCGTTTTGGCACTCCCGCGATCGGGCTGTCATGCGACATCGCCGACGAGGCTTCGGTCGAAGCGGCGGTGGCCAAAGTCGTCGCCGAGCTCGGCGGGCTCGACCTGCTCGTCAACAATGCCGGCGCGTCATGGTGGGGACTGCCGCAGGACATTCCTCTTAAGGGGTGGCGCAAGGTGATGGACATCAATGTCACCGGAACCTTCCTCGCCTGTCGCCATGCCGCGCGTCACATGCTCGCCCATGGCGGCGGTGCAATCATCAACATCGCCTCGGTCGGAGCGTTCATCTCCTATCGGCCCGAAGAGGGGCAGGTCGTGCCCTACACCACCAGCAAGGCGGCGATCGTCCATTTGACCAGCGACCTCGCCGCGCAATGGGCCGGACAGGGCATCCGTGTGAATGCCATCGCGCCGGGATCGATTGAAACCGGCATGACCGAGACGCTCGACCCCGCGATCCAGGAGAAGACGCGCGCCGGCATCCTGCTTGGGCGGTTCGGGAGGCCGGAGGAGATCAGCGGCACGTTGGCGCTGCTGGCGTCGGATGCGGGCAGCTTCATCACTGGGCAGACCTTCCTCGTCGATGGAGGTCAGTCGCTTGGCTGAGTTTCGTGCCGACGGTCTGACTTGGACCGATGAGCGATTGTGGCCACAATTCGCGGCGCATGTGGATGCAGATCCGGATGCACTGGCGCTGATCGATTGCGGTGATCGCCGCTGGACGCGTCGCGAACTCCATGGGCTCGCGCTCGACATTGCCAAACGCCTGGCAGCGGTGGGCGTGACAGCGGGTAGCCGAGTCCTCGCCGCCGGCGTGAAGCGTGCCGAGACGCTCGCCGCGGCGCTGGCGACATCGGCTTGCGAAGCGACCTTCTGTCCCTATTCACCGAAACTGTCCGAGGCTGACCGCCAGGTTCTCGAGACCCGGCTCGGCCACGCCGCGCATGTCGTGATCGGCAGCGACGATGCGATCATCGTCGCGCCAGCCACGTCCGAGCGGCGTACCGCCGATCCGCGCGATCGCGATACCGTGCTGATCGGCTTCACGTCGGGCTCCACCGGTATGCCCAAGGCGGTGATGCACGGCGCCGCCGCGCTCAATTATGCGACGCGCGCCTGTGCGGCGATCGCGGCGCTGCAACCAGCGGATTCGATCCTCGGCATTGTGCCCTTGGATAGCGCGCCGGGATTCACCTTCACCGCGCATTTCGCCTTGTCGCAGGGGCGGCCTTTGGTGTTGGTCGATCCCTGGGATCCGGTAGCGGCGATGCGCCGTGCGGTCGAACATGGTTGCGGCTGGGCGATCATGGTGCCGACCCATCTCTATACGATGGTCGAAGCGGCGAAGACTGGATCATGGACGGCAACCCTGCCGCTGCGCGCCGCCGCGGTCGGGGGCAGCGCGATGACCGCCGAGCTGATCGCCGATGCCGAAACGCTGCTGGGTCTCAAGGCGCTCAGGATGTTCGGCATGTCCGAATGCATGGGACATTGCTCGACGCGCCCCGGCGATCCGCTCACGCGGCGGCGAGGATCGGACGGCATACCCTTTCCGGGCACCGAGGAGGAAGCGTTCGACGCCGAGGGCGTCGCGCTGCCGCGCGGGTCGCGCGGGCAGGCAGGCGTGCGCGGGCCGTCGTTATTCCTCGGTTATGCCGAGGGGCTCGGATCGGGCCAGGAGCGGCGGAGCCGCGACGGCTACTTCCTGACCGGGGACGAGATCGTCCGCGACGAGGAAGGATTCGTCACCGTGGTCGGCCGGATCAAGGACCAGATCATTCGCGGCGGGTTCAACATCGATCCTGCCGAGATCGAGGCCGCGCTGCTGCGCCACCCGGCGATCGCCGAGGTCGCGGTAGTCGCGATACCCGAGCCTAAGCTCGGGGAGCAGGCGTGCGCGGTCTGCCGGGTACGCCAGGGTATGACACCATTCGGGTTCGCGACGATGGTCGATCATCTCGAACGCGAAGGCCTCTCGCGCAAGAAATGGCCCGAGCATCTCCTGATCGTCGAGCAGATGGCGGTCGGCGCGACCGGCAAGCTCGACAAGAAGGCGATGGCCGCCCATGCCGCATCGGCACTCGGGCGAGGCTAGCCCAACGAACGCGCCGCCAGCGACTCCGCCAGTCGCGTCGCAAGCTCGCCCACCGGGCCGGTCGTCTCCCACGCATAGAGCGATACCGCCATCGATTGCTCTTCGCCCAAGGCACGGTGGATGCGTACCGCGCGGTCGCCGGTAGAGCGTCGGGGAAGGAGCGAGATGCCCATTCCCGCCTCGATCGCCACCAGCACGCCCGAAAGGCTGCTGCCGGTGAAGGCGATATACCAGCGGCGTTGCTCGCGCTCGATCCGCGCGAACATCTCGTCGCGATAGAGACCACCCGGCGGGAACGACACCAGCGGCACCGGATCGGGCCAGTCGCGATCGACCGTCGCGCTTTCGTACCATGCCATCGGCTCGGCGAACGAGACGCGGCAATCCGGGCTCGCGCGATGCTCTTTGACGACGACGATATCGAACTCGCCGTCGCGATAGCGGCGCATCAGATCGCGGCTGAGCCCGGTCGTCACGTCGAGTCGCGTCTCGCGGTGGGTCTCGGCGAAGGCGGCGAGGCCGCGGGCGACGTCGGGGGTGACGATATCGTCGGGCACGCCGATCCGCGCGGCGTGCGTCCCCGCGGGGTCGGCGAGTAAGCCGGTCGCCTCGGCCTGCAGCGCGAGGATGCGGCGCGCATAGCCGAGCAGTCTTTCACCCGCCGGGGTCGGGCGGACCGGGCGCGACGCGCGGTCGATCAGCGGATGGCCGACGGCCTGCTCGAGCCGGGCGAGCTGCTGGCTGATCGTCGATTGCGTCATGTTGAGCCGCGTCGCGGCGTCGGTGAAGCTCTGCCGGTCGGCGATCGCGACAAAGGCACGCAGCAGACGGGGATCGAGCATCGACGGCAACATTCGAAAAATGGATATCGTTTATCATGATATCTCGTTTGCGCATGATAGGGAAGCTGGCGTAAAATCCCGCGCGGACTGGATGGGATCTCGAAACGTGAAACTTCCTCTTATCGCCCTGGCGGCGGCGGTATCTCTGGCGTCGATCCAGGCTGTGGCGCGCGAGAAGGCCGATGTGCTGATCCGGCACGCGACGGTGATCGATGTCGAACATGCCCGCACGATCCCCGATCAGGCGGTGGCGACCCGGGGCGACCGGATCGTTGCGGTCGGCGCCGATGCGGCGGTGGCGAAGGCGTGGGGCGCGACGCGCGAGGTCGACGGCAAGGGGCGCTATCTGATCCCCGGACTATGGGACATGCACGTCCATTTCGGCGGCGGCCCGGCGCTGATCGACGAGAATAAGGCGCTGCTGCCGCTCTATGTCGCTTATGGCATCACCACGATCCGCGATTGCGCGGGCGATCTTCCTTACGAGGTGCTCAAGTGGCGCGGCGAGATCGCCGACGGCGCGTTGTTCGGCCCGACCCTGCTCAGCGCCGGCCCCAAGATCGAGGGCGTCAAACCGGTGTGGAAGGGCACGCTGGAAACCGGATCGGAGGCCGATGTCGACGCGGCGATCGCCAAGCTCAAGGCGCTCAAGGTCGATTTCGTCAAGATCACCGACAGCACGCTCAAGCCCGAGCTGTTCCTTTATGCGGTGCGCAAGGCGCGCGAAGCCGGCCTGCGCACCTCCGGGCATATCCCGATGGCGCTCACCGTCGGGCAGGCGGTCGATGCCGGGCTGAGCTCGATCGAGCATCTGAGCTATGCGCATAAGGCCGGATCTAAGGACGAAGCGCGGATCGCCGCCGATTTCGCCGCGGGCCGGATCGATCGCGCCACCGCGACCGCGCAGCTCGACGCCTCGTTCGACGCCGAGACCGCGATGGCCTCCTATCGCAAGCTCAAGGATCATCACGTCTTCGTGACGCCGACGCTCAATATCGAGCGGCTGCTCGCCTATCTCGACACCGACGATCATTCGAAGGACGCGTTCCTCGCCTATGTCGGGCCAGGCTTGCGCAAGACCTATCAGTGGCGGATCGAACGCGCCGCCAAGGCGACCCCGGAGCAGATCGAGGCGCGCCACCGCGATTATCGCGCGACCGCGGCGGTGATGCCGCTGCTCGAAAAGGCCGGGGTGACGATCATGGCCGGTACCGATGCGGGCTTCCTCAATTCGTTCGATTATCCCGCGCTCGGGCTGCATCAGGAACTGGCGCTCTATGTCGAGAACGGGCTGACCCCGGCCGAGGCGCTCGCGGCTGCGACCCGCGCCGGGCCGGCGTGGTTCGGCAAGCTCGATCGTTACGGTTCGGTCGAGACGGGCAAGCAGGCCGATCTGGTGCTGCTCGATCGCAACCCGCTGGAGGACATTCACGCGACGCAGACGGTCAATACCGTGGTGCTGCGCGGCAAGGTCGAGGATCGCGCGACGCTCGACCGGCTGCTCGCGGAGGCCAAGGCCAAGGTCGCGAAATGGGATGCGGAGGCGATGAAATGACCCGCGACGCGGACGACCGGCGCTTCCTCGATGCGGCGATCGCGCTGGCGCGCGGCAATGTCGAGCGCGGCGGCCGGCCGTTCGGCGCATTGGTGGTGAAGGACGGTGCGGTGATCGCCACCGGGGTCAATATGATCCTCGCCACCAATGACCCCACCGCGCATGCCGAAATGAGTGCGATCCGCGCGGCGAGCCAGGCGCTCGCCTCGCCGGATCTGTCGGGCTGCACCGTTTATGCGAGCGGACACCCCTGCCCGATGTGCCTCGCCGCGATGCGGATGGCGGGGGTGGGAGAGGTCGCCTTCGCTTATTCTAACGAGGATGGCGCGCCGTTCGGGCTGTCGACCGCGGCGATCTATGACGAATTGCGGCGGCCCTTCGCCGAGCAAAGCATGACGATCCGGCATGTCGGCGCGGCGGATGCCGCGGCGCCGGCGATCTATATCGAGTGGCAGCACGCCGATCGGGGCTGACGTGTTGCGCGCGACCTCCCCTCCGTTCGCCCTGAGCTTGTCGAAGGGCTGCCTTTCTTCGCCCGAAGAAAAGTGCAGGGCTTCGACAAGCTCAGCCCGAACGGGGAGAGCGAGTCCGGCGTCAATGCAGGGCGAAAGATGAGTTCTGTCGAACACCCCCGCCGCCTGCTGCTTCTGCTGATGGTGGTGCTCGTCGGGCTCAACCTGCGCCCGTTCCTCACCGCCACCGGGCCACTGGCCGGCGGGATACGCGCCGATACCGGCATGACGTTCCAGACCATGTCGCTGCTGACGCTCGTGCCGATGGCGTTGATGGGAGTGTTCGCCTTTGCCGGCCCCGCGCTCGAGCAGCGCATCGGTGCGCGGCGCGCGATGATCGCGGCGCTGGCGGTGATGGCCGCCGGATCGGCCGCGCGGCTGTTCGTATCGAGCGCGGGCGAGCTCGTCGCGACCGCTGCGCTGATCGGGGTGGGGGTGGCGATCGTCCAGGCGGTGTTCCCCGGCATCCTCAAGCGCCATTTCGCGGGGCAGCTTGCGGTGATCATGGGGCTTTATTCCGCGACGTTGATGGGCGGAGGCGCGGTCGGCGCGCGGCTCTCACCGCTCATTGCGGCGCTCGCCGGCGGGTGGCGTGTCGGGCTCGGCTGGCTGGTCGCGCCGGCTGCGGCGGCGCTGCTCGTCGCGGGTTTATTCCTGCCGCGCGATCCGCAGCGCGCGGATAGCGCCACGATCCGCGTCGGCCATTTGCTGCGCCGTCCGCGCACCTGGCTGCTGATGGTCTGCTTCGGGCTGGTCAACGGCGGTTATTCGACCGTGATCGCGTGGCTCGCGCCCTTTTATCAGGAGCGCGGGTGGAGCGCGGGGACGAGCGGAACCTTGCTCGCGGCGATGGCCTTGTCGCAGGGGATTGCCGCATTGCTGTTCCCCGCGCTTGCGCGGCGCGGACGCGATCGGCGCGGCTGGCTGTGGCTGACGCTGGTGTTGCAGGCGACCGGGTTCTTCGGGCTCGCGACGATGCCCGATCTGGCGCCGCTATTATGGGCGGTCGCGGTCGGCGCCGGGCTCGGCGCAAGCTTCGCGCTGACGATGATCGTCGCGCTCGATCATCTCGATCATCCCGCCGCCGCGGGCGCGCTCGCCGCGTTGATGCAGGGCGGCGGTTTTCTGCTTGCGGCACTCGCGCCGTGGGTCACCGCCTTGCTGCATGAGCGGACCGGCGGGTTCGCTGCCGGCTGGGGAATGCATCTCGGCATCGTCGCACTCGTCACCGCGCTGACCGCGCGGCTCGCGCCGCATTCCTATGCGCGCGCGCTGGCGGGTTAGGAGCCGATCGACTATGCGCGCCGCAACATCTGTCAGGAGCGAGAATCTATGATCGAACGTATCGAATCCGGCGCGCGCATGAGCCAGGCCGTCATCCACGGCGACACGATCTATCTCGCGGGGCAGGTCGGCGCGCCCGGCGAGAGCGTCACTGCGCAGACCACCGCCGTGCTGGCCGAGATCGACGATCTGCTCGCGCGCTGCGGCAGCGATCGCAGCCATATCCTGAGCGCGACGATCTGGCTGGCCGACATGAACGACTTCGCCGAGATGAACAAGGTATGGGATGCCTGGGTCGCTCCCGGCGCCGCGCCGGCGCGCGCGACCGGCGAGGCCAAGCTCGCCACCCCCGATTATCGCGTCGAGATCATCGTCGTCGCCGCGCGCAAATAAGCGGATCGAGATTGCGGTTCCCGGCGGCGGCTGCTAACCGCCGCCGCAACATCAAGAGTCGGGCCGACGTCCGACACCAACCTGCTCCCCGAGCAAGGTGGTGCCTCCGATAAAGGGGGGATGTGGCCGGACCGGCAACGAAACGGGGTCAAGCCGCGCGATACGTCGATCCGATTCTGGTGCCGCACCAGAGAAGGAACCGACATGGCCGATCGTATCCAGCAATTCGCCAGCGACAATTATGCCGGCATCTGCCCAGAGGCGTGGGCGGCGATGGAAGCCGCCAATGCCGGCTCGGCCACCGCTTATGGCGACGACGAATGGACCGCGCGCGCGGCGGACGGGTTTCGCACATTGTTCGAAACCGATTGCGAGGTGTTCTTCGCGTTCAACGGCACCGCGGCCAATTCACTCGCGCTCGCGGCGCTGTGCCAATCCTATCACAGCGTGATCTGCTCCTCCTTCGCGCATGTCGAAACCGACGAATGCGGCGCGCCGGAATTCTTCTCCAACGGATCGAAATTGCTCGTCGCGCCGACCGACGACGGCAAGCTGACCCCCGAGGCGATCGTCCGGCTCGCGACCAGCCGCGCCGATATCCACTTCCCCAAGCCGCGCGTGGTGACGATCACCCAGCCGACCGAGACGGGGCAGGTGTATAGCGTGGAGGACGTGCGCGCGATTGCGGCGGTGTGCCGCGATCTGGGGCTCAAGCTGCACATGGACGGCGCGCGTTTCGCGCAGGCCTGCGCCAGCCTCGGCTGCGCGCCGGCCGATATCACGTGGCGCGCCGGGGTCGACGTTCTGTGCTTCGGCGGCACCAAGGCCGGGATGGCGGTGGGCGAAGCGGTGATCTTCTTCGATACCGCGCTGGCGGCGGATTTCGATTATCGCTGCAAACAGGCCGGGCAGCTCGCGTCGAAGATGCGCTTCCTTTCCGCGCCGTGGACCGGGTTGCTCGAAAGCGGTGCGTGGCTGCGTCATGCGCGGCACGCCAATGATTGCGCCCGCGCGTTGGCGGCGGGGATCGGGAATTGCGCGGAAATCGAGTTGATGTTCCCGGTGCAGTCCAACGCGGTGTTCGTGAAGGCGCCCGCCGCGGTGCTCGATGCGCTGCGCGCGCGGGGCTGGCGTTTTTACACCTTCATCGGCGGCGGCGCGCGCTTCATGTTCGCGTGGGATTCGGATCCCGCCGAAATCGCCCAGTTGATCGGCGACGTTCGCGAGGCGACCGAGATGGCGATCGTCTGACGGCCGGCCTTTCAGCGCGATGCCGCCCCGCCGGCGCCCAACAGCCGGCGCGCGGCATCGATCGCGAGCGCGAAGCAAGCGGCCAGCAACACCGCGTCCTTAAAGAGAAATTGCGCGCGCCCGGCCATGAACGGGAAGCCATAGCCTTCCTCCCACAGATTGCCGTCGAAACTGAAGCTGAGCGTGACGAGGAAGGTCGCCATCCCCATCAGCGCGCCGAACAGCCCGGCGCGCGCAGAAACGGCGCCGGCGGCGATCAGCGCGCCGGTGATGAGCTCGACGGTGCCGATGGCGTTGCTCGCGCCCTGAACGCCCCAGATCGGATACATCCAGCCGAACAGCCAATAGTTTTCCGCCGTGCGCGCGACGCCTTGGGCTTCGTAAGCGGCGAATTTGGCAATGCCGAACATGAGGAAGGTGAAGACCAGCGATGCGCGGAGCGCGTGGGTGGCATATTGCGGGTTGAGGATTCTGTTGATCATTTGTCCTATTATCAATTCGTTACTTAGTAGAGATGCGGCTAAAAGCAGCATCGCGGCCTGTATCGGCGGTGTCCTGTTAGCAGTTGCGTGCATTATTGTCGGCGCTGACATATATAACGGGCTGCCCCGCGCATATCAGCCGGCCGCAGACGACAATTCCGGCTCGAATTCATCCAATTTTACAACAGAAAACGCCGCAAGCACGTAGAGTATCAATGATGACAGAGGCTTCGGGCGCAGAAGGAATCAAACGAGCCGCAACTTCGGGGAACAAGTCCGTCGGCCGGCTTATCGACACGCTCGACAGCTACAGCATCGACATCGGAAAAACGCACATTTCCTTGTGGGATGCATTGGTTGTCGCGATCGTCGTGGTCGGCATCATCGTCGTGGCGCAGCTCGTCAGCAGATTTTCGGGCTATCTGCTCAAGCGCATAAAGGGTCTCGACGACGCGCAGCGGTTGCTGGCGGACAAGCTCGCGACGATCGGCGTCTGGGCGCTGGCGATCCTGATCGGAATCGATTTCCTCGGGATCGATCTGACCGCGCTGGCAGTATTCTCGGGCGCGTTCGGGCTCGCCATCGGCTTCGGATTGCAGAAGACCTTCGGCAATCTCATCGCCGGGATCATCCTGTTGATGGATCGTTCGATCAAGCCGGGGGACGTGATCGCGGTAAACGACGCCAGCGGTCGCGAGAGCTTCGGCCAGATCCGCAAGATCGGCATCCGCGCGATTTCGGTCACCACGCGCGACATGAAGGAATATCTCATTCCCAACGAAAACCTGATGATCAATCAGGTGGAGAATTGGTCGTACAGCACGCGCAACGTCCGCGTCCGGGTGCCCGTCGGCGTATCCTATCACGCCGATCTCGAACTGGTCGAAAAATTGATGATGGACGCGGCGGTCGGCGCGCCGCGCGTCCTCGTCGCGCCCGAGCCGAAGATCATGCTCGCCGGCTTCGGCGAAAGCTCGGTCGATTTCGAGATCTGTTTCTGGATCGCGGACCCGGAGGAGGGGATCGGCCCGGTCCGTTCCGATGTGCTCAAGCGGCTATGGTATCTGTTCAAGGAGAACCGGATCGAAATCCCCTTCCCGCAACGCGACGTGCATTTGAAGAATGCCGATGAATTCACGCGCATCGCCTGTCCCTAGCGACGGGAGGCCGCCCGATGCCTCAGCTGCTTGAAGCGGTGATCATGGCCTATGGGCCGTATATCGGGCTGGTTCTGCTCGCCGGGCTGTTTGTCGCCTTCGCGCTCGAGCGCCGCCCGCCGGTGGTGATCGCCGCGCTCGGCGGGCTGGTCATGCTGGTCGTGGGGTTTCTTTCCCCACGGGAATTGCTCGGCGTGTTCAGCAATCCGGCGCCGATTACGATCGGCGCGATGTTCGTGCTCAGCGGCGCGCTGCTGCGTACCGGGGCGATGGAGGAGGTGTCGGGCTGGATCATCCGTCGCACCATGCGGCGGCCGCGGCGCAGCCTCGCGGAAATCGCCGGCGGGACGATGCTGGCGTCCGCGCTGATGAACAACACGCCGGTCGTGATCGTGATGATCCCGATCGTGAAGCGTCTCGCGCGGGTGCTCCGTGTCGCGGCGACGCGGCTACTGATCCCTTTGTCCTATCTCTCGATCCTCGGGGGAACGCTCACGCTGATCGGCACCTCGACCAACCTGCTCGTCGATGGCGTCGCGCAGGAGCAGGGGCTCGCGCCGTTCGGGATATTCGAGATCACGCTCGTCGGGCTGATCGCCGCCGGGGCCGGCATCGCCTTGCTGCTTGTCGCCGGGCGCTTCCTGCTGCCCGACCGCGCCGAACACGCGCTGCGCGAACAGGGCGAAAGCGATTCCTACCTGTCGCACCTCATCGTCACCGAGGAGAGCGACCTGCTCGGCAAGCACCTGGGGGCGACGGCATTCTATCGGCGACCCGGCGTGCGGGTGGTGGGGATCCAGCACGGCAAGACGATCCGGCGCAACGATTTCGACCAATGGGTGCTGGGGGTGGGCGACCAGTTGATCGTCGCGGCGAGCCCGGCCGAGCTTGCCTCGCTCGCCGAAGCGCACGACTTTCGCACCGGGCTGATCGGGCTCGGCGGCGGCGTGGCGACCGCTGGGCCGGAGCGGCCGGCCGATCTCACCCTGGTCCAGGCGGTGATCTCGCCGTCGCACCCCGCGATCGGGCGCAAGCTCGGCGACATACCGATGCTGTCGCGGCTGCGGGTCCGGGTGCTCGGGCTGTCGCGTCCGCGCCATCTCGCCGGGCCTGACCTCGCCAATGTCCGCATCCGCGCCGGCGATCGCCTGCTGATCGCGGCCGGCGCGGACACCGCGCGGGATCTGCAGGCCAACACCGCGCTGATCGATGTCGGCCGCGCGACCGCGCTGGCCTATCGCCGCCGGAATGCGCCGATCGCGATCGCGACGCTCGCGGGGGTGGTCGTGCTCGCCGCGCTGTTCGGGCTCCCGATCGAGGCGCTCGCGCTGGTCGGGGTCGGGGTGGTGCTGCTGACGCGCTGCCTCGAACCCGAGGAAGCGTGGCAGGCGATCGACGGCAATACGCTGGTGCTGATTTTCGGCATGCTGGCGTTCGGCAAGGGGCTCGCCAATGCGGGCACGATCGATCTGATCGTCGATCTGCTGCGGCCGCTGCTGTCGATCACCTCCCCGCTGCTGCTGCTGATCACGGTCTATGCGGTGACCAGCATTTTGACCGAGACGGTGACCAACAATGCCGTCGCGGTGATCATGACCCCGATCGCGATCGGCATCGCCGGCACCGCGGACATCGATCCGCGCCAGCTCGTCGTCGCGGTGATGTTCGGCGCAAGCGCGAGCTTCGCGACGCCGATCGGCTATCAGACCAATACGCTGGTCTATGGCGCGGCCAATTATCGCTTCATGGATTTCGTGAAGATCGGGCTGCCGATGAACCTGGTGGTCGGAATCGCGGCATGCCTCGCGATCGACGCATTGTTCTGAGCGGTCGGAAGGATGGTGGACGCACTAGGGCTCGAACCTAGGACCCGCTGATTAAGAGTTCGATTTTCGACTATCCCTCGACTACTCCTGACCTCGCTGGAGTTGGATAAATAGCTGAATTAACGATAGAATATTTCGATCCAGCACGATAGGATGCGCCTCACTTTTCGCCCAAATGATTACGTGGCGATTACGCGGGTGACAGCGATGGCGAACGAGAAAATCTCAAAACGGGTGGTTGATGCGGCCGAGCCGCATCCCGATCGCGATACGTTCATATGGGACACCGAACTCCGGGGCTTTGGCCTTCGCGTAACGCCGCGCGGCGTTAAGTCCTACGTCATTCAATACAGGGTTGATGGCGGACCAGCGCGGAGAACGACGATCGGCATCCATGGCAGCCCGTGGACTCCGGTTACGGCGCGCGAGCATGCGGAAGGCTTGCTCTTCCGAGTGAAACAGGGCGTCGATCCGGTCGAGGAAAAGCGGCAGGCAAAGAAGGAGGCGGAGCTGCTGGCCTTCGATAGCTATGCAGACAGGTTCGTTGATCTGTACCTGAAGGAGCATTGGCAGGACACCTGGAAGAGCGGCCAGAATGTTCTCAAGGCGGTGAAGCCGCATTTCAAAAATCGGCCGCTCACTGCGATCAAGCGCAAGGACGTGACCGAGTTGCTTGATGCCTACGTTGATCGGCCGGGCGCGCGGAAGCTGACGCATTCGGTGCTTCGCAAGCTGTTCAACTGGGCGGTGGATGAGGGCGATATCGAGGTTTCTCCGATCGCCGGCATGAAGGCCCCGAAGGCGGTCCCGGCGAGGCGGCGAGTGCTGACTCCCGAGGAACTGGTCTGCATCTGGCTTGCCGCCGGTGACATGACCGACACCTGGCGTCCGATTGTTCGCCTGTTGATCCTGACGCTTCAGCGGCGTGATGAGGTCGCGTCGCTGGACTGGTCCGAACTCGATCTGGAGCGGGGAATGTGGGAGCTTCCAGCATCCCGCACGAAGAACGATGAAGAGCATCGCATTCCGCTGAGCGATCTCGCTCTAATCGAACTTCGTCGCCTGACAGCGAAACCGAAAGGTTTTCTATTCACCAACACAGGCCTGACGGCGGTGTCCGGATTCTCGGATGCCAAGGAAAAGCTGGATGCTCGGGCGCTGGAAATCATGCGGGAGCGGGCTGAGGGGCGTGGGGAGGATCCCGATGGCGTTGTATTGGCGCCGTGGCGTTTCCATGACCTTCGCCGCACAGGCACGACGAACCTGCAAGCGCTTGGCGTACCGGTGGAGGTGACGGAAGCCGTCCTAAATCATATCAGCGGCACGCGCGCAGGCGTCGCAGGGGTGTATAATCGTTTCCGGTATGACCCTCAGAAGCTGAAGGCGCTCGATGCCTGGGCCGCGCATCTACGCCAGTTGGTCGCGACCACCAGCCTCGCCACGAATATCGTTCCATTTGCGCGCTATGCCCATGGATAACCAAGGTGCCTACGGCTCAGTGATATATGAAGGCCGCGACGAACCGTTAGAAACGTGCAAAGCAAGAGTTTCGGTCTTCATATCCGGATCAATCGGAGCGGTCTCCGGCAGTCCTATGCCGTTGTAGATCATCCCCAGTCGCGCTTGGCTTGTTCGTGTTCGCGCATCGCGCGGCGCTGTTCTTGAGCCATAGACTGGGTGATTGCGCGAACCTGCGCTTGTGCGAACGCCGCCACTTTGGGGCGTGGGTCATCCAGATAAGGTTTCAGGCGGTCGCGCCGTTCTGCTTCCGCTTCAACCCATCCGAATTCACCCGAGACCACGCCCATTTCTCCTAAGATCGAAGAAATGCCTCTCAGCAAATTGTCGCCCTCGTCTAACCGGTCCGCCAAATCCATTGCCAGAGGATATACCGCTTCGGCTGCCTCGTAAGGACGCAGCGTCTCGATCACGAATGCGATGTCTTCTCGGGTGCCACCGGCAATGATTCCGCTCAGATGAGGGGCAAGGGCATCTTCTAAGGCGGGAAAGACTTTGGCGATCAGCCGGCCACCGTAAAATCGGTGTAGGCTGGGCTTGAAGTCATACATGCGGCGAGCAGTCCGAAGCAGCAGCGCTGGATGCGCCGCCAGCGGAGCGCGCAATTCGTTGAGGTGATAGGGGACCGGGTCGACGCGCTCGCCATCGCCTTCGGCATTGCGCCGGATACGCGCATCGAAGAAGTCGAGAACTATTTGCGGAAAATTGACTGCGATCTTTGCCAGGACGAGCTCGGTTCCATGATCGACCTGCGGGATGGTGGCGATCGAGTTTACAACGCGGATGCTTCGGGCGTTGTCCAGTCCTGCGAGAATGCCGCCATGTGCAACCCACCATGCGTCGCGTGTCCATCCCGGCAGGTTGGTGCTGGTAACGTAGTCTATCCCTGGCAGTAAGATTTCGGTGATGAGTGCCGGGTCAGGCTGGTTCGCGTACTGCTTGCCGGTGGCGTTGAGCATAGAGACAACCGCACGGCCATCTGCGAGATCGCGGGCGCGGGACGCCAGGGTGGCCAGCAATTGTGTGTCTGGGGTTGCGCGGTCGGCAATCCAATAGCCCATTTCGAAAAGGAAGCGGCCTTCACCGGCGAAGCGATGAGCAGCTTGCACGACAGCGTCGCCGCAACCAGCCGTTTCGAGACCTTCAAGCAGCGGAGCGATAAGGATGCTGAGGAGGTCGTCCATCGCATAAAGCATGCGAACGGCGACGCCAGGGTGGGCGGCAGCCATGGCGCGCGTAAAATTGATGAGGGGTCGGTTGTGCGAGATGCCTATCGGCTCTGCGAGGTAACGGCGGATGCGCGTGATCCAATCGTCGGCCTGGTCATCATTAATCTGCGCGAGGATGTTCGGTTGGCTGGCGTGGCGCCATTGATCGAGTGCGCCCGGATCAAAATGCGGCCCGTTCCATGCTGTGGGATGCGCGGAATCGTGGCCGATCAGGGTTTTGTACAGGACGAAGTCGGGATCAGCGTCAAGCTCGTCCCGTAAGCCGAGCAGTTCAGCTATCACTCGTTGTTGGGCGGCGACAAGGTCGGCGTTGGTTCCCATTTCGTCGGGCAGGGCGTGATACCAGTAATGGACGTGCAGAGCATGGACCTGCATCTGACGACGAACCTCAAGCCCGGCAGTTGGCACAGTTTGTCGCATGATGGCTGCAACATCGGCGGCGTCGTTCATCACGAGCGTGCGGATTGCTTCGTTTGCGCCGTGGTAAGGGGTTCGGCAGGCTTCATGCAGCGCATCGATGGTCGACATCTGAGCAGCGTTTTCAGTCGTACTGGCAAGCAGGCCAGCCAGAAGCGTGATCGCATCGGCGCGGAGTTTGCGCGTCACATCGTGCGTGGGTATCGCGCCCATCTGGAAATTGATCTGGTGGAAGGCTCCCTGTGCGACGCCGTTAACTTCAGACGACAGGACTTTTTGAAGCATCGCAACAGCCAGCTCTCTCGCGTTGGCTATCCGCTCTGGCGAAAGGGCGGCGAAGCCATCAACTATGATCCGTTGGATGATCGGACCGTGCGTCTGAAATACTTCGATAGAGTTTTCAGCGAAACTGCGGCCGAATTCGAGCCAGAGGCTGCGTTCGTCGCCTTCGGATCCCAGATAGAGCCGGAGGAGTGTTTCAAAGGTAGCCTGCGGGTCACAGTAACGGTGGCGATCAATGACTGAGGAGGCCTTGCGTGCAACGTCTTCACCACTTTCGCCAGGGTAACCGCCGTACTTACCTTCGACGCTTTCCGGCCCGGACCCGCGTGTACGCTCGATAGCGTCGATGATGGCTGGCAGAAGTTCGAGAAAGCGATTGCCGCGATCCGCGACGCGGGGAAGGACGACATCGTTAATGGTATCGAGGGCTTCAGAAAGCGCGTTGTTGCTGGTCGATTCCGCTATGGCCAAAACGGTCGGCTCAAAGTCGCGATCGGCGCGTACGAGCATGTCGAAGTCGCGGGCAATTTTATCGAAATCGTGACCTGCCTCCAGGAGGTGATCGGTCATTACCTGATCGAGGCGTTCGTCGATTCGTTTGAGTTGCTCCTTATCGACATGCCGCAGATCCGGTCCTTTGTAGCTGGTATCGTGGCTCATCTCCGCCCATGCATGGTTGAGCAGTGTCTGGATCTGAACTTCGCATTTAAGCCCATCGAAGTCGGCATATTCGGGCAGCAAGGCGCGCTCGGCTTTCAGAGTGACGCAGACATTGGTGCTGTCGAAGAGCCGTGTCGCAGTCTCGGTTCCCGGGACGGGATGATGTTCATTGACGTTCAGGACATCGAAGTTGTCGCTGATGATGCCCGAGCCTCGGAAAGCATCCACTTCGCGGTTGGTTAGAAAGACTATGCGTACGCCAGCGAGGTCCTTCAACGCCTCGTCGATCGCGCCGTCGAGGGGAATGTCATTGTCTCGCAACTTCTTTTCGAGCGAAATGACGTCCTTGGCGCGACCTGTAATGGCGTGGGGCTTCATGCCGGCGGCTTTGACGGAGGCGTTCAGAATATGGCGGACTGCGTCGACGAATTCCACGTATCGGTTACGCTCTCCCAGCCGATAGTCCTCGAAATTCATCCCACGCCTTTCAACAGTCAGATTTTATACCATTCAAGATCGCGAATGAGGCTCAGCCGTGTCGTGGCTCCACCGCGATCGCAAATGTGAGTTGCGGCACAGGAGCTTTTGCGACGGCAATGACATGAGTGCGGAGGCTCATGTCGAGCATATCGAGAAGCTGCTCCGCGATGGCCACCACCCGCGCGCGGTGTTGGACAGACCGATGGTGATAAGCATCGTTTCGGGCATTGCGCACAACCTTGAACAGGTTGGTGAATGTCGTGCCGGTCAGCTTCGCCTGCGTTGGATCATGCCGCAAGGCTTGGTCCACTGCGGACCAATGTGCGTCGATCAATCGCTCGACATGGGCGAGCGTGCCACCTTCAAGCAGGTCATATGAGGTCACAACCCGAGCAGCCCCGCGGCCCATGCCGGTGAGAAGGTGGGCAACGGTGTCCACGACATCGCGACGGGCAGGCAGATTACCCAGACGGTGCAGCCGACGCAAATCCCTGTTCGCGGCTAGCGCGTCTCGGATCGGCTTCCACCATTCATCGTCACCATAGACGGTTTTCAAACGGGCGGCGGTGAAGGTGCGGAACGCGCTTTCGAACAGAAAGAAGACCGGGAAAAGCTGAGACAGTTCGGCAAGTTTCACATTGTAAAGCGCCATGACAGCGTCGCGCGCGTTCTGCGGTGCACCGGCACGCGCCGCGATAGCTCGGGCCTCCTTGAGCGACGCATACATGAGATCCAGATTCGACCGCATCAGATCGGCATCGAACAGCTCGATCTGCAATTTAGGCTGAGTCGCTCCCAGCCTGGTGCGAAAAATCTCGGCGAGATCCGAGGGATTCATAACTGGCTCAAACTCCCACACATTGACTTTTGAGGCCTTTTGCCCCATGTTTCACATACCTCGTCGGCGAAGTCCCGCATCTGGGGCTGTGCTGCACAGATGCAGACGCCGACGGGGTCACCCCTCTTCTGAAGCCTTTTTCCGTGACCGGGCACGAAATCGTGCTTCCAGAAGTGCATATTCCTTCTCGACATAAGCCTGATCGCTGACCTTGATGCCAAGTTCGCGGCGCAGCTTACGCTCGGCGTCCCCTCGAAAAGACAGCCAGTTAAAGCTGGTCAGCACAACATATTCATTGTCCTTGATGAGGACCTTCTCATGCGTATCGCCGAAGCGCCGCAGATGAAAGTTTGGATATTCGTCCGCTAGCTTTTGAAGGTCTTCCGGGATCGGCTTTGCTGGCTTGCGATCGTCGTCAAGCCCGTAACCGATATGCAAAGTCACCTGACGATCCAGCAATTTGCGAAACGCCAGGATCGTCGGCCGATCCACCACAAGCGACGTGATCCAGGGCGAAAAGATCATCACACGCTGCCCGGCATTTTCGATGGTGTCCCTGAGAAGGGGAGGATGGTCGAGGACCGTCAGCCGTTGCAGCGCACCGTCTGGAAGGGCCGATCGAGCCCGAAGTGTCGTGCGCTTGGTCGATGAAGATTTCGGTTTGGGGGCGTCGACGCTCTTGGCGAGTTGGGAAACGCGCCGGGCGAACGAATCTGAGCCGACCTGGTCAACTTTTGCGAATTCAGCGAGCAGTCTGGTCTTTCGAGGCCCCTCCGCCAAAGCGAAAGCCCGATTATGTTCGTCGAGCAATTGGGTGTCGCTCGCGAACAGCAGCTCCACCTCGCCGCCTTCGATTGGCCGGAACACCAGAGCGGTAACGGGGAGATGGAGACGCATGCGGCGTTCGATCGTCTTGATGGCGAGCAGATCGCGGCGTCCTTCACTCCGCTCCTTCCCGAAGATGCGAGCCGCTTCGGTGATGTCGATATCCGGAACCTCTATCCGGGTGGCTGGAAGCGAGGGAATTTCTTTGAGGCCCAGTTCCTCAGGTTGCTTTCCGGAGAGAAGAGTTTGTGCGGGCGGTTCGATCGGTTTGCGGGTGAGGCCATCGAAATAGATTGGAACGGTCTGCTGTTCCGGGCGGATGCGCTCCAGGGATGCAGTCGTCTTTTCTCCCTTACGCGTGAGCACGAACCGATCGATCTCGTCACTGTCGCCTGTCTTGAAGGCAACCTCTTCGGTGTCGTGCAGCGATCTTAAGGTATCCTGTACCATGCGCCCGGGAATACCGAGGCAGGCAGCTATGCCTTCGGCGTCGTCTATGCCCAGCCTGATCGATCGTAGGACGAACTCGTAGATTGGCGGCAGAGGCGTATGCTGCAACAGCGAGGCAACCATGTAGATCTTGAAGATCGGCAGGCATACCTCCGCATAGTCGATTAGCTCGTAACCGGGACGATCGGCATGGAAGCGCGCGGTTTCCTCTGGTGTCATCACGCCGTCTCCGTCTCGCAACCATCGGCCTTGTCGATCCAGCGGATGACATCCCGGAAAGGATTGTCACCATGGATGCCACGGCAGAATTCCTTGTCGCCGACGATCAGCAAGGCATCCCGACCACGCGAGAGCGCTACATTGAGGCGGGGAGATTCTTTGAGGAAGCCAAGCCTGGCGAAAGGGTTGGAACGGGTGACGGAATAAATGACCATATCGGCCTGCCGGCCCTGGAAGGCGTCCACGGTGTTGAGAAGGATTTCGATGTGGGTCCAGCGCGGCGAACGTGGATTCAAGCTGCGTTCCAGTTTGGCCCTCTGATCTGCGTAGCCGGTAATAACCGCCACGGTGATGCGGGGTTTTACGCGCTCCTTGTCGCGCCGGGCGAACTGTTTGTTCAGGGCGTTCAGGCGGGCGCTGATCAGCTCGCATTCCAGCCGATTGAAGCAGCCGCTTCCGACCTGGGCCGGTGTCTGCTGACGGCCAGACCGCTCTGAGGTATCGAGCCAGGTTACCGCCGATTTGAGGACCGGATCGAATTTATGGTCGGGACCGCCTCTGGCGCATTCCAATCCTTGCCCGGGATAGAAGCAACTGGAGATGAGGTCGTTGATGGGCTGGATCATGCGCCGCTGTGTCCGGAGAGAAAGCACATTGGACGCGGGCAGGCGCCGTTCGAGATAACTGAACAGCGATTCCGCAACTTCCTCATGGCGCAGATCATAGCGCTCCAGCAGGCTATCATCGCGCAGAGCATCATCCTGGAAGGGCGGGAGCTGCTTGCTGTCTCCCACCAATACCCAGCGCTTCGCGCGCGACAGCGGCACGAGGATCTCGGTTGCCGTAGCTTTTGATGCCTCGTCGACGATGCAGAGGTCGAATTCCATCTCTCCGGCCGAGCGCGGACCGGCGACGCCGAGGCAAGTACCGGCGACGACCTGCGCCATGGATAGGAAGGGCGCTTCGAAATGGTCCTGACGTCCGAAGCGCGCGGTCCACTCGGCGCCCAGTTCAATTAACGGACGAATCCGGGCAATCGCTTCCGATCCGTCGAGATGCAACTCGACCGCAGCCCTGAGGTTAGCGCCATCCATCCCGGCAAAATCGGCTTCGCCATGTTCGACCAATTCCCGGCGCGTCTGGTTCAGCAGTTCGGTCAGCTTACGGCGCTCGTCGGTCAGCTGGGCAATTTGCAGTCGGCGGGCGTTGATGCTGCCGGCGACATCAAGATCGCGCCTCGTATCAGCCGCATCGGGCTTGCCACGTCGCTCGATCTGGGCCTCCAACGTGTTTTCTTCCTCTTCGATCTGTTCGGATAGCTGCGCCACGTCATGCTGATAAGCGAGCAGCTTTTCCAGGAGCATGCCGACGAGTACGGTTCGGCGCTCGATGCCTTCAGCGGCGGCCCGCTGCTCGGCGAAGGTTTCGACCTTGGCTGTAACCTCGGTGGTCCAGGCCTGGAGACGGCGGGACAGGCGCAAATCCTCCACACTGTCGGCAATCCGCTCGTCATTGGTGCCGAGACGCACGATCTCCAAATTCTGCGCGGCGAGCGGACGAAGTTCGACCACGCGCTCGATCGCGTTGTCGATCGCCACATTGGTCTGCGAGGTCAGAAGAATGCGCGCTTCCGGATTGATGCGCAGGGTCTGGAGGATCAATTCCGCGATGAAGGTCGTCTTCCCAGTGCCGGGCGGGCCACGCAGGAGCATGACGTCCTCCGATCCCAGCGCAGCAGAAATCGCTTCCTTCTTATCCTCGTCCAAATTCTCCTGAAAATAGTCGGGAGGCTCGAATGCAGTCAGGGGCGAGGCGGTCTGGGGATCGAGCAGCACATCGGCCATGTGCGGGCGAACAACGGTCCGTTGCCGGAAGGCGTCGAGCGCCCGCTGTTGCCGACGAAGAGCTTCGCTGGCCGCATAGACGTTTACGGTGATGTCGCCATCCGGCCGGAGTTGCTCGACGTCACCGCTGTTGACGATGAACCAGGCCCGGTTCTCATCAACGCGCTCGACATAGCCTCGCAAGAATGAGCCGTCGCGCAGCCGAACCTGCCGGCTTTCCATGACGATGTCCTGGGGCACGCTGCCTACGGTGGTAAACACGACCTGTCGGCCATCGGCATGATAATTGTGATACCGGACCGGCCGCTCACGCGCGGCCTCGACATCCTGCCTCGCTTGCAGGATCCGGGACCATGCGCCGAGCAGGCGACTCTCTTCAACGAGGTCCTCTTCAGCCAGGGTTTGCACGAAGTCGTTCACCAGATACTGGATTTCCGCGACTGCTTGCCGGTCTGCCTGCTGCCCTCTAGGCGTGAATCGAAACTCGATGTGTGGAATCAGGGCACTTTCGCGTTGGCGTTCCAGCAACCCAGTTGGAAGCACCCTGGTATTCAGGATGGTAAAACGATCCTGAGTCCGCTCATCCAGTTTAACATGATAGCTGCGTGTGAGACCCAGCAGGATGAGATCCGATGAGGGATCTTCCTCCGAGATCGCACCGTTTGCAGCTGGCTTGGGTTTGATGCCGCAAACCGCGTTGAGATCCTCGATGATGGCTTGTTCGGTGGCACCACGATCGTGCAGATCGAAAGAACGGCCGATCTTATCGACCTGAAAATGCGACAGGGCTAGTTGGCACGACAGGGCGGATTTCGGTGCGATCTCGGAGCGGGTGAGACGGTCGATATGTTCGACAAGCTCGTCCGCTGTTGCCGGCCGGTCGTCCGGTTCGTGGGAAAGTGCGCGAGCGAACAGGTCGCGAAGCCCTGGCGAGAACAGTTCCGATGTGGTCGCGAAACTGCCCACGTCCTCATAGGTCGCCAAGTCACCAGGTGATGCGTACCAGCAAAACAGCGACACCAGTGCGAAAACGTCTCGCGCCAGAATGCCTGAGCCGTCATCGGCTTCGGGAGGTGTGAAGGGCGGACTGATGAACTCCCGCAGGGTTTGCTCTGAACGCAAGAAACGCCGAAGCTTCGAAATGCCGAAGTCGGCAACTTTGGGCGTGTTCTGAGCGTCAAACAGAATGTTGCGCGGCGCGAGATCGCGATGCGCTATGTCGCGCGAATGGGCATGGGCTACAGCAACGGAAAGCGGACGGCCGAGGCTGCTCCAGAATGCCGACCACTCAAACTGCGATGACGCTTTTTTGCGCGCGATAAGGTCCGATTCCATCCACTCGAGGACGATATATCGAACACCGTCCGCATTAATTCCTGAATTGAGCATCTTGACGATGTTCGGATGCCGTAGCTCGGCAAGCGCCTGGGTTTCCCGGCGGAAGGCCTCTTCAAGAAAGTCACCTTGCTCGACGGACGCTGCCAGTGCCTTGATTGCAACCGAGGACCCATCACGAAGCGAAACAGCTTTGTAAACTGACGCTGTGCGGCCTGTGGCGGGCGGTGTGTCAAGTAATGCATAGCCGTCGAGTGTAGGACGAGGCCGTGCCAGATTCGCATTGCTCATTCAGATCCCCCTTGGCTCATGCTGGCGCGACAAGGTCATTACAGACAAGTCTTTTTTGGGATTGATGTGCCTCAGTGCGACTGGACCGACACTTCGAGGCGCTGTCCGAGAGTATCGATTCATTCAAGAAGGACTTGCCGGAACGGATGGCAGGCAGCGCAGTGTCGCTAAGTCCTGCCGGAAGCAAAGGCGTAGGACGCAGGTTCGCAATGATAGTCATCAACATGGCGGCCGATATCGCCTAGAACGGATGCGATTTCATATTCGATGGGGCGATCGGGAGAAGAAGGCCGTTTCCGCGCCAGCCACTTATTGAGTTGATCCATCCGGGAGTGGAGCCTTGTGCCGTAGCAGACCTGCCGCAAATTGCTGAGTTCGGCTGTACCTCGATTTTCGCGATAAGCGGTGAGCGCTACGCGCAATTCTTCGCCCTTGGTCGCTGGTCGATCGCTAAGATCGGCGCCACCATGACGCTTCAGGCTATTATCGGCAAAGGCGGCCGCAAGGCCCGCTTCGATCGCCGTACATAACTCGCTCGTCTTCTCGGCAAGCCTCGCATCACTCCAGCTGTAGGCGGCATCGCCGATGAACAGGAAGGGCAAGGAGAAATGCGATCGAACGGCCTTTGGCAGCATCTTTTCGACACCGATCACGCCCCGGAGCTTGTCCATAAAGTGTTCGACCGTCATGCCACGCCAATTCTGGGCTAGGCTTTCCAGGTAATTCAGATTGGCATCAGTCGGAGAATCCCCGGTGTCCCAATAGCGTTTGGTAGCTCCATCGGGCATTCCGTATCCTCCCTCAACCGGTCCATGCTGTGTAGCATATCGGTGGCGAAACTGGTGTCATCTTCTCATCCGATGCAGCTCTGTCAGATGTAGCCGGTTCGCATAGAGCGTCATCGGCGGGAGGCGCAGTCCTGCGCCATCAAGGGCGATTGCACATCGTACGAGAGCGCTGGCGAAGTCGGGATCCCGTTTCTACCAACATCCGGTGCCACTATCGCAGACCGGAAATTACCAACCAGTCCGGTATCTCCCGACCCAGCCTGGCAATCATTCGCCAACCACAGTGGCTGCGAGCCGCATGATCGCGTCGGCTACTTCATCAGGCGGTCATGACAACGCTCTGCCACCCATTTTGCTCGCTGGAGATGTGTGACCCAGCATCGGTAGGCTTCGTCCGGCTCCGTTGCGGCGTCGCGATCGAGCATAACCCTGGAGACTTCACGCCAGTCCGCGCTGTCCGCATCGGCGTCGAGCAGCCGCACATAGAGAACCAAATGCGCGCGATCGTAGGAGGTGATTCGCTTTTGCATCGGGGCTATGCTGCGGACAGGGACGACATTATCGGTCATCGCGCGACCTCGCGGTGCGGAGCATGGTTTATCCTGAAATGGGATAATCCCAAAACAGGATGATGTGAAGGCTGGTTTCCACTTCGCCAGTCTCTATGCAAAAATCACTTCGCACTCCGCAACACCAACGACTGATAGAAGCTCTGATCGGGGCAAGAAAGGCGGCGCAGCTCACGCAGGCGGATGTCGCCGGCAGGTTATCCCGACCTCAATCCTTTGTCGCTAAATATGAGGGAGGCGAACGGCGACTCGATGTCATCGAGTTTCTGGAGATCGCTCAGGCACTGGACACCAATCCATCGGCAATTCTCGACCAGATGGGCGTGACCGCCTAACCGGTGATGAGACGGAAGCGCAGCGGTGTCGCGCCTGTGACTTTCTTGAAGCTATTCGTGAAATGGCTCTGGTTGGCGAAACCGACGTCAGATGCCACCGAGGCTATCGAACGTCTCCGGTCCAGCAGCAGCTCACGGGCGCGGTGGATGCGGCGTTCCATGAGATAGCGGTGCGGCGGGCTCCCCGTAGCCGCCTTGAATGTGTTGGCGAAATGATGAGGACTCAACTCGGCCACCCGCGCCAGATCGTTCAGATGCAGCACGCAGTCGAGATGGGCTTCGATGTAATCGATGACGCGCCGAAGCCGTGCCGGTGCGAGCCCGCCCTTGACCATGAACTGGGGCTGCACGCCATTCCCATAGGTACGCATCAGATGGATCGCCAACACCGACGCAAGGCTTTCGGTAAAGAGTGCACCGCCGGGTGCTCCTTGATTCAGTTCGCTCCGCCACGTGGCCGCCATCTGGCGCACTACCGTATCGCGCAAACCTATGCGGGTCGGAAGATCGACCGTCCCGTTGAACACACTATCGGAGACGCCACGGACGAAGGATGCCTCCCATGCGATGACGAGGATGCTGGCTGATCCAGTCCAGCGCTGAAAAATGGGCCGATCGGGCGGATTGAGATGCGCGTCATCGAGAACGATGCGCTTGCGGTCCAACTGCCCCGTCTCGGGCTGGCGCCATTCGAAATCGATGGGCGCGCTATCGTGGATCGCCAGCGTCAGTTGGGTACTGCCGATCTCGCGGCCTTCATTAGCCGGCAATCGGCATCGGCTGACCGTCACAGCCTCGCACCGGATGCAGTCTGCCTGCCTGACTTCGAAATCGCCCGCGACTGGTGCGGCGAAGTCGATCAGCGTCGCCCGGGACCGCTGCCGCTGTCCCGGAGGTCGCGAAGGGACAGCTTTATACGATGCTGTCACACTGATGTTGGCCTAGCGTTGCGTGCATAGCTTGCCTCCTTGAAAGAGAGACAATCCGGATGCGAGTTTTCTGAATTTGGCGCGGATTGATCCGGAGCGATCCAGTTTTATTCCTGACCAGCGAGCGTCTAGGTTCGGCGCTGTGTCGAGGGTATTTGATAAATCCTCGCCAGATGCGCAGGCGCCTCAGGTCGACCGCTGGCACTTCATTGCTATCGGCCCAGGGCGAGTCTTGGGATTGTCATAAAGGCGAACAACATCGTCTTTATCCTGGCAGTCTTGTTTGGTGATACGGAAAGCGTGTGAAGGACGACCATCGGTCACAAATCGTCGGATTTGGCGCATCATTCGCACTGCATATCGCGGTGGGGCTGGTGCTCCTGTTCGCGTGGCCGGCCAGAACGAAAAGCCCGCCGAATGCCCGGAGCGAAACGATCGTCGTCACGCTTCTGTCGCTTGACAGCGTCAAACCCTCCCATGGTGCAGCGCCGAAATCCGACGCGAGTGACCGACAATCGGAGACATCCGTCGCGGAGCCGCTGGCGTCGCCATCGCCATCGCCATCGGGCGCTTCGGCACCGCATTTGACTGAACGCCCGGCAGCAGCGCAATCGCAGGAGGCTCAACCGGCAAGTGAAGCGTCTCTCCAGTATGCGAGCGGCGCCGACACCGAAATCTATCAACGCGCTCTTCTGCGCCATATCGAGCGCTACCGTCACTATCCCGACCTCGCGCGGCAGGACAATATCGAAGGCGTCGTCATCCTCAGGTTCCGGATGGATCGCGACGGGCGGGTGCTCGAAGCCTGGGTCGATCGGAGCTCGGGATTCACCATTCTCGATAGCGAGGCGGTTGCGGCCGTCTATCGCGCCCAGCCGCTCCCGCCGATCCCTGCGCGCTTGCCGGACCGGCTCGGGGTGGCGCTGCCGATTTCCTTCGCGCTCCAATGAGCGGCTGCGGCCGAGGCGGGCCTGTCATCCTTTTCCCTGTGATGCTGGCTTTGGGTTCGCTGACGATAGCGGTTCCGACCTCAGCGCAATCCTCCGCTGCTCTCCAGGAACAGAATTACGACATCCCTCCGCAACCACTACGCACGGCGCTCGCCCGCTTCGCTCGGATCAGCCGGGTGGATATACTCTATGACGACGGTCTCGCGACGGGACGAAAATCCGCGGCGGTTCAAGGCTGGCTTACTCCGCAGCAGGCACTCGAGGCGCTTCTTGCGAGAACCGGATTGTCCTTCCGGTTCACCCGGCCGAACGCCGCCCTGATCTATGCCGCCAGCGCGGGCCCCACGATCGGCTATCGCCCGCAAGGCTTGGAGCCGGTGCTGACGCTCGACGTCCTGCACGTTCGCGCGACGCCGTTCATCCGTCCGCGCCCCTCGTTCGACAGCTACGGCCGGCAGATCCTCCAGGCGATCGACCGGAGGATGCGGCCCGAGGCGGCCGCCAGCAGGCGGGCCTATAGCGCAGTGGTGCGTCTGTGGATCGCCGATGACGGCGCCATCGGGCGCGTCGAGTTTGCCCGTGGCACGGGTAGCGACGCGCAAGATCGGCTGATAGCCGCGCAGATTTCGTCGCTCCGGCTCGATCCACCGCCCCCCGAGATGCCGCAGCCAGTGCGCCTGCAACTGGAGAACCGATAGATGGGGATCGGTCATATCTCGCCACGCCGTCGGCGATGGATTAGACGGGACAAACTGGGATGTAATGTGGGGAGTCGTGAAAACGAAGGCGGACGGCGGTCATGAGCGAAGCGATAAGAGCCATGTTGCGGCGCTCGCTCAGCGCCCGCTATCCCGAACTCGTCGCGCGGCTCACGCGCCGTCTCGGGTCGGTAGAACTCGCCCGTGAAGCGCTTCACGAGACATGGCTGCGCCTCAAGCGACCGGGAAAACTGGGCGCAGTCGCCAATGCTGACGCCTATCTGTATCGCGCCGCACTCAACACGGCAGCGAATATCCGCACGGCGCAGGCCCGCCGCCTCAGCGCAGCGGAGATCGAGGCGGCGCTCGACGTTCCCGACGAAGCGCCTGGTCCCGACGAGATCGCCGAGGGACGTGCCGAAATTGCCCGTCTCGATGAGGCATTGGCCGAACTGCCCACCCGTCCGCGCGAAATATTGCTGGCTTCGCTTCTCGAGAATCTGACCTATGACGAAATCGCCGAGCGGCATGGCGTGACCGTGCGCACGGTGCATAGCGATATCCGATACGCCATTGAGCATTGCGCCGACCGCCTGGGCGTCGATGTTCTTTTCAGATTCGACCGCCGTCGATTGTCCAGGAAGTAGAAAGGCAAGCGATGGAGATGCTTCCACCCCAGTTCTTCGACCCGCGGCCGGTTCGCCGATGAACCGGACCGACGCCACAGTCATGCCCATATCCCCGCTCGGGCGCGAAGCGCTCGATTGGGTCGTTCGTCTGAATTCGGGTGATGCCACGCGACAGGATGCGAGCGATCTGGCGGCGTGGCGTGCGCGAAGCGCCGAGCATGAGGCCGCGTTTCGCGAAGCCGTGCGCGTTCGGCGTGGCCTCCAGGGTCTTATCGAGGCTCGGGAAGCCGAAAAGGTCATCGTCTTCCCGCCGCGACGGGCAACGGTGAGCCGCCGCGCCTTCGTGGCGGGTGGCGGGGCGCTCGCCGCCTCGATCGTCGGCGGGGTCATGCTCGCGCGACCGCCGATGGACCTCTGGCCGTCCTATGCCGAACTCATGGCCGACTATCGCACGGGCCCCGGCGAGCGGCGGAAGATCCGCGAATTCGCCGGCGTGGTCATCGAAATGAACACCCGCACCAGCCTCAACAAGTCGCACGATGGCATCGACATGATCGTGGGCGAAGCGTTCGTGACCGTCGAGCGCGATACGCCGTTCCGCATCGCCGCCGGGTCCGGCGCAGCGGAAGCGCGGCGCGCCGTCCTCAATTTCCGCCACATCGATGGCGAGGTGTGCGTGACCTGCGTTGAAGGCCGGGTGTCGGTCGCCAGCGGATCGCGAGAGGCGAACCTCGATGCCGGTCGGCAACTCGTCTATTCAGCCAATGGGTTCGGCGCGGTCGAAGCGACCGACCTGGCATCCGCGACCGCCTGGCGATCGGGCCAACTCATCTTCAACAGTCAACCGCTGGGCAAGGTCGTTGCCGAAGTGAACCGCTACCGGGCGGGCCGGATCGTCCTGGGAAGCTCCGGGCTTGCCCGGCAGCCGGTGAGTGCTGTTTTCCATATCGATCAGATAGCGAACGCGGTCACGCAGATCGAGCAGCTCGCCGGCGTCCAGGGAACCCATCTGCCGGGCGGAATCGTCGTCATCGGATAGCCGTGAGGTCATCACGCCAATTATTTTTTCAGTAATTTCACAGCCCGTTTGTCTCCTCAATGAAGGAGCATTCATGGACCTTGTGGCGCAACCTCAGAGCCCGATGGCGACCTGCCCGCGAAGCCGCATATTGGCGGCAGCTTCGCATGGCAGCGGGTCGTTTGGAAGCAGCGCCATATCCTTGCCGGCTCAGGGCGCGCTGCCAGCGGCATGGGTCGATCGGACGGAACCGCAACTGCGCCGCCGCATCAAGGCCGGCGATCTTTCGCTCGAGCTGCGCCGCTATCCAGGCCAGCGCGGGGTGCAGGTCAAGGTCCGCCAAACCGAAATCCTGTTCGTTGTTCCCCTGCACGGCGAGGGCGAGATCCTCGGCGACGGCTTTGCGAAGAAACTCGAATGTGACGAGGGCGTGTTTCTCGCCAGGCCGGGCGTGACGACGATCATCTGGCACACCGGGGCGCTGGTCGCCACCGTGCATATCCCTCGCCAGAAGGTGCAGGCACTTGCCAGCGCACGAACCGGCATACCGCTGCGAATCATCGGCGGAGACGCCCTGATCCTGTCTCGGACCGCGATGGATGGCTTTCGGCCGGCACAGGAAGCGTTGCTCGAAGACATCCAGCGGCAAGGCGAGATGCCGGGCGATGCGGCCGCACAGCGCTTCCTCGCAGCATGGATCGGCGTCATGACAGCCGAGCCCTACGCCGGGAAAATCTTTACGGTGGCGCGGTCGGTCAAGGCGGCGATGGATCATATCGCCGCCGATACGTGCAGCCCTTGCGACCACGACACACTGGCACGTATCGCCGCTGTGACGCCCCGAACCCTGCGTCGCGGGTTTCTTTCGTGCCTGGGTGTTTCGCTGTCCGCCTATGTCCAGCAGGTCCGCTTGCAGATGATCCGCGATCTGCTTGCGAGCGGCCGCGAGAGTCGGACGATCACCGAACTTGCCCAGGCGGCGGGCTTCGCTTCGCCGACCGGCTTCACGCGGTCCTATTCCCGAATGTTCGACGAGACTCCGACCCGGACGCGGGTTCGCGCCGTGCAGAACGGTTCCGCTGACTGATAGTCGGTAGGAAGAATAGATAGCGAACGGAAACGATTAGTCGTTTCCGATGGCAATAACCTGTCCAATGATAATCTCATGATTTCGACCGTGATTTGGACTATTCGCGGACGGTAATTGCACGCTCCCCTTGGGCGTGCGCATGAATTATTGTAATCAAAATGACACCGTTGCTATCTCAGCGTGCCATTAACGCATGATGACCGCTGTATCGTCTGGTTTGAACTTGATGGTTGTTTCCGCTCCATGCAACAGGCCACTCGTCAGCGGGCGCTGCGTTGCAGCATGCGAGTCTTCGAGCGCCTGTATTTGAGACGAGTGTGACCGTGCGCCGTCCGGCTTCCTGCCGTGGCGGCACTTCTGGCGGGGGGCGTGGTTTTGAAGTTCGAGAGACATTCCTGGCGGTTTGCGCCAAGCGGGGCGGTGCTCGCACTGACGCTGCTGTCGGCGCCGGCGTTGGCGCAGCAGGCCGCGTCCCCTGCTGTGCAGGCCGCGTCAGCCGCGCCCGCGCCCCATTTCGACATCCGCGCGTTTCAGGTGAAGGGCAATACATTGCTGCCGCCCGATACGGTCGAGCGCGCGGTCTATCCTTACCTGGGGCCGGACAAGAGCGAGGCCGATGTCGAGGCGGCGCGCGCGGCGCTGCAGAAGGCATTCGAGGAGCGCGGCTATGTCGCGGTGTCGGTGTTGCTGCCCGAGCAGTCGGTCGAGGGCGGCGTGCTCAGGCTCGAGGTGCAGCCCCAGGCGATCGGCAAGGTGGTGGTCGAGGGCGCACACAAGCCCGATGCGGTGCGCGCGCAGGCCAGCTCGCTGACGCCGGGGCAGACGCCCAACCTGCAACAGTTCCAGCGCGACGTGATCGCGATGAACCAGAAGCCGAGCCGCAAGGTGACGCCCGAGCTGCGTGCGGGCGAGGCGCCGGGCACGCTCGACGTGCTGCTCAAGGTCAAGGAAAGCTCGCCGTTCCACGCCTCGGCCGAACTCAACAATTTCTCATCGGCGGCGACGACGGACCTGAGAGCTGCGGCAACCGTCCGCTACGACGACATGTGGGGCAGGGGCGACTCGCTCTCGCTATCGGCCCAGACCGCGCCGCGGCGCACCGGCGACGCCACGGTGTTCTCGGGCAATTACCTGATGCGGCTCGGCACAGGCATGCAGCTCCTGCTCTACGGCGTCCATTCCGACAGCGACATCGCGGTGATCGGCGGCACCAGCGTGATCGGCAAGGGCAACATGGCGGGTATGCGCCTGATCCGCTCGCTCGGCTCCTATGAGGGCTTCTATCATTCGCTGACGGTCGGGTTCGACTGGAAGCATTTCAAGGAAGACGTGCTGCTGGGCGCGGACCGGGCGGCGGCGCCGATCGAATATTTCCCGATCACGGCGTCGTGGCGCGGGGACTGGACCGGCGACCGGCGTGACACCGACCTCACGCTCTCGACCACCTTCGGGCTGCGCGGGCTGGGAGATGGCTGGGAGCGGTTCGACGCCAAGCGCTATATGGCGCGGCCGAGCTTCTTCATCGTCAAGCTCGAGGGCAATCACACGCAGGATGTCCTGTCGGGGCTCCAATATAACGGGCACATCACCGGCCAATGGGCGGGGACGCCGCTCATCTCCAACGAGCAGTTCTCGCTCGGCGGCATGCAGTCGGTGCGCGGCTATTATGAGAGCGAGGCGCTGGGCGACTGGGGCTTCGCGATCCAGCAGGAACTGCGCTCGCCCGAGCTGGGATCGCTGTTCGGCGGGGTCGCCGACGAGCTGCGGGTCCATGCCTTTTACGATGTGGGCCTTGCCGGCATCAACCGGCCGCTGCCGGGGCAGAAGGATTATTTCCGGGCGATGAGCGTCGGGCTCGGCGCCCGCGTGAAGCTCTTCACCTATCTGCGCGGCGCGATCGACGCCGGCACCCCGCTCATCTCCACTTCCGACAGCAAGTCGGGGGACGTCTTCATCCGCTTCCGCATCCTGGGGGAATTTTAAATGTCGCTTGCTTCTCGTCTGAAGAAAGGCGTGGCCGGAACGCTCCTGGCCGCTGCCGCCACCGTCGCCTTCGCGTCACCAGCCTATGCCTGGTGGAACCCCGATTTTTCCTATCGCACCCGGATCAACCTCAATGCGAGCGCGGCGGGGATCACCGGCGAGGTCGCGCGCGCGCCGGTGCTGATCCGACTGCACAGCGGCAATTTCAGCTTCAAGGACGTCAAGCCGGATGGTTCGGACCTGCGTTTCGTCGCGGGTGACGACCGCACCCCGCTCAAGTTCCACATCGAGAAGTGGAGCCCCCAGGAGGAGCAGGCGCTGGTCTGGGTCGATGTCCAGGGTCTCGCGCCCGGCACGGCCACGGCTATCTACGCTTATTATGGCGGCAAGGCCGCGGCCGCCGCCCAGGATGTCGCGGGCACCTTCGGCCCCGACTACCGCCTGGTCTATCATTTCAACAATGATGGCGCGCCCCAGGACGCCACCGCCAATGGCGCGAACGCGCAAGGCGGGACGGGTCGCAACGCGGGCGGCCTGATCGGCAAGAGTCTGGTCCTCGACGGCGCGGCCCCGGTCACGCTGCCCGCCTCGGCCTTCGCGGCCGGGCCGCTGACGGTCAGCTTCTGGGTCAAGCCGGCGTCCGACGGCACGCTCTTCACCCTGCCGGGCAGCGTCAGCCTGATCGTCGCGGGCGGCAAGCTCACTATCGACCAGGCCGGCAAGCGCAGCGCGGGCGCCGCACTCGGCAATGGCAGCTACACCCATGTCGCGCTGGTCAATGACGGCGCCAAAACCACGCTCTATGTCGGCGGCCAGCCGGCGGGCGAGGTCGCAGGCGCGCTCGGGGCTGCGACGGCAGCACCACAGCTCGGTGTCGGCTTCAAGGGCGAGATCGACGAGTTCCGCGTCGCCGGCACGGCCCTTCCCGTGTCCGCCTTCCAGCTCGCGGCCGCAAGCGAGGGTCCGGGGGCGAAGCTCGCTATCGCCGATACGGCCGAACAGGTCGAGACCGGCGGCGGCCACAATCATCTCGGCATCCTGTTCAAGGCGGTGACGCTCGACGCCTGGGTGGTGATCGGCATCCTTGGCGTCATGCTGGCGCTCGCCATGTGGGTGCTGGTCTCGAAGCTGCGGCTGGTCGGCCGGATCGAGAATGCCAATGAGAGCTTCCTTGAGGCCTATGCCCGGCATACGCAGAGCCTTGGCGATCATGAAGGGTTGCCGACCTTCGATCCGGGCATCGATGCTGCGGATTCGACGCTCGGCCAGCTCTATCAGATCGGCAGGGGCGAGCTGGCCAAGCGGCTCAAGGACGGCGGCACCACCGGTCTGCCGGCGCTGCGTTCGCAGTCGATCGCGACGATCCGCTCGGTGCTCGACGCGCAGCAGGTGCTCCAGGGCCAGAAGCTCAAGGACCGCATGGGTCTCCTGACCAGCCCGATCGGCGGCGCGCCCTATATCGGGCTTGCCGGCACCGTGCTCGGCGTCATGATCACCTTCGCGTCCGTCGCGGCGGCGGGCGAGGTCAATATCGCGGCGATCGCGCCGGGCATCGCCGCCGCGCTGCTCGCCACGCTCGCCGGCCTCGTCGTCGCCATCCCGGCCCTGTTCGGCAACAACCACGTCAAGGCGCGGATGACCAACATCCGCGAGCGTGGCCAGATCTTCGCCGACGAGCTGGAGAAGCGGATCGCCGAGACCTGGGCCGGGGCGGATGCGCCTGCCGCTCGCCATTCTCCCGCCACCGCCGTTCCGGCCGAATAAGGAAGGACCAGTCCGATGGCTCTCGATTTGAGCGACGGTGACGGCGGTGTCGAGGACATCAACGTCACCCCTATGATCGACGTGATGCTCGTGCTGCTGGTCATCTTCATCCTGATGGCAACCGCTGCGGCACAAGGCATCAAGGTCGATCTTCCCACCGCGAGCGCCGCCAAGTCGCTCGATCAGCACAAGGCGAAGGTGATCGTGGTCAGCAATGACGGCACCGTGTCGGTCGACGCCGTGCCGGTCTCGATGGCCGAGCTGGAAACGCAGCTGCGCGGCGCCATCGCCACTACGCCCGACCTCGCGGTGATCCTGCGCGGCGACCGGGCGGTGCAATATGACAAGGTGATGCAGGTGCTCGATATCTGCTCGAAGGTCGGCGTGCCCAGCCTCGGCATGGCCTCCACCCGCCCGCCCGGCGGCGTCTGACGGAGGGTGTGATGCAGAAGGATCAACTCCGCGCCGTGCCGGCTTTCGCGCCGGATCGTCACCGACCTGAGACCGGGCGGGATGCCTCGGACGTCGTGCTGCAGGCAGCCGCCTATGGCATCGACCTTGATCGCTGGGACAGCGACTGGCTGGGCGCCTGTCTTTACCTCGCCGGGATCGGGCACGAACGCTGCGCGTCCCTCGGCCCCATCGAGGGGCTCGCCTGATGGCCAGCGCACCCAACGCCCCGCTGGGCGAGATGATGGGGATTGGCGGGCGCAAGCGTGCCCGGCGCTCGACTGGCCTGCTGATCGGCGGCGGCGTGGTCGGCCTTGGCCTGATCGCCCTGTTCCTGTGGCCGAGCCAGCAGATCACCCTGCGCCCTCATGACATGAAGACGACGCAGGTGGTGCTGCCGCCCCCGCCGCCTCCACCGCCACCCGAGCAGCAGCCGGTCGAGCAGCCGCCCACGCCCAAGGAGATGCCGCCGCTCGACCAGCCCAAGGACACGCCGCCGCCACCGCAGCCGAGCAACGATCCGATCCAGGGCGACAGCGCGCTCACCGCCCGCGAGGGTGCAGGGCCGTCGAATTACGGTCTCGCACGCGGCAACGGCTCGGGCACGACGATCGGGACGCGGGCGGGAAGCGGCGGCGACAATGGCTTTGGCGCCTATGCCAGCCTTGCCACCGCCGCGATCCGGCTCGCCGCCCAGTCCGACCGCGAGCTGGCGCGCGGCCGCTACACCATCCGCCTGACCGTTTCGGTCGATGCCGAGGGCCGGATCACCGACGTGCGCGTGGTCGACGGATCGGGCGACAGCCGCCGCGACGACAAGCTGCGGCAGGTGCTCAGCGGTCTCCAGCTTTCACGGCGTCCGCCGCCCGGCCTGCCGGTGATGCGGATCGAACTCAACTCGCGCCCCGGAGCCTGACGCTCGTGTCCGTTCAGCCTGCCGACGCATCAACGCCCATGGGGGACAGAAACATGCACAGCCGCCATCTTCACGACCGTCTTCGTCATCGTCTTAAACCCGCGCTGCTGGCCTGCGCCGCCAGTTTTGCCGCCATGGCGACGCCTGCCGCCGCCCAGCAGGTCGACAGCAACAAGCTGCTCGAGATCATGGTCGCCAAGGGGCTGGTGACCCGCGCCGAGGCCGATGCGATGATCGCCGAGGCGAGCACCAGGCCCGCGCCGCAGGCGCAGGCCCCGATCCAGGGCGGCGTCGCCGCCGACGGCACCCAGACCATTCCCTATGTGCCCCAGGTGGTGCGCGACCAGATCACCGAACAGGTCAAGAGCCAGCTCGCCAGCCAGGCGCAGGCCGAGGGCTGGTCGAAGCCCGGCGAGACGCCCGAATGGACGCGCCGCATCCAGCTCTATGGCGACGTGCGCGCGCGGTTCGAGCCGCGCTTCTTCGACAAGGGCAATGCCGACATCTTCCCCAATTACAGCGCGATCAATGCGGGGCCCGCGCAGAACATCAACGACAAGACGGCAGGCTATGTGCCTCCGGCCTTCCTCAACACGCTGGAGAACCGCCAGCGCACCCAGCTGCGCGCCCGGCTCGGCCTGCGCGCGCAGGTCTCCGACTGGATCAGCGCCAATGTGCGGATCGCCACCGGCAACGACCGCTCGCCGGTTTCGACCAACCAGACGCTCGGCGCCTTCGGCGGGGCGGGCTATGAGGTCTGGCTCGATCGCGCGTCGGTCCGCCTGACGCCGGTCAAGGGCGTCAATGTCGATCTCGGCCGGTTCGGCAATCCCTTCTTCACCACCGACCTGCTGTTCGACCCCGACATGGGGTTCGACGGTGTCGCGCTGACCGCCCGCAAGCCGGTCAACGAACGCCTCGCCTTCTTCGGCACGGTGGGCGCGTTCCCGGTGTTCAACACCGACCTCAATTTCGGGTCGCGCAATGCGCCCTCGGCGCCCGCGAGCGGCACCGACACTTATGCGGGCATCCGCGGCCCTTACAAGAGCCAGGACCGCTATCTGCTCGCGGCGCAGGCGGGTCTCGAGTTCAACCCGAGCGACAAGGTCACCGCGCGGCTCGCCGGCGCCTATTTCCACTACGACAATATCCAGGGCAAGCTCTCGGCGCCGTGCCAATATTATGAAATCGTCTGCTCGACCGACGCGACGCGGCCGGCCTTCCAGCAGTTCGGCAACACCCTGTTCCCGATCCGCAACGTCATCCCCAATCCGCTCGATCCGGTCGGCTCGCCGGAGAACCAGTATTTTGGGCTCGCGTCGAAATTCCGCGTGCTCAACGTCCATGCCGCGGTCGATTTCGAACCATCGGCCAAGTTCGGGATGCGCCTCGAGGGCGACTTCGTGAAGAATCTCGGGTTCGACCGCGCGCTGCTGCGCGGCACCTACAGCCAGGCCGGCGGCTGGAGCGGCCGGGCGATCAACAATCTGGGTTCCGCGATCCGCGTGCCCGATCCCAATGACTCGACCAAGACGATCCTCCAGCCCGGGGGCTTTGAAGGCGGCAATAGCGGCTGGCAGGCGCGCCTGACGGTCGGCAGCGCGCTCGCGCTCAGCGCCGACGGCGACTGGACGGTGAACCGCGGCGGCTGGAACCTGATCCTCGCCTATCGCCGTCTCGAAAGCGACGCGGTGGTCGATGCCTTCGCCGATTCCGACTTTGGCCTGGGCGGCACCAACGTCAAGGGCTGGTACATCGGCGGCAATTACGCGATCGCCCACAATACCATGCTCGGTGCGCGCTGGGTCTCGTCCGACGAGATCGCCGGGCCGCCGCTCTCGGTCGATCGCCTGTTCCTCGACCTCGTGACCCGGTTCTGATCGATGTCCACCGCGGCGCTGCTCATCCTCGCCGGCCGGCTGCGCGCGCAGGCGCGCGCTGCCCGCCCGCATGGGCCGTGCCGCGCAGTCGTCCGGCGTGGCCAGGCCGGTCTCTCCCCGTCTTCCGACTCCCTTTCCGGACGGGGTGCAGCGCAGATGGCCGATACGGGCGCGCGCGCATCAACCGCGCGCGCCCGTATCTCGTTCCGGTTCGCCCGCATCCTCACGGGCTTGCCCATGCTGCTCGTTGTGGCGACCTGCCCTGGATCGGTGGCGCACGGCCAGACCGCCGGCGTCCCGGCGAAGCCGCCTGCGATCATCGGCGGCGACGCGCCAAGGCCGACAGGGGATGGCCCCTGCGTGACGGTGGACATCGGCGGCTATCGCGCCGGCCATCTCGATTGCGCCAGCCGCCGCCTCGAGGCGGCCGCGCGGGTGGCGCAAGCGCAGGCACGGGCCGGGATCGAGACGCCGGTGATCGACGCCACGTCGCCCGATGTCCGCACCGGCGTCGCCAATCAGACCGCGACCCGTCAGCGCATGGGCAATACGTTCGGCACCTCGGTCTATCCGCAGCGTCCCGATCGTCCGCCGCCCGTGCCGAGGCCGGGAGGGCGGCCATGACCCGCATCGATTTCCAGCGCCGGCCCGCGCCCGCGCCACACGCCGCCGACCCACATCCCGATCACAATGCGGCCCCGCGCGCGGCCGCCAGCCTTTTTCGGAGTTTTGACCGATGACGCTTAAGCCCCAATCCCGCCGCGCTTCGCTGCGCACGACCTTCCTGATCGGCGCGTCGATCGGCTCGCTGATGATCGCCGGCAGCGCGGCCGCGCAGGACCGCATGTTCGGGAGCCGCGGCGGGACCGCCGATCCGGCCGCCGCCGCTGCCCGCGCCGCGCAGGATCAGGCGACCCGCTCGGCCGAGACCGATTCGGCGACGCGCCGCGCGATCGAGACGTTCCAGCGCGCCGCCGCCACGCGCAGCGCGATGAGCGAGGCGCAGCGTGCCGCGCGCGCCGCCGCCCAGGCCGCGCAGAGCAATATCCCTAACGGGCTCGGCCAGGGGGCCTTGCAGGTCGCGAGCGGGGTCGTGTTCGGTCCCGACGGCAAGCCGGTCGACGGCAGCCTGTGGATCGGCGCCAAGGGGCCGACGCAAAGCGCGGGCGACAATGGCCGCACCAATGTCACCATCGACCAGACGCAGACCAAGGCGATCCTCACCTGGGACAGCTTCAATGTCGGCCGCGAGACCGACCTCAGGTTCAACCAGGCCAATGCTGATGCGGTCGTGCTCAACCGCGTCACCGACGCGTCGGCCGACCCGAGCCGGATCCTCGGCTCGATCAAGGCGCCGGGCACAGTGCTGGTCCTCAACCGCAACGGCGTGATCTTCGGCGGCGCGAGCCAGGTCAATGTCCGCAACCTCGTCGCGGCCGCAGCGAACCTGACCGACAGCCAGTTCCTGGGGAACGGGATCTATTCGAGCCAGACCTTCGGCACCTACCTGCCGAGCTTTACCAATGCCGGCGGCAAGGTGACGGTCGAGGCCGGCGCGCAGATCACCACCGCGACCCCGCCATCGGTGACGAGCGGCGGCGGCTATGTGCTGCTGCTCGGGCAAGAGGTCGCCAATGCCGGCAGCATCACCACCCCCAAAGGTCAGACCCTACTCTCGGCGGGCGACGATTTTATCGTTCGCAAGGGCTATGCCACCGACCAGAATCCCTATTCGACGACGCGCGGCAACGAGGTGCGCGGGCTGATCGGCGATGGCTCGACCAGCGGTACGGTCACGAACCGCGGCCTGATCGAGGCGGCGCAGGGCGATATCACGCTCGGCGGGCGCACGATCCGCCAGGACGGCGTCGCGGTTGCGACCACCAGCGTCAACCAGCGCGGCACGATCCATCTCCTTAATTCCGCGAGCGACGGACAGGGCTTGGTGACGCTCGGCGCGGACAGCCTCACCATCATCCTGCCCGAACTGGATGCCAAGGACACCGCGCTTGACAGCCAGCGCGACGCGCTGATCGCCCAGAGCAATATCGCGAACATCAATCGCGGCACGACCGTGAATGGCGGGTTCGACGACCGCTCGACGCTGGCCGACCGGCTCGACCAGTCGCGTATCGAGATCGTCACCGGCGGCAATGTCCTGTTCGCGGGCGGATCGCAGACCAGCGCCCAGGGCGGCCAGGTCGCGGTGCAGGCGGCGGGGGCGTCCACCACCCAGGGCGCGGTCTCGGGCCGGATAACCATTGCCGATGGCGCGCGCATCGACGTGTCCGGTGTCCAGGGCGTCGCGCTCGACATGGCGTCGAACTCGATCAAGGTGAACGTCCAGGGCAACGAACTGCGCGATTCTCCGCTCAACCGCGACGCCGAGAATCTGCGCAACAACGATGTCTGGCTCGACATTCGCGATCTCGTGCTCGTGCCGGCCGGCACCGGCGGCTATGCGAGCGACCGCTGGTACACAAAGGGCGGGCTGCTCGAGGTCGGCGGCTATCTCGGCAATATACCGCACAAGATCGGCGAATGGGCCTCGGTCGGCGGCACGATCACGCTCGCCGCCAACGAGGTGGTCGCCGACAAGGGCGCGAGGTTCGACATCTCCGGCGGCAGCCTCGATTATCAGGGCGGCTATATCCGCTCGACCCGCGTGCTCGGCGCCGACGGCAAGCTCTACGACCTTGCCTCCGCGCCGGCCTGGATGAAGTTCGTCGGCTACGGCAACAAATTCACCAAGGCGCATGATCGCTGGGGCGCGCAATATACCGAGATCTATTCCACGCCGCTGTTCAGCGCCCGCGACGGCGCGCGATGGCAGGACGGCTATACGGTGGGCCGCGATGCAGGACGCCTGATCCTCTCCGCGCCCACCGTGCTGTTCGAAGCTGCCATCGACGCCGGTGTCATTGACGGTGCCCATCAGACCGATAAGCGCCCGTCGGGAATAACCGACGGCTACAAGCTCGGGCAGACGACGGTTGCACAGGCGGGCAATGTGCTGGTGCAGACCTGGCTCAACACCGGCACGACCATCCTGACCAAGCCGGTGGCAGCTGACGTTGCGGTCTCGACGGCAAAGCCGGCGGCGGGCGCCACCGGCCTGTGGTTCGACGCAGCCGCGCTCAATGCGGCAGGTTTGGGAGGCATCTGGATCGCAGCAAAAGGCGCGATCTCGCTCGATGCGCCTCTTGCCCTGGCGGATGGCGGCAACCTCGCGCTCTTCGGCGGCACGGTCGCGGTCAACGGCAACATCACCGCCCGGGGCGGTTCGATCGCGCTCGGCCAGACGCAGGACCCCGGTCTGGTGCAAAACACCAGCACCACCATGGCCAAGGGCGTGACGCTCGACACGCGTGGCCTTTGGACCAACGCGCTGCTCGATCCCGGCGCCAGCCTATCGCGCCTTGCTCTGATTGATGGTGGTTCGGTCACTTTACGATCCTCCGGCGATGTCTCGCTGGGGCAGGGCTCGCTGATCGACGCATCCGCAGGGGGCGCGTTGCTTCCGGATGGCAAATTCACCGGCGGTAACGGTGGCGATATCAGCCTGATCGCCAGCTATACGTTCTCCGGTCCGGATGGTTCGAGCAGCAACCCGAGCAACCATGGCAATTTGACGCTTGGCGGCACGCTAGCATCTTATGGGTTCGGCAAGGGCGGCAAGCTGACGCTGGAAACGGGTGGATCGGTCACAGTTGGCGGCAAAGGTATAGTACAAGGAGATACGCTGGTTTCCGGCGTGGCTGCGCCCTATGAACTCGAGCTTACCTCCGGCTTTACCGTATCTTCCGGTACAGCGCTTCCACTTCCAATAACTTTAACCGTGACCAAGCTGTTTAGCGGTGAAACTACCCCGCCGGGTGCTTACGTCCAATCACCCGCAGTGATTGGAAGCGCAGGCTGGACGTTGCCGTCGGGTATTTCGGCCTACGGAGCTGGGTACCAGACTTTCTACGGATCTGGCGCCAACATTCCTGCAGGCACAGTGCTTGCTGTCGTCTACGGAGGCATGCCTGCCGGGTATCGTATTCCCGACAACAGCTTTGACGCTAATGGTCTCGGGATTTCACCCACCCCTGTAACCTATGCACCCGGCAGCAAAATGTCGTCGGATGTCACCTATTCAGCCGGTACGGTCATCCCAAGAGGAACGGTTCTTGCCGGAGATGCCGCGGTCAAGCCCGTGATGTCGACGAGCATTGATCCCAGCTTGTTCCAGTCGGGTTTCAGCGCCTATGCGGTCAATGGACATAGCGGTCTGACACTCGCGGACGGCGCGACGATCACCGCGCGGATGCCGGTTCTGCAGCTTGATGGCCGTGCCTTTCAAACGGCAAGCGACGTGCCGATCACATCGGTGACGAGCCTTTGGACACCCCCCTTGTATCAGGAGGACCCGATCAGCGGTGTGCTGACACAACGCGCGGGGGCCAGCGTTCTGCTTGCGTCCGGCGTTGGTGCCGTAGACGGCGGCAAGAGCGCTCATCAGGGGGTTCTGACGGTTGGCAAGGGCGCGTCGATCAGTGTCGATCCCGGCCAGAGCATTCGCCTCGCCTCGAGTGGACAGGTGACGGTAGATGGCAAGATCACCGCATCAGGTGGGCGGATCGATATCGTCAACACCCTGAGCGGCATAAATGTCGATCCCGGCAATCTGTCGGTGTGGATCGGCGACGATGCGGTGCTGGACGTGGCGGCGCACGCTTATGTCGCAACGGATGCACGGGGCCGAACCTATGGCATCGTGCCTGATGGCGGCACCATCAACCTCGGCAGCAGCGGTGGTCTCCTCACCAGTCTCGATGATGACGGGAAACTTTTTCATCCGGGTATCGAGGATTCGACGCATGCCTATATCGTCGTGCGCCCTGGCGCCCGGCTCGACGCTTCGGGCACGGCGGGAACGCTCGATATTCTCGATGTGGACGGAACCGCACGGAACGCGGCCATAGCAAGCAATGGCGGAACCATCGCCCTCCGCAGCTACTCCGGCATCCATGCCGAAGGAACGATGATGGCCCGCGCCGGCGGTGCGGGCGCTTCGGGCGGTTCGCTGACCGTCAATCTGGAGGCGCCCACGGTGAGCAATGCCAACGGCCTTCCAGCCCCAGCCGCGTTGACGGTTGGACGTGTCCTGCGCGTGGGTCAGGACATGACTAGCGTCCTGAGCAGGGACTTGTTGCCCGGCCAGAGCGATGCCAACCTCGTCCTCGGGCAGGGAAGCATTGCCGCAAACCAGATCGGCGGAGGCGGGTTCGACACGGTGTCGCTGTTGGGTCGCACCGCCATGTTGTTTGACGGTGACGTCACCTTGAAGGTTGGCCGGAGCCTATCGCTGACGTCTGGTCTTTATGCGAATCTCTCTGACGGCATCGTATCGCTCAGCGCGCCATACGTGCGGTTTGCAGGGCAGGACCAGTTCATAAGCGGATCCTCCTTCAAACTGGCGGACGTGCTGCCCGACTATGGCGACCGCGGGACCCTGACAGTGAGCGCTGGTCTTGTTGACGTTGCGGGCAGCAGCTTTGCTCAGTTCGCCGAGACCAGCCTTGTCAGCAGCGGCGATCTGCGCTTCGTTACAGGCGGGGGCGGCATGATGCCGAGCCTCTACGCCGCGCACGATCTCACCCTGTCGGGCGCACGGATTTATCCGGCAAGTTCCGTGACCGCAACGATCCAGGCGGGCTACCGATTGGCGCAGTTCAACAGCAACGGCGGCAGTTCATCGCCCAACATCATACTCGGTGACAATGCCGCTATATTGAGCATTACCCGACCGGATTCCGGTGTGATTGTCACGACGCCCTATTCGGCGTTCGGTGCGCTCAATCTCGTTGCCAGCAGTATTCGCCAGGGAGGGGCGCTTTTCGCTCCATTCGGCAGCATCACGCTGACCGCAAGCGACACATTTAATTCCGGTGTCAGTGCCGCCAAGACCCAGGTCGAGTTTCTGCCCGGATCGATAACGTCGGTCAGCGGCAAGGGATTGATCATGCCCTACGGCGGCACCACCGACGGGGTCGCCTGGAAGGTCGACGGCGGTGCGCCGGCGACGCTCAACCTGATCACCGGTCAATATCTGAAAAGTGACGGCACCGTCGATGTCAATAATGTAAAAACCACCGGCATTACGGTTCAGGGCACCAATATCCTCAGCGATAGCGGCGCGATCCTGGATCTTTCGGGCGGCGGCCAGTTGATGGGCGCGGCTTTCGTTTCGGGGCGTGGCGGTTCGGTCGATGCGTTGCTCACCGCGCTAGCCAATGCGAACCCGGCCAATGGCAATTCTTCACCGCAGAATTCGGTTTATGCCATCGTCCCCGGTATCGTCACCGCGCCGGTGGCGGGCGGCTATGCGAGCGCCTGGACGGGCGCCGTTCCCGCCGTCGGCCAGCAAATCACCATCGGCAACGGCGTATCCGGCTTGTCCGCCGGCACTTATACGCTGTTGCCTGCCAATTATGCGCTCCTGCCGGGGGCCTATCGGGTCGAGATCGGATCGACCGGGGTCAATGCCGCCCTTGCGTCGGGCACGCAGCCGTTGGCGAACGGCAGCTATCTGACCAGCGGCTATCAGGGGGTCGCGGGCACGTCGATCCGCGACAGCCTGCCGACGCGCCTCATCATCACCCCCGGCGCGGCGGTGCGGACATATAGTCAGTATAATGAAACGAGTTACGATACCTTCCAGATGGCGCGGGCCGCCACATTCGGTTTGTTGCGCCCGATGTTGGAGGCCGACGCCAAGCACCTGATTCTGTTGTTCAACGCCTTGGCCGCGAGCGCGCCGGGTGGGAGCGACGCGGCCCTGAACTGGAAGGGGAAAGCGGATCTGAGCCCTGCTACCGGCGGCTATGGCGGAGCCGTGTCGATCATGGCGGCGGGGCTGGGGTCAAACCAATATCAGGATCTGATCATCGCGGCGGAGGGTAGCCAGAGCACACGTTCGGCGACCCAGACAGTTCTGTACGCTTCGGCGCTCAACGCGTTTGGCGTACCCAACCTCTTCATCGGCGGCGCGCCTCTGCTTGGAGCACCATATAATAACGTTAACCAGCCCCAGAATGTCTCGGTCGTTCTCTCTGATCCCTTCGCACACGGCAATTTCGTCAATTCGCTGACATTGGAGAGCGGCGCGGTCCTCACCGCCGGGCAAGTGATGCTCAGCGTGAATTCGGCAGGCAACATCCGTCTGGATGACGGTGCGACCATCGACACGCGCGGTCACGCGGATGTGCCGCTGCTGGATACTTCCCTGGGCTTTGCTTTTGGCGGTGGATCGCCGTTGCTGGCGGTTTCGAACGGCGACGTAGCGCTATACAGTAACTACGCCCAATTCGCGACCGGGGCGATCAGCATCGGCAAGAATGCCGGCATCTATGCACGAGGAAGCATAGGTTTCCTGTCCAATTCCGGCGTTACGTTCGATGGCATACCGTTGCTCGGGGCAAAAAACCTCGACCTGACGGCGAGCGCGATCAACCTGGGCACCGCTTCCGACCTGGCCAAGGCGCAGAGCGCTAACATATTGCCGGTAGGTCTAAACCTAACACAAGATGTGCTCGCTGCTCTGGTTAGGGGCGATGCTGCTCATAATGTCGCCGGAAGCCGGAGCCTCAAGCTCGGTGCGGCGAATTCGATGAATGTTTTCGGTTCCGTCGATCTCGATCTGTCCGGACTGGACAGCCTCACCTTGAATACGCCCGCGATCTACGGGGCAGGTGGGGCTGGGGATGCCGCACATCTGAGCCTTGGGGATTTCATCTGGAATGTCGGCCAGCGCACGGCATCTCGAAACGGTGACGGCACGATCAACTATGGCGGGGCGTTCCCCGGGGCAACCACGGCCGATGGGCCAGGCACCGGGAAGGGGACGCTTTCGATCAACGCGCGCAACATCACGCTCGGCCATCAGGCGGCGCTTGCGGGCGGGTCGAGCGTCACCTTCAATCATCTGCTGCTCGGCTTCTCCGACGTGACGCTGGCTGCCACGGACCGGATCAGCACTATCGGTAAAACCACCCTTTCGGCATGGCTGTCCGGACCCAGTCCCTCTGTGGATTTCGATCCCGCGCGCTATGCCGGCACCGGAGGCAATCTGACGCTTTCCACGCCGCTGCTGACCACCGACGCCGGGGGAACCGCCACCTTCCGCAGCGGTGGCAATCTTGGCGTGACGCTGCCTTCGGGCGCCAGCCTGTTCGATACGAGCAAAGCCTCCGCGCTCGGCGGAGGCATCAGCCTCATCGCCAGCGGCGGGCTCACGATCGACACGGCCATCGCGCTACCCAGCGGCCGCCTTGTCGCGACTGCGGGCGGTGATATCACCCTTACAGGCAACAGCCGACTCGATCTGACGGGCCGCGCTATCGCGCTCAACGACGTCACCCAATATAGCTGGGGCGGCGATATTCTTCTCGAAAGCAGCCGCGGCAATATCACCCAGGCGGCGGGGTCGGTTATCGACCTTTCGGCCTCCAACAATGACGCGGGTACGCTCGCCCTGACCGCCACCGATGCGGCAGCAGGCACCGTGCGCCTGAACGGAACGCTGAGGGGTGCAGGTGGAACAGGCAAGAGAGGCGCCAGCCTCGATCTGCGCGGGCAGGCGATTGGGGGCCCCGCCAGCCTAACGACCGATTTCGCGCAACTCAGCACGACGTTGGCCAATGCAGGCTTCACCGAAAGCCTCAGTTTCGACCTGAAACAGGGCGATCTGATCATCGGTAACGGCCTCAGGGCACGCAAGATATCCGTATCCGTCGATGGCGGCAGCCTGATCGTCAACGGTCTGATCGATGCCAGCGGCGTGACACCGGGCAGCATCAGCCTCGCGGCGCGCGACGATTTGACGCTCGCGTCCGGCGCTGTACTCGACGCGCATGGGTCGATGCTGAAGGTCGACAGCTATGGGCAAGCCATCGAAGCGGTCAATCGCGGTCATATCGAGCTTGGGAGTGCTGCGGGCACGTTGCGATTGAACAAGGGCGCGACACTCGACCTATCGACCCCGAGTGGAACATATGGCCAGGTGGTGCTGAATGCGCCGCGCACCGGAGAAACCTCGGGTGATATCGCCATCGACGCCGGTGGTCCGCTCAACATCAAGGGTGCGGCCAGCATCGCGCTCAATGCCTTCTGGACCTATAGCTTGCCAGGCGGCAGCACGATCACCCAGGCGACCCTTGACGGTTATGACGCGGCAAGCACCGGCTTCATTAACGCTGCCTATAATGGTGGCGCGTTGACCAGCGGCTTGCAGGCCAAGCTTGCCGGTCTCACCAGCTATGGCGGCGCCTTCCATCTGCGCCCCGGCGTGGAAATCCGATCGACGGGTGACCTGACGACCTCAGGGGATATCGACCTTTCCGGTTACCGCTATGGCCCCAACGCCAACCGTGACACCAATTCTGCCACCTATGGCGCGGGTGAGCCCATGGCGCTGATGGTGCGAGCCGGTGGCAATCTGACGCTGGGCGGCGGGTTGTCGGATGGTTTCAAGGGGAAGCCCGCTGTCGCTGGAACACCTGATACTTATAGCGACTACGTCACCGTATCCGATTCCTCCAGCAAATTCTATCTCCGTAATCTCGGCTATGCTAATCCGATCTACTTAAACGATAGCAGCATATATTATTATTTCACCCAAGACTGGGTCGTTCCAAATCTAAAGGTATACCGAGATTTTGGAGGGGTGTGCGCAGGAAGATGCTATCGTCCTGGGCAAACTATTCCAGCCGGATCAGGAACGCAGGCGTACAATCTCTATTTTGACAGCGGTCAGCCCCTTCCGCAGCTTGCGAAATCTTTCGTGGCCGGTACTCCGTCCAAACCCGCTACAAAAGGCACGGTGCTCGACGGGCAGATGCAGGCGCCGGGTGCTCTGTCAGCATCGTTACGCCTCGTTGCGGGCGCAGATATTGGGGCAGCCTCAACGCGAATGCTGAATGCCGCTAGTCTTGTGGTAGGATCCGGTGATCTCGTCCTGAACAACCAACAGGCAAGCGCCACCGACAGTAATGGGATGCCCATCCCCAGCGTGGTGCGTACGGGCACGGGCAGCCTCGACCTGCTTGCTGGCGGCAGCATCAGGGAAAAGACACTTTATGGTGTTTATACCGCCGGCAGCGACACGGGAACTGCGGGCCCCGCCGCCGGGACATACATGCCCGATCATGGCGGTGACCTGACGCTCGTCGCGCAAGGCGACATCACCGGTTACAGCTACAACCAACCTTACACGCGAGCCCAGTTCTGGGCGCCGACCAACTGGCTCGTGCGCAGCGGCGATGCCACCACCAACGCTTCCTGGTCGATCCGGTTCGGCGGTTCCGTCACATTGGGTCAGACCAGCTATCTTACCGGATTTACCGGTTTCGGCACCTTGGGCGGCGGCAATGTCAGCCTGTCCGCTGGGGGCAATGCCGGCACGCTCAACGACATAGTGGATCCGAACGGTTGGGGTCGAATCTATTCGGCTCTCAACCTTGCGGTGGGGGCAACCGGCCAGGTGCTTTCGGTCAGCAAAGACGGCGCCGCGGTCATTGGCGGGACACTTTCTGAAGCCGGTGGCGGCACTCTCACGGTGCGGATTGGTGGCGTGCTCAACGCCGCGAACACATATTTCAACGGCCAGCTGGCCGATGACGGGTCGCTGAGCCTGTTCACCAACATGCGCGGCGATGCGGAAATTGCCGCCCAGTCGATCGGCCTGGTTTCGAAGATTTACGGTGTCGGGGAAGCCGGAGACCCGCGCGGGTTGAGCCCTACAGCATCCAGCCTGGTGAACGCTTGGGGCGGAATCGCATTGCTCCCCGGGGATGGCAAGTTTGCCGTCCGCACCGGAGGCGATCTCGTCATCGGAACCTATGGTGATATCGGTCAGATGAGTACGCCGATAACGACCGGAAGCTTTTTTGCTCTTTGGCAGCCAAAGACGACGGCGGTCAGCCTGACTTCCGCAGGTGGCAATGTGGTGCCGGTGACAGGCACCGGCCTAGGTTCTGGCAACTGGCTGGCCCAAGGAAGTTCTTCGACCTTCGTCGTCGTGCCGGGAAACTTCAGTGTGGTCGCAGCGCAAGGCAGCATATACCTTGGTGGCAGCTATACAGTGGAACTCTCTCCCTCCCTGAACCAGCAGATGAACCTGCTTGCCGGAGATTCGATTTACGGCGCTGGACTTACGGGGGGCTACCTCAACAATTCTGTTTCGACACGCCTAAACATTTCCGGCGCCAATGCCGGGCTCAACGACATTCCCAATCCCTTCCGCCCCGCCACGCGCGACAGTAATGGGGGATACTATAATTACGCCACCTTCCAGGACGACAGCGTCACCGCCAATTTCCACGCTGACGATCATGATCCGATCCGCATTTACGCGGTCAACGGTGATATCGTGAACCTCGCCTTCGGCGAGGTGAGGTCCACCTACTATTTCGACAACACCTACCACACGCTCTATAAGGCCTCCAAGCCGGCAAGGATCATCGCGGGCGGCGACATCGTCAATCTCGGCGCGGGCAGCGACGGCAGCGTGCCGGGCTTGATCCTCAATAACAACCCGACCGACGTCTCGATCATCCGCGCCGGCGGCAATATCTATTATGCGAATATGCAAATCGCCGGGCCTGGCACGCTGGAGGTGACGGCCGGGGGGACGATCTACCAGGGCGATCGCGGCGCGCTCACGTCCATCGGCCCTCTCGCGTCCGGCGACACCCGCCCCGGCGCGTCGATCGCGGTCATGGCGGGCATGGCGAACGGGGTGGACTGGAACGCGATCCGTGCCGCCTATCTCGACCCCGCCAATCTCGCCGATCTGGCGGGCGGCCGGCCGCTCGACGATCCGCTCAACAAGGGCAAGGTCGCCAAGGTCTACACCAAGGAACTGGCCGACTGGCTGAAGGGACGGTACGATTTCGCCGGGACGACCGACCAGGCGCTGGCCTATTTCGACGCCCTGGCGCCCGAACAGCAGCGCATCTTCCTGCGTGATGTCTATTATGCCGAACTTCGCGAAGGTGGCCGGGAATACAATAATGCCGGCAGCGCCCGCTTCGGCAGCTACCTGCGCGGCCGCCAGATGGTCGCGACGCTGTTCCCCACCAAGGATGCGGCCGGCAAGGATATCGTCCGCACCGGCAGCTACACCGCCTTTGGCGGGTCGGGCATCCAGACGCTCTACGGCGGCGACATCGACATCCTGGCACCGGGCGGGCAGATCGTCGTCGGCGTGACGGGCGACGTTCCACCGGCGTCCTCGGGCCTGATTACTCAAGGCCAGGGCGATATCTCGCTCTACAGCCAGGGCAGCATCCTGCTCGGCCTGTCGCGGATCATGACCACCTTTGGCGGCTCGATCCTCGGCTGGTCGGCGGGCGGCGACATCAACGCGGGTCGTGGCAGCAAGACCACGCTCGTCTATACGCCGCCCAAGCGGGTCTATGATGCCTATGGCAATGTGACTCTCTCACCCCAGGTGCCGTCGTCGGGCGCGGGCATCGCCACGCTCAACCCGATCCCGGAAGTTGCGCCGGGCGATATCGACCTGATCGCACCTTTGGGTACGATCGATGCAGGCGAGGCCGGCATCCGCGTCTCGGGTAATATCAACCTTGCCGCTCTCCAGGTGCTCAACGCCGCGAACATCCAGGTGAAGGGCAATGCCGTCGGCATTCCGCAGGTCGCCGTGGTGAATGTGGGGGCACTGGCGGCAGCCTCTTCGGCGGCGAGCGCGGTCACCGCCGAGGCGACGCGCGTCGCCGAGCGGTCCCGGCCGCAGATGCGTACCGACGTTCCAACTATCTTCACCGTGCGGCTGCTCGGCTTCGGCGAACAATAGCCGACACGCGGGGCGGCGCATCGCCGCCCCGCCATCTCATCTTCGGAGTATCTCATGGCTTCCCAATCCCCCGTCTCGGCACCGACATCGCCACTGCCGCTGTTCTACCGTTCTCCGCAGCCGCTCTCCTCGGCTGCCCATGGAGATTGGCGTCTCAAGGGGGGCGATACCGCGTTCGCCGCCGACACCCCCTATGTGCCGATCGTCGTCGGCGAGTTGGCGGCGGCGGCGCGTGTCTATCCGATTGTCTTTGCTGCCGGTGACGCGCAGCCGATCGCGGTGCTGGGATTGGAGCACCACAATCTTTTCGTCGAAGGCGGCCGCTGGGCGGAGGACACCTATGTCCCCGCCTATGTGCGGCGCTATCCCTTCGGTTTCATCGCCACCGCCAATCCCGACGGCTTCGCTCTGGCGATCGACGCCGCCACGAACCGTGTGGTCCAGGATGGCGAGGACGGTGCGCCGCTGTTCGAAAACGGCGAACCCAGCGCCATCACCCGCGAGGCCCTGGAGTTCTGCGCCGCATTCGGCCGGGACGCAGAGCTGACCCGGCTGTTCGCTACGGTGCTCGCGGAAAAGGGTCTGCTGATCGACCGCCGCGCCGACGCCACCCTGCCCGATGGGCGGAAGCTCGGCCTCGACGGTTTTCAGATCGTCGACGCTGAAAAGTTCGCCGCGCTCGACGATGAAACCGTGGTGGCGTGGCATCGCCTGGGTCTCCTCGGCCTCGTCCATCACCATCTCGCCTCGCTCGACCGTTTCCAGACTCTGCTGGTCCGCCAAGCACGACTTGGCGGCGAGCCGGCTGCCTCCGCCGACGCCGCAACCCCGGATTCGGCTCCCGCCCGATCGGAAGTAGCCGAGACTGCTACGCCCTCCGTTTCCATCAAATCCAGGAAAGCCTGATCCCATGACCGTTCGTATCCTCGCCGCCGCCGCGTCTATCGTCGCCCTCTCGCTTCCGGCATCGGCCCAGACCGTGGGCGGCGCTCAGCCCGCGCCGCCCCCGCCTGCGGCCCAACCGCTTGGCGGGCCCGTCATTCCCGGCGTCTGCCTGCTCTCGCGGGAAGCGATTTTCGCCAATGCGGCGGTCGGCAAGGCAGCGACCGCACGGCTTCAGGAGTTGACCCGCGCCGCCCAAGCCGAGATCGATGGCCAGCGCACGCCCCTCGAGACCGAGGCCAAGGCGCTCGAAGGTCAGGGCGACACTGCCGCCAGCAAGCCCAAGCGCGAAGCCCTGGCGGCGCGCTGGCAGGCGCTTCAGCAAAAGGCGACGCAGACGAGCCGCGAGATCGAGGTGACCCGCGCCAAGGCGCTGGAACGCATCTCCACCGAGGCGCAGCCGGTCATCGCCCAGGTCTATGGCGCGAAGAAGTGCGGCCTGCTGTTCGACCGGAACGCCGCGCTCGGCGGCAATTTCGCCAACGACCTGACGGCCGATGTCGTGCGCGGGCTCGATGCCCGCATCCAGACAATCACCTTTTGAGCGCGAGCGTCTTGCGCAGCAACCCGGGCAGCAGACGTCCCCTCCGGCGCCGCGCTGATCCATAGAAAGAATGGACGCATGCCATGTTCCTGTCTCTTGGACTCGTCATACTCGGTTTTGTCCTGGGCGTGGTCGTGACCGGCATCTTCGCCGCGATGATCGTCAGCGCCATCCATGCAGAGGCCGTGAAGGCCATGGATAGCTATGGTGCGGTTCTGTTCTTTTCCGATGCGCGGACGGCCGCGCCGCCCCCGCTGAAAGCGGACTTGCGATGAGCCGGACATCGCTCACTCTTCGGATCGTCCGGTGGCTGGCGGTGCTGGCCGGTGCCGGCATCGCGCCGGGTGTCGCGCAAAGCGTCGCACCTTCAGCCGCTCCGATAAAATGGGTACGTTACGCCGAAACCGTGACGGTTACGATCACCGGATGGCTCCAGGCCGACAACGAGACGGCCGCGCGCCTGCGCGCCTATCTCGATGCCACGCGGCCCGCGCCCGACCGGCCGACCGCAGCGCTGGTGCTCAGGGTCTGGATCGACGGCGACGGAACGGTGTCGCGCATCGACTTTCCGCTCTTTGCCCATCCCGAGCCCAACGCGGACCTACGCGCGCTGCTAGTCGGGCAACGCATTCCCGTAGCACCACCGAGGGACATGCTGCTGCCGCTCAGAATCGCCGTCCAGCTCGACGCGCCGATCAAGGGTGGCACGCCGGCCCAGCCGTCCTCCAACTCGACGACGAGTACGCGCCACTCGATTTGAGCACGGGCGCTGCATGCGCCGACGCAGGGCTGGCCGTCCAACTCCATGCAAACACCAACGAGAGTAATATCGAGACATGACCGGAAATGAGATCGCAGCAAGCCTTGCCGCCCGCCACGGACTGACAAATGCCGATGCCAGAAAGCTGATCGACGAGATTTTCACGGCGATCGCCGCAGCCGCCGCGCGCGGCGAGGAGACGTCGATCCACGCCTTCGGCAAGTTCAAGGTCAAGGACACACCCGCGCGTGACGGCCGCAACCCGCGCACCGGCGAGACCATCGTTATCAAGGCGGCACGGAAACTGACCTTCACTCCGGCCAAGGCCGTCAGGGACGGGCTGAATCGATAGCGGCGTCGCGGGACATCCGTCGGGGCGCCGCGATCGGAAATATGCGCGGGAGACCTGTCATGAAGCGATCAATCGTCGTTGCGGCAATCCTGCTCACCGCATTGACCGGATGCGGGAGCCCGACCGCTTCGCGCGATGGCGACCTCCTTGCCGTGGTCCAGGCACATTACGATCAGGCCGGGATCTGCGCGCGGCTCGGGCTCGAACTTCCGGTGGACGTTCCAGTCGAAGGGCCTGACCGGAACCGCGCGGCGCTGGAAGCCCTCACCGACGCCGGGCTGCTTTCCGCTTCAACGTTCAATCGTGCTGGCAGCCGGCTCGGACAGGCCGGCCGGATTCTGCCGCATCGCCGCTACGCGGTGACCAGGGCCGGGTTTGTCGCGATCCGTTCCGCACCCGACCGCTTTCCCGGTGGAACGCAAATCTGCTTCGCGCGGCGTCGCATCGTCTCGATATCGTCAGTGTCGGACATGGGCGAGACGGCTGGGATCGCGCTTGCGCGCGTCACCTATCGCTGGACGCTCGCCGATATCGCGCCCTAGGCGCGAACCCCGGCCATGCGGGCGGCGCTTCCGGCAATCGGGAAGGCGCTCGCCCAAGCCGAAGGCGAGTCGACCGACACGCTGGTTCGCACCGACGCCGGCCTCAAATATGATCCGGCGGTGGATTGACCCCCGGCATTTCACGCAAGATTACCGGTAGAACGCGATAATATCAGCGAATTCTGGCAAGAAGCGTTCGGCAGATTCCGGCATCCCTAAGACAGGGCGCACGTCATGGCGATGCCCCTGCGACCGTATGCGCCGACGATCGGCGCGCGGAGGTGTCTCCATGTTTATCGACGACCCTGGCGCTCTGCGGGGCGGCTGGCGCGATGACGCGCTATACGCATCGCTTCATTCCCTCGATCGCATCGAGGTCGAATGGATTCTGGCGACCCGCCATGCGGCCGCTGAACCGCTCTGGCAGTTGCGGTTCACCGAGGAATGGCTGCGCCGCGATCCACCGTTCCGATTGCTCGTGCCTGACGCGACATCGGTACTGCCGTCCCGCTGGGGTTTGCGATTTCGCCCTGCCGGCGCTTCGCCCCGGTCAACCGCCGCTGGCGTTCTGGCGCGCCGAAGCCGATCCGACCGTCGTCCGCGCCCATGCGGTTCGCGTCGCGCGCGGTGCGGCAAATGCGCTCGACCTATACGCCCTGAACCTGCCCGTGACCGTATTTCGCGAGGCGGGCATCGAATATGTTTTGATCTGCGACGGTCCACGCCGGCTTCGGCTTGAACTGACCGGCGACAGCGTGATCGAAGGACCGATCGACCTGCGCTACGATCTCTCCGGCTTTTCCGGCCTCGCGGCGGGCGCGACGGCGCTGCACCGTCTCGGCGCCTTGTGGCGACTGCGTCGCTTGCCGCGGACCCTGTTCCCGTCCGACGGGGTCGCCCGGCGACTGGCGGATGCGCTGCGCGCCTGGGATGCCGAGCGGGCCGGTGCGAGCCAGCGCGACATCGCCGGCAGCATCTTCGGCAGCCACATGCTGCGTCCGACGCGGCACCAGCCCGATCCCCTCACTACGCTGCGTAAGCGGATCGTTCGTCTGGTCGGGAAGGCCGGGCGGGCGGTCATGGAGAACCGGCGTCGGTTTCTCGGCGGGTAGCCGGCCTTTGCCGGAAAAATCGTTGCTGACGCTTGCCGGGGGCTGCGCCCCCGGTTGTTGCCCGGCGCGCGTCCCGCGCGCCGGCGTTCCTTGGTGGCATCCCCTTGGGCGCGGAGGGTGGTCGGCGCGCCCTGTTAGGCCCGCCGCGCCGGGCGGCAAGCCGTCGCTCACGCTCCCGGCTGCTCCACTGCGTTGCGCCCCTGCGGGTGCCGCCCGCCGCTTGATGCGGGCCTTTCTGGTCGCTCCTGCCGCCCACCCCCCACGCCCGGCGGGTTTGCGGCGGTTTGGGCCAGTGAAGGAGGCTAGCTATGGGCATTTCCGGCAAGCACCGCGCGCGCGGAGAGGTTGGCGATTCACCCCGCCGCGAGGGGGACGCGAACCCCCGCGTCAATCTCTATGACGAAGTGACGCGCAAGATCATTTCCGAACTCGAAGCGGGCCGCTTCCCGTGGGTTCAGCCTTGGGATGCGAGCGCGGCAGGCGGTCCCGGCCTCCCGCGCAACGCGCTCACCGGACGGCGCTATTCCGGCGTGAACGTCCTGTTGCTGTGGGGTGCGGCCATCGAGGGCGGCCATGCCTCGCAGCATTGGCTGACCTTCAAACAGGCGCTGGAAGCGGGCGGCAATGTCCGCAAGGGCGAGCGCGGCACCACCGTCGTCTATGCCGACCGCTTCATTCCCGAAGCCGAGAAGGCCCGCGCTGTCGCGAGCGGCGAGGACGCCAAGGCGGTGCCGTTCCTGAAAAGGTTCACCGTGTTCAACCTCGCGCAGTGCGAAGGCTTGCGCGAAGGGCTGGCAAGCGATCCCGCGCCGCTCCCCGAACGCGAAATCATCCCCCATGCCGAGGCGCTGATAGAAGCTACCGGCGCGGATATCCGTATCGGCGGTGATAAGGCGTTCTATGCGCCCGGTCCCGATTATATTCAGGTGCCGCCGCAGCCCGCATTCCGCGACCAGATCAACTATTACCGCACCGTCTTTCACGAACTCTCCCACCATTCGGGGGCAAAGCATCGGCTGAATCGCGACCTGTCGGGCCGGTTCGGATCGAAACCTTATGCGAGGGAAGAATTGTGCGCGTTATCTGGACAGTCTGCGCCGTCCGCAACATTGCAGTAAGGTCGGCGATGGACGCCCACGGTAGGCAGTTATCAGGC